>MDSZ01060331.1_pt1 | contig 10203 bp, 10 predicted proteins | sample 811201 | NCBI WGS metagenome assembly MDSZ01 (sample SAMN05326647, study PRJNA326480) | marine metagenome | isolation source: seawater | place: Indian Ocean: North | collected 2010 | reverse complement strand
CTTTCCTGAAATCTTTTATCTACACCAAATGCTTTTATTTTTTTTGCTTTATCATAAAAAATTTTTTTTTTTATCCCCAACATGCCACCGTCTGCTGTAGTTATGTGTTTAGCAGGATAAAATGAAAATGCCGAAAAATCTCCATATGTCCCAACATGTTTATCTTTAAATTTTGCTCCTAATGCCAAAGCACAATCCTCAATAAGATACAAATTGTATCTTTTTGATAACTTTAATATTTGGTCCATTTTTACAGGCTTTCCTAGAAAATGAACAACACAAATCGCCTTAGTTCTTTTGTTGATCTTTTTTTTTATCTTATCAATGTTTATATTACCCGTGTTGTCTAAGTCACTATCTATAAAAATTGGTTTAGCTCCTGTTATTTCAATAGAATGAGCAGTTGCTACATGTGTTTGAGATGGGAGTATTACCTCATCTCCTTTTTTTAGACCTATTAGCATATACGACATGTGCAACGCTGCTGTACAACTAGATACGCTTGTACAAAAATTAATTTTAGTGAAATCTTGAAATTTTTTTTCAAATAGCAAAGAATTTTTTCCATGAGTAAGAATATTTGAGTTTAAAACTCTCAGTACTGCATTTCTTTCATTTTTATTTATCAACGGCTTTCCAAAAGGAATTTTCATAACCTAATATTTTATTTTAATTTTTTTTTTAAGTTTTATAGATTTATCAATTGCATAACAAACTTTTAGAGAGTCAAAAATTTCATCTTTAATTTTTTTTCTTTTATAAGAGTTTTCAATACATTCTATCATATCGTCAAATAACAAACTTTTATCTTTTACCAGATATGGTATATTTACCAATTTTCTATTCAATGTATCTCGCTTATTATAAATATGACTTACTTCAATATTATTTTCAAAAGTTTTTTTGGTTCCATAAACAGAAAGTTTATGAAAATGAGGGTAAACACAACCGAAGTTACTTGAAATTTTTCCAATAAGACTTTTATTAGTTTTAAAAATTGTTGTAATTAAATCCGGATACTTGAATTTCGTATTTTTTGTTGTTACTTTATTTGCATAAGAACTTACCTCAATTATTTTCATATTAAGAAGCCATGATAATAAATCAACTATATGAAGACCTCCACCAAGAGTTATAGAATAAAAAGGTATCATTCCCCTCCACTCATGAGTTATTTTTTTTAATCTTCCAAAATTATAATCACCTTCCACATAATATATTTCTCCAAAATAATTTTGTTTGATTCTTTTTTTTAAAAACTTAAATCTTTCTGATTTTCTTAAAATTACGTTTGAAAGTAATGCAATTTTACTTTTTTTATCTAGTAATCTTTTAAATTCTTTTGCTTGGTGTTCATACAGGAAAGCTGGCTTTTCTACAAAGATATGTTTATTTGCTTTTAGTGCCTTTTTACATTGAATAAAGTGATAGTTATCATATGTAGCAATGTAAACTATATCTATATCTTCATCCTCATATATTTCTTTTTCACTAAAATATACTTCTACCAAATACTCTTTTTTACATTTAATTAATTTTTTTTTATCAAAATCAAATACTTTTATCTTTTTAATTCGGGGGTGCTTCTGAAGAGAACTTAAAACTTTCTTACCCACACCCAATCCAATTATAGCTAAATTATATTTTTTCATCTGATTTTATTATTTTAGAAATTTTAAAAAAATCTTTTTTTGTATTTATAGATAAATTAATTTTTGACTCATTTTTGTAATTTTGAAAGTTAATTATGTTAAATTTTTTAAAATTTTTATAAAAGTATTTTGTTATATGTTCTTTTTCACTATGTTTAAAAATATTTCTATAGTTTTTTTTAAAAACTTTACTATTAATTACCTCAACACTTTGTCCTATCGGAAAAGTACGAGGAAAAACATTGGTAATTAAATCTGGTTTCTCTTTTAAGAATTTTTTGATTGCTTTATTTATAATTTTATAATCAATTAATGGACTATCGGCAGTTATTCTAACAAATCCATCTAAATGAAATTTTTTAATTGCTTGCAGATATCTGAGGTAAACATTATGTAAACTTCCTCTGAAATATTTAATTTTATTTTTTATACATAAATCTACTATTGGTTTATCAGTCTTATTTTTTGAGGTAATGATGTAGATATTTTTTAAACTAGATCTTTTACAGTTGTTATATACGTGTAAAAGCAACTCTTTATCTAAAATTTTCAAACAAGCTTTTCCTGGTAAACGTTTTGAATTGTATCTTGCTTGTATTAATATGGCAATTTTCATGAATAAGATATAATAAATATACATTAAAGTTGAAATTTTAAAATTATTTATTAAAAATAATTACATATTAACAAAAAAGTGCGCTAATCTAATCTACGTGATCTAACTAAAAAAAATATGAAAACTTTCATTATTTTGTAAATAGAAAAAATGATGAATTTAACAAAAAAATATCAAATTTTTTTATTAAGCATAATTTATTTTTTTTACAAAGAGATACATTCATCTATTATTGATAGAATTAATATTATTAAAATTTTTTTTTTTACTAATTCAAAGAAAAATATCTTTTTTCAAAATTTTTTAAAATCAAATTCAAATTTATTTAAAGATTTAAACTGTGGTAAAAAAAAAAATTCTATTTTAGTTGACACTGTAATGGGCCACCCTGGGTATATATGCACACAGCTAATTATAGCAAAATTTATTCAAAAAATTACTGGAGATAACATAGTTATATTAAATAGAAAAAAAAAATTCATTAATAACAAGTGTTGGTAAAAGTTATAATATCAATAATTATTTATATTTAGAAAAAAGTATTTTTATTCAGAGATTTTTTAATTTCTTAGGTTCATTATTAAATATAATTAAAATTAATGATTTGAATAAAATTAAAAAAATAGAGGTAAATAAAGTAAAAGTTGGTGAAATAGCTTATGATCATTATGTTAGATATACAGGCGATGTTTTTATTAAGGAAATTAATTTTAAATATATCTTTTTTTTTTATGAAGCCTCACAATATAATAAAATAATAAATAATATTTTTGGCAAAAAAAATTATAAAGGTATTATTTTGTCCGAAACTCAATTTATTCCTTCTGCAATAATTTTTCAAAATGCCTTAAAAAGAAAAATAAAAGTGTATGCTAGATATGGTGGTCCAAAAAAAATTGGTATTAGAATATATGATGATTTTAAACAAATTTATACTTGGAAACAGAAATTTGGAATTGAAGATTTTAATAGAATTAAAAAAAATTTTAAAAATGAAGCGTCTAAAGACGGAAACAAAATTATTTACAACCGAATTCATCGTATAGGTAACGATCAGGATCTGAATGATACTAAAATTGCTTTTAAAAAAGGAATAAAATTTTCAAAAAAAAAATTATGTCAAAAATATAATTGGGATATAAAAAAACCTATTGTTGGGGTTTTTGATCATAGTTATACAGACGGTCTATTTATAAGCGGAAGATCAATATTTAAAACAAATTATGAGTGGATAAATTATACTCTCAACCAAATAAAAAATATAAATGATGTAAATTGGTTGATTAAACCTCATCCAGTAAAATCTTATGAGACACACAAACCTCTCACTTCAACAGAAATTGAATTTAATAAAATTATAGGAAATAATTATAAAAATATTAAATTATTCTCAAGCAAACTAAACTATTCAGACTTGTTCGATGTTCTATCTTTGATTATCACTGGAAATGGAACAGTTGGCATAGAATTTGCTAGTTTTGGAATACCTTGTATTATTGCAAATAATTCTCACTATGATCATTTAGGCTTTACAAATAAACCTAAAAATAAAATTCAATATAATAAATTGTTAAATAATGTATCTAAAATAAGTAAATTAAACCATCAACAACGTATTAATTCAAAGATTTGTACATCCTTGGAATTAAATTTATCATTACATGATTTATCTTTATTGCCAAAATTTAAAACGAATAGTGAAATTTATCATAAAGATAATTATCTTAATTTTTGGAAAAATTTAGATAATAAAATAAAATATTTTAGTTTTAAGAATGATGAATTTTATAAAGGTTTAAAAAATCAAATAAAATTAAATCAGACACACACAATTAAAAAAAATTACAAATAAAGACTCAATAACTATTAGAAAATTAAAAAGATAATAAAATGTAAAATTTGTTAATAAAAGAAGGTTATTTAGTTTCTCGTTCTAACAAAGATGACTAATATACTTACTTTCTAAAACGATATGTTTTTGTTCAGATATACTATTGTATGTTTATTTTATCTTTTGAGTTAATTTATATTGTTGAATTTTTGTAAAATTAGGATTGATGTAAATTTTTTTTTCCAATCATTATAAAAAAACCACCTTCGTATATTTGTCTAGAATTAAACACTAAAGATAACTCTCTAAAAAACATTTTATATTTATTTATAATTAATTTTTTATCAAATAATTTGTCATTATTATCAAAATTGAAAGGAATTGAATTTATAAATTCTATATTATTTTTCTCAAACCAATTTATTATTTCAAAATAAGTATGTTTAGTTTCGTAAGGATTAAAGTACTGATCCATTAACCAAGCATATTTTTTTTTATCTGAAATATTTTCTTTAAATCTTCTGTCCAAAAATTTAAATTTTTCTCCAAATTTTTTAATAAAAAATTGTCTAAAATTTTGGACTATTCTTCCAAATTTATGGTACAAACCAATAACGATTATTCCACCAGGCTTTAATTTCTCAGACAATTTATTAAAAGCAAATTCAGCATTATAAGTGTGATGGAGAACACCATTCGAAATTATTACGTCGAAGTAATTATTTGGAAAACATAAATTAAAAATATTCATCCGATAGAACTGAACATTTTTTATATTATTATTATCTGCAAATTTTTTTCCCTCAATTAGACTACCTTCTGATATATCTATAGAGTGTATCTTTCTATTATATCGACTTAAAGAAATTGATAGTTGCCCAGTACCACATCCTGCCTCAAGGATATTAGAATGATATGGAATTTCATCATCAAGTTTTTTTATAAATATTGATTTACTTGATTTATCAAGGAGAGTTCCAAAATCATCAATATTATCATAGTTTGGAAATTTTATTTTATTATAAAATTTTGATTGTTGCTCTGATGAAAAAGTTTGATTATCAAAATATAAATCAGGAATTCCAGAAAAAAAATTGATTTCATTTTTATCCAATTTATTTCCGTTTATCGGATTAATTAGATCATTTATGCTCATTAAGTTAAAAGAAATTTTTTATGATAATTGAGTGTATATCAAAAATTAAAAATTTTTCAATTTTTTTAAATGATTACTTATATCTTGATTTTGAACTTCCATAGATTATATGTGATTTAAAGATTTACTATGAAAAAAGTTACAAAATTTTATTTATTAACAATTTCCTTAACTATAACTCTAATCTATGGACTCTTGGTTGTTGGAGATTACTTTTATCATTTATATCAATATTCCAAGATGAGAACCACAAACGATATTTTAACCGAGAGAAAAAAAAATGAAGATAGAAAATATTTGATTGAGATGAAAAAGAATGGTTTTACTAAAATTATTTTTCCCTACATGTATAGTGAGTACCCAGAGATATCAAAAAAATTTATAAAAAATATTGTCCCTGTAAGTGCACAACCAAATCAAAATGTATATTACTGTAATGAGGGATACGGAATGATAAGTTTTAAAACAGATAGAGCAGGCTTTAGAAATGATGATGAAGTTTGGGACAAAATAACCTCAAGTGAAAATATTTTATTTATTGGAGATTCGGCTACTCAAGGAGCATGTGTTGAAAAAAATCAGTCAATATCGAGTTATTTTAAAGATAAAAATTCTATTAACTTAGGTTTGGATGGAAACGAGGGTTATGTATACACTGTATTATCAAAATTATATGTTCCAAAAATAAAACCTAAATATGTAATTCAAATCTTTAGTACAAATGATGATTATGATGAAGGAGGTATTTTTAAAAAGAATTTAAATTTGGAAAATTTAGATCAAAAATATTTTAAACAAAATAGCTTTGAACCTTCAAAAGAAATTTTGACAATCATAAACAAAACCAAAGAGTATGTTGATCAAAATTTAACACGAATTCCAAGTGAAAGAGACAATTTACTTGCAAGAGGAATGAGATATTTATCTCTTCCAACAATAAGATGGAATTTAATGGAAATATCTAGATCATATAATTATAAACTTCCGTATTCAACAACCTTATCAATAGACACTTTAAAGGAAGTTTGTTTGAAAAATAATTGTACACCAATATTTGTATTTGTTCCTGTAAGCAAATATTGGGAAGATAATAAAATATTAGAGAAGTATTATAGGAATTATCTCAAAAAATATTGTGAGGAAAAGAACGTACACTACTTAGATACCTCAGAGGATATTTTTGCTATGGGAAAGAAAGCTTTTGCACCAAAAGGAAAACATCCTTCCCCTGAAGGATATAAGTTTGTTGCAAATGAAATCAAAAAGAAAATCAATACTATTGAACAGAAAGATTAATCTAATTTAAATTTTGATTTATAGTCATTATCAAAATTTGAACCTTGTTTTTCTTTCAATAAGTAGCAGTTACCAATAGCTAACCGATCTAAATCTGTTCCCATAAAACATCTAAAAGCATCTTCAGGTGTATTGACTATAGGTTCACCTCTTATATTAAAAGATGTATTTACTACCATTGGACAATTAGTTTTTTCTTTAAATTTTTCGATCAATTTTGCGTATTTATAATTAATTTTTTCATCTACAGTTTGTATTCTTGCTGAATAGTCTACATGAGTTACAGCAGGAACCTTTGATCTTTTTACATTTAATTTATCTATTCCGAAAAATTTTTTATCTTGATCAGTCATTTCTATTTTTTTTTCATCTTTAATTTTGGCAACAAGAAGCATATATGGACTTTTTTCTTTTAAATTAAACCATTCAGAAACATCACCTAATAATATTGATGGAGCAAAAGGTCTGAAACTCTCTCTAAATTTTACTTTAAGATTTAAATTTTTTTGCATATTTTCTGATCGTGGATCACCTAAGATTGACCTGTTACCCAAGGCTCTTGGACCAAATTCCATTTTTCCTTGAAACCATCCAATTACTTTTTCATTTTTTAAATCATCAGTTGTTCTATCTATTAATTCTTCATCATTCAAAATTTCAAAATTTGCACCTAATTTTTCCAAAGCAACCTTAATTTTATCATTTGAATACTCTGGGCCTAAGTATGATCCTTGCATATCATCATTTTTGGGCAATAATCTGGAATTTCTAAATTCATTATACCACAGAGCAAGAGCAGCTCCTAAAGAACCACCGGCATCACCGGAGGCAGGTTGTATCCAAATATTATCAAAAATTTCACTTTCTAATATTTTTCCATTTGCAACACAATTTAGAGCAACCCCTCCAGCTAAACATAAATTTGGAATTTTAAATTCTTTTCTTAGGGATTTTGTTATTAACAATATTATTTCTTCTGTGACCTTTTGAATGGAGGCTGCTATATCCATATGTATCTGATTTATAGGCTCTGTTCCATTTTTTCTTGGTTTAATACCAAAAATTTTATCAAATTTTTTATTTGTCATGGTTAGTCCAGTTGCATAATTAAAATAATCTTGATTTAATCTAAATGATCCATCATCTTTAATATCAATTAATTTTTTCTTTATTTCATTAACAAATATTGGATTACCATAGGGAGCTAATCCCATTAGTTTATATTCACCACTATTAACTTTAAATCCTATAAAATACGTAAATGCTGAATACAGAAGCCCCAATGAATGTGGAAAATGGATTTCTTTAACAATTTGTAATTCATTTTTTTTCCCTATAGCAACAGTTGTAGTTGCCCATTCCCCAACCCCGTCTGCAGTTAAGATAATAGCTTCCTCAAAGGTAGATGGATAAAAAGCACTAGCAGCATGACTAAAATGGTGTTCAGAAAATAAAATTTTTTTTTCGTCAGAAAAATTTTTATCTAAAATTTTTAAATTATCTTTGATTAATTTTTTTTGAAACAACCTTTCCTTAATCCATACCGGAATTGCTTTACAAAATTGTTTGTATCCCTTTGGTGCAAACGCCACATAGGTCTCAAGGAGTCTTTCAAATTTTAAAAAAGGTTTTTCGTAAAAGACAATATGGTCTATATCAGACAATTTAATATTTCCAATTTCAAGGACAGAAATTATTGATTTAAAAGGAAAATTTGAGTCATGTTTTATTCTAGTAAATCTTTCCTCTTGGACCGCAGCTATTATTTTTCCATCTTTTAATAACGTTGCGGAACTATCATGATAAAAAGCTGAAATACCTAAAATTGTTGTCACTTAAAAAATCGTATAAAGAAAAGGAGTAAAAACAGAACCTTTGCTTGCCACTACTAAACCACCAAATAAAACAAGAACTAGAATGATTGGAAGTAACCAGAATTTTTTTCTAATTTTTAAAAATTCCCAAAATTCTTTAATAAATTCCATCTTAAAATTGATTTTTCATTGTACTTTTATTTTTATCTTTTTCAAGCCAATAAGTTTTTGATTTATTAAATTTTAAATTAAGAATATCTTTTTTGAATAATTTCATAATTAGGCCTGTGGGTGTTGCTACAAGAAAATAAATTAGACCCATTATCAATGGTGAAACAATTAAACCTAAAAATAAACCAAATTTTATCCATAACTTATTTAAAGGTGAAAGTAATTTTGAATTAAAGACGCCTAGTATCAAAAAAATTATTGCAATTGGAATTGGCCAGTTTCTTATACTATTACCATTTATTAAAGGCCAAAAAGCTATTATTAAAAAAACAATTGCAAAAAAAATACCAAAAGTTTTATTTGATCCTATTTTTATATTATCATTTTTCATTTTATATTTATAAGTAAACTATTAATATATTTATATCTATTTTAAAAAGTAGTAACTTTATCAATAATTTTCCTTAAATTTACCAGCGTTTTATATATTTTTAATTTTAGATTAAAATTTAATAGATCGTCTATTTACTATTTAAATTAAACACCTATAACAAAGATATAAAAATTTATTAAATTAATATGTTCAATAATTTTTTTGTTCTTACAAAATATCAATAGTTATATGAGAAGAAAATTTAGTAAGGAAAAGGGAATTTTGTTTTGGGTTACTGGGTTCTCAGGTTCAGGCAAATCTGAAATTAGTTATAAAATCAAAAAAGAAATAGAAAAAAAATTTGGTAAAACAATTATAATTAGTGGAGATAATTTTAGACAATCTTTTAATTTTAAAAATTATGATAAAATTTCACGAATAAGGTTAGGAAAACAATATATAAAATTTTTAAAAATAATATTAGATCAAAATATAAATGTAATATTTACAGTTGTTGGATTATATAATGATATACGTAAATTTGGAAAGAAAAAGATAAAAAATTATTTTGAAATCTTCATTAATACAGACATAAAAAAAATAAAACACAATTCAAAAAAAATACATTACAAGAAAAAACAAAAAAATATTTTAGGATTAGATTTAAAACCAGAAATTCCAAAAAATCCAGATATAAAAGTAAAAAATAATTTTAAAAATTCAACTTCTGAAATTTCTAAGAAGATAATAGAGAATATACTTAAATATGAAAAATAAAAATATAGATTATTGGAATAAATTTTATAAAAATTTTAAAGTTGAGCGAGAGACTAAATTTGCATTATTTGTTTATAAAAAATTAAGTAAATTTAAAACAAAATTTAAAATGATTGATGTTGGTTGTGGAAATGGAAGAGATACAATTTTCTTTATAAAAAAAAAAATTGATATCATTGGTGTTGATCAATCCAATATAATTAAAAAAAATAGGAATGTTTTTAAGAAAAATTTTATTAAAAAAAATATTTGTATGAAAAACTTAAATTTAAAAAAAAAATTTGATGTGGTATATGCTAGATTTTTTATTCATGCTATAAACGAAAAAGATCAAAAAAACTTTTTAAATAATGTCAAAAAAATTATTAAAAAAAAAGGTTTTATTTTTTTTGAATTTAGAACCACTAAAGATCCACTAATTAAAAAAGGTGTTAAAATTTCAAAATATGAGAGATATGATGATCATTATAGAAGATTTATTCAACCAAATCAATTCATCAAAAAGTTAAAGGAAATT
>MDSZ01100142.1_pt1 | contig 10204 bp, 20 predicted proteins | sample 811201 | NCBI WGS metagenome assembly MDSZ01 (sample SAMN05326647, study PRJNA326480) | marine metagenome | isolation source: seawater | place: Indian Ocean: North | collected 2010 | reverse complement strand
GAGTGCCTTCCCGGGAGTTAAGGACTAGTCGAGGTGAACCATTTCACCCACGGACCAAATCGTCTTTTGTCTATCAAGCGTTTGTTAACCGCTTGTTAAGTGCCAACCATGACCACCGGGACATGGGTAAGTCAAGAGTCTCAGCGGGTTGGCTTGTTGGGCATCAGCTTCAGATGCGTAGCACCATTTCTGTCTTCCGTACCTATCAGTACATCCGCATTTCTTTCTGTCCGGACCGAGATGCCAGAATCCACATACGCTACATTCGTAAGGGACAACCTTGTATCCGTGAATTCGGATCACGCGGTCAGCAGCTATCTCAGCTGTATACTTGTCATAATATCTTTTCTTTGGTTTTCCGTATCGGTTGTTACAATTTTCTCTAATCGTAAATTAACATGATATCGGTCGTTCCCGAGTTTCGCATATTTCTCCTGCTGTGTTGAGCAAATCAAGGATGCAACCTCGCCGTCTTACACATCCCCGACGTTTAACTAAGATAGAATCTCTTCTTTTTTTCGTTTGTAATCTTCTATTGCAGATCTAATTGCATCTTCAGCTAGAACTGAACAGTGAATCTTTACTGGTGGTAAACTTAAGTGTTCAGCAATCTCGGTGTTTTTAATTGTTAGTGCGTCTTCTAGGGTTCTCCCTTTTACCCACTCAGTAACAAGTGAGGACGACGCAATTGCGGATCCACATCCGTAAGTCTTGAACTTTGCGTCTTCTATTACACCATTTTCACTAACTTTGATTTGCAACCTCATCACATCTCCGCATGCAGGCGCTCCAACTAGACCTGTCCCTACACTCGAGTCATCTTTGTCTAGTTTACCCACATTTCTGGGATTTTCATAGTGATCTATTACTTTTTCTGAATATGTCATACGCTAAAACTTTCTCCACAACCGCATGTTCTCTTTGCATTGGGGTTCACGAACTGGAAACCTGATCTGTGGATCTCGTTGACGTAGTCGATCTCTGTTCCCATTAAATACAAGTAGCTCTTCTTGTCGATGTGTATTTCTATTCCGTTCGTTTCAAGCACTCTATCATTCTCTTCTGCTCCACTCGAAAGATTCAGAGTGTAAGAGAAGCCTGAGCATCCGCCTCCTTTAACGCCGGGTCGAAGTGCTACGTACTCAGAATCTTCTAGAAGTTCTTTGACTTTCTTGATTGCGCTTTCTGTAAGTGTGATCATGTTACCCTCACTCTAAATATCGTAGTTTTTAACACCCAGAACCTCAATTTCATCCACGTAGTCCCAAGAGACTGTCCCGGCTGGACAACTTAATCCACGATCCCCGTTCCACATGACGTCAACCACTGGTGCATTCTCTACCCAGCCAGGTTCGTCAAGAACATAGGACTCGCTTAGGACCAGACCTAATAGACCAGAATCGTGAAGCTCTTCGTGCGGAAACTTCCTGTATCTCACCAGATCGCCGATTTTCATAGCGGAGATAAGTCCATTCTATTATGTTCGAACTCAGCTGAACCATGGATATAAAAGTCGTCTAGATGATAATTCCAAACTTTTCCGGCAACCAGAATCACGAACACTCTATTTTCCCAATCAGCGTGTGAATAGGGATTATTATCAATAATAATACCCAGTTCGCCTGGGTCTCGGCACCATTCGGCCATTGTTACTAAGTCGCCGATTTTCATAGCTTTGTTAATTCCATTCGATCGTGTTCACATTCAGTTGAGCCGTGGATATAATTTGGCCAATAGACCAAGAATTTTGAGGCAGGTTGTAGAAATTCATCAATATCGATATGACTAATGATCAAACCTACACCGTATTCCTCTGCGCCAAAACAATAATCATGTTGTCTGTTATAACTGACTAAGTCACCTATTTTCATCTCTAAACTCCGTAAACTGCTAGACCAATAAGATAGCAGACTCCGTAGAAAACAATCACAGTGATAATCGGTTCCATCACTCGCCTCTGTCAACAACTTCACATTCAATAAGAATAGACTCAGTTCTACTAATAACTGTGGGAGGATAAGTTTCTAAAGTTTCCACCCAAGCATTGACCTGATAGGCGTAGGATTCTCCTGTGTATCGACAATGTGTGTTCTTAATACCTACAAGCCCCTCGTCCGAATCGACTAGACCGCTTTCTCCTCGAATGACATCAACACCTTCACAGTATGATGATTCTTCTTCACACTCTTCTTGAGATGGATAAACAGGAGACAGAATTTCGTCAAAACTGATCCATTCTGTGTAGTCACTTTCAAAGTGAACCCGAAGTAGTTCAGGATTATGTCCTACTGTGTCTATCATAAACGCACCAATCTGCACATAGAGTGTGTGAATATCTTCACTTGTTTTGAGAGTATCGTTTACAAACCTAAAGTCTCCATCAACCTGTAAGTTACCCACGTCTAAGATGAAGTCAACATAGGGAAGATCCTGATCTCTGCGGTTGTTATCATTATTTTGAAAATTATTTGTAAAAGGTGTGTGTGAGTCTTCGATGACGCAACCCACAGCGGTCAAACACAAAAGAAAAGACAGGATTTTCAATTTAAGTGCCTTTCAAGATTCCAGTGTAAGAATCAACTAATAACACAGTCAGACAAAAACGTGTGACAGAAAGCTTTTATAAGCAGATGGGCCAGATAAATGCAAAGTCCTCAGGTGTACACCCAGAGATAATAAACTCTCTATCATCTTCTGACAAGTTTGGCATGGCATCTTGAATTAGTTCTCCGTTAGCCCATGCTTCATATTGATCGAAAGTTATATCGATTTCTCGATGGTTCATTTTACCGGTAACGGGTGATCTTCTTACAATATCCATTATTTAGTCATCCTCACAGCCCCAGTATGGGCTTCCTGTTTCTAGATAGTTGGCCAGCATGGCCAGTAAATAAGCGTACCCTCCGGAGAGGATTACGCCTTGTGCTATTTGATCTATCCATTGATGTGTTGTCATCATCATGCTAAACTTTCACAGTTGAAATAGAACCACCAGATTACGTCAGGTGAAAACGAAGGATACCCTATCAGTCCCATCCAGTACAAATCAATCATGTCCTGGATTTGAGAGCAATTGTTCACTAGAAGCGCCTCAATGAGAAATGCTTCCTTGAGATGAAAGAGACTAGCTCAACCGCTGTGCTGATCAAGGGATGATCATTGTTATTCGCCCTAATGTTGCGAACCAGCCATCGAACGTTACTGAACTGAGATAGGTCTTTCCGAGCTGAGGGAATATCCATCGTCTCAAGGATCGTAGAAAGAGCTGACATCTTCCTCTCTAAGTCTTCTTTTTGAGTCTCAGTATTCATTCAACTACCCTTCGTGCTTAGTCATTCGGTCTACGATGTATCCGGTGAAGATATAACCGTTGTCGTGCTTGACATTGGCCATTGTACCTCCGTCATAAAGTTCCACCACTGTGAACTCTGGTTTCGAACCTTTCTTTCGATCCGACAATCGGGGAGCTCGGTAGTAAACTCTATCTCCAACTTTGATCTTCTTGGTCATCTTTGACCTCCTCTAGTGATTTCCTATCCTTTATAGTTCTATTATACACACGTTGGAGGTCTTTTGCACAAATTTGAAATTAATTTATTCTGAAAGGAGTTGTCCGGACTTTTTTGAATGAGGAATGTCTTCCCATAAATTTATCGCGATTGATCTTCTTAAACCATTAGTGACCTTGTCAACACAGTGTGAATATTTACCAGCATCAAAAATGACTAGACGATTCATGACAGGTTTAACGACTTCAGGTTCTTGATCGTCACCCTTGTTGTAAATTAAAAGATCGCCTCCCTCAACATGTGTGCAGTCATGTGTGTAATACACAGACCCAATTACGGGAGAAACAATTTTACCTGTTTCTCTATACAAAGTTTCATCTTTATCTTTGTGGAGAGGCAAGCGATTCATGTGACCCAATCTTATTTCCGAAGACTGACAGCCTGTCCAATACTCAAAACCTGATATTTCGTATGTTGCGTCAGCAGGATAATTTTCTATCCAGATATAATTTATGAGCTTATGCTTAAGAGACCTTATTTCTTCTCCGTCCCACCAGTAGTAATTGCCGTTGTTATAATAAAAAGACGTGTCTTTTTCAATAGCAGACAAGAGATCACGATCTTTTATAAAATCATCATATACATGTATCATATTAGCCTTCTGTATCACTCTTTACATAGAAGGAACACCTTGAGATAAGATCATCAGTGACCATATACTTGGGATCTTCTTCTGGAGATACTTCTACTCTTGGCATATCTTCATGAGAGTCGATACTCCATTTAAGATTTTTAGTGAGAGTGATAGGTTCCTCAAAAAACTGAATTGTAGAAATCTCCCACTCCGGATTATCTTCTAAGAATTCGTCGACTGCTCTCTTTACACCACCTTTGTTTTCAGACTTGTCTAAATGCTTTGAGATGTCCTTTAGATTCATGTGACTATCTTTGTCTGAGTACCAATCATCTTTTCCTGTGTGTTTTCCATTGTAATCATCCATGACAACTAGACTTAGATCATGCGTGATATCATTTAAATAACTAAGCTCTTCTTTCACTGTATCATAATTGTGATCTCCGTCAATGAGGACGAGATCGAAAGCCCAACGATCAGACTCTTTCTTTAAAAATTCTAAGCTATTTTGTATCTTATATATTGCCTTAGATCGATTCAGCGAACCTTTTACGTCTATGTGATCTACACCTTTCATCATCATGACTTGTTGACAGAATGTGCTATCAAACCTCACATCAATGCCCAACCATGTAAATTCAATTCCTTCATTTACTAAGTTACTCATGAGTGGGATCGTTGTTTGACCAGTATCTACACCAATTTCTAAAATCAACACTGGCCTTTCGATGTTCTGAGCTTTCAGCAATGCTGTCATATCTCTACAATATGCTGTCATTAAAGGTGCAAATCCCATGTAAGACATTAATTACTCTCCTTTGTTTTCCTTCTCATATATTGTTACTTTGTGTGCTTTGAACAACCTAGGGACAAACAGAAAAATAGGAATGGCTCCTAACGTAGACCCAAAGTAAAGAAACACAAAAACATCGACCAAATTCATTTGATTCCGTACACTTAACTTATGTCACCAAAGAGTGACTCACTTAAATTGTAGTTCGACGTATTGAGTTTTATAATTTATTTGTTTTTCTTTTTAGGGAGGTTCGGCCGAATCCAATAAGCAAATACATAGTACCCAGAGTCAAAAAGTTGCTTCACGACAGGAAGCCTAGAAAAAGCTACTGATTTTTTAAAGCCCATTTTTTCGTACATGAGTCTGAAAGTTTCAATACCTACAGACTTTTCACCATCGAATTGACCAATCATTTCAGACTCAAAGTCTTCTCCATTAGATGTGAAATCATCACTGCTGATATCTATAAATTCTATGCCACATGACTCACCTCTTTTTCGAACTGCGTTTATTTCTAACGAGCAAACATAGCATGACTCATCGTAGTAAATTTTATCGCTCATTTTTGTTCCTTAAATTTCTTTTTCATTTTGAGATACAACTCATTCTCTCTCGCTTCTTTCCATGCTTCTCTAAAAATTACCGCAGACTTTGCTTTTTCACAAGTCATAGCATCAGTCTCTTGAGGGATGATTGAACCGTCCGCAGCATATTTCCTTCCGTCTCGATGATTAGCATATCGACGTGATCTAGTAAATCCCATGTGTAAAAACTTTTTAGACATGTCGGCACCCACGAAGTCTCCTTGTTCGAGATACGTGTAAAACATCTTGAGTATTTTCTCACTTGAAATTTTAGCTTCATTTGGTGTCTTAAAGCGCCAGAATCTGCAAATTTCAGATTTGTACGGCTCGCAAATCAAGACACCTTGTTGCCCGCGGCCGATTTCGTACAGCTTCGGGTTTGACCTGTAGTCGATGTCAGGATTCCATTTCTTAAAATAGTTTGAGTCAAAGTTCATGTAAATAATGACAGCCCTAGAAGCACTCCAAATCCAATGAAAATAAAGGGTATTGTTATTGCTATTGTAATTTCACACAAAGATCTAATGTTCATTTCACTGCCTTAATCACCGAGTTTATATCGAATGCTATTCTTCTAAAATAATTCTTGTCGCTTCCTACCTTAGTAACCATAGCTGCTGTCCCGATTCTAATTCCTGAAGTTTCCCAAACGCCGCGGCGGTCGTTCGGAATACTGTTCTTGTTGACGATAATGTTGTAATCTTGTTCCAAAGTATCAGCAACTTCCCGGCCGGTCTTTTCGTCTGTGTGTATCAAGACAATGTGTGAGTCAGTTCCTCCGGTTATAACTTTGATGCCCACTTTTGTCAGAACCTCACTCATATAACGAGCCATGTCTACAACTTCAGCAGCATACAGTTTAAAGTCTGGCTGAAGGGCTTCGTAAAAAGCTTGCACTTTTCCGGCGACTTGATTCATTAAAGGACCACCTTGGGTACCTGGAAAGACGCCCGAGTTTATTTTCTTTGTGTAAGACGCGTCGTTCCAGAGTATCATCCCACCACGAGCTCCTCGAAGTGTTTTGTGTGTAGTTGAAGTAACAAAGTCAGCATAAGGTATTGGACTTTCATACACACCGCCTGCTATGAGACCACTGTAATGTGCCATGTCTACGAGAAAAAGAGCATCACAAGCGTCTGCAATCTCCCTAAACTTCTTGAAGTCTATTTGCCTAGGATATGCGCTAGCTCCTGCAATTATCATTCTAGGCTTCAGTTCATGAGCTTGCTCTGCTAGAGCGTCATAATCAATCCAACCTTCTGAATTGACACCATAAAAGTGATTGTCGAACCACTTGCCGCTTATATTAGCAGACGAACCGTGAGAAAGATGACCTCCAGCAACTAAGTCCATGCCTAGTATTTTGTCGCCAGGCTCTAAAAATGCCTTGAAGATAGCAAGGTTTGCATTAGCACCGCTGTGAGGTTGAATGTTAGCGAATCTAGATTTGTAGAGGTTGGTCACAAGCTCGATGCCGTATGATTCCATCTTATCATACTGATCACACCCGTTATAGTATCTTTTGCCAGGATAACCCTCTGCATACTTGTTTGTAAACGCAGAACCGCAAAAGTAACGGACGTCTGCAGAGGCAAAATTTTCTGAAGCTATAAAGTTGTGCTCCTCCCTCTGGCGCTCTTTTTCTTTTTCTAAGATGTAACTTAATTTTTCGTTTCTTTTTATCATTTTCTTATCAACTACACTTCATCTTTTAGTGATATGCCAGGCTTTCTCGTACGGGCAAGGATAAACTGTGAGGGTCATTGCGTCTCTTGGATTTCCAAGGCGTATCGCGTAATACGCTTGTTTTCTAGACATGTAACTTTGTTTAGGTACACCGTCTCGGTCTCTACAATATTCACAAATTTTAATTTCTGGTGGAATCATTATCTTACGTTTTGAGTCGCAACAAATAACAAAATAGTTACGAACCCAAGAATTATCGATGCTATTGCCAAAGCTATGTCTCAGTCAGAGGCTCCGGAGTCTACAGGATACCTTTCCCATTTTGTCTCGAGCCATTCATTTAGTTTTTCTTTTGTCTCCTCAACCTTGAGGAGAATCCAGTGACTGCCTGTCCACTGCTCAGCAGTCCAATTCTTGCCGTCAGAGCTAATTCTAAGCTGCCCAGGTATGTATTTCTTTTCCATTTGCCACTCTCCTTTAAGCAGTGACTAAATAGGAACTTGAATTAGCCCTTTTTCTTTTTCTTTTTTGATTTTATAATCTTTTCAGTATATTTTCCTGCCTCTTCTTCGAGCACGTGCACCTCGTTCTCGTGATAAAGCCTTCCCCACGATTCACAACTAGCTATACTGAGGGGCGCATCATTACCAAAATGACGCTCGAGCCATCTTTGTCGTGTCCAGCCTCCAAGCCAACTACCAGGAGCGGGAACCCAAATCCGGCCATTTGCTTTTATAAACTGGCATTCTTTAATCACCTTCTACTCCCTCTAAAATAATACCCGCGTAGAAACCTCCGCGCTCCTCATATTTTTTTGAGGCTGCTTTTTCAACTTCTGACATTGATATATCATATTGCATGCAGAAAGATCGCAACACCTCCAAGATATCTGCAGCCTCTTCTGCAGAAGGTTCTGTGAAGAACTCGTTTACCTCTTCAATAAACTTAGAGAACAAAAAGTACGGCATTTCATCGTCTGATGCATGACGAATCTTTGGAATTCTCCCACTCTGTTCAATCAGGTTTGGTATCTTGTGTCTTACGAGTTTCTTCTTCACTTTCTTTCCTTTTGGATTCCAGAATACTCTGGATATCGTCTAAATCTCTTTTAATCTCGTCCATCATCTTGAGAGTTTTCTCTGATTCTTCGAGTGCGATGTCAAGCTTTCTTGAAGCTTTCTCTAGAGAATTAAAGCTCTGTCTATTCTTTGCTCTTCTTTCTGTAGATTCTTGAATCGACTTTCTAGACTTTTCATTGAATGACCACACAGTAATAGTCATGATAGCCAAAGTGGCTAGAACTGCTATCCAAAAACCTTTGTCTTGCAAAAACATCATGCACCTTTCAATATCTTCTTTTTCTCCACCAGTCTATCGCAGCTGTACCGATGAAAATTGCTGCTGATAGGGTTATTACATTCAGGATGAAGTCGATCATTTGTTTACTCCTGCAGGCTTAATCGGGTTGGGTTTAGATATTATTACCACACCTGTTCCTGATTCAAGTTCATGAGGCGACGCGTCACTACCGTTCGCCTCTTTACCAAAAATGCGCCCTCTGTGAACTATGAGCTTAGGGTTTAAGCCCTTTACACTTTCAATAATGTCGTCGACCACTTTTTTTACGATAAATCGTGTAGGATCGTAGTCATCAAAAACGATAATTCCGCCGGGGCGCAACATGTTGTAGCAGATCTTAAAATCCTGCAAGACAACTTCATAGTCTGAGTGATTACCGTCTATGTGTGCGAGATCATAAAAGTCCCCTGATGCTGAAACATAATTAAACAAATCAGGAACTTGGCTTGTGTGGTAAAAATTTATCTTTGATTTATCACTTAATTTTATGCTTTCATGCAGGTCCTTCATGGATGCTCGAACGGCAACATTATTAATCGCCCAGCTACAAGTTTCATCAAAAGGTCTGATGTCCACTGTGTCTATTGTATTCACGGATTCAACAATTGAACTCATGTAGCACGAAGTTCCTCTACCCGTCCCTATCTCAAACATTTTGGTGATGTTTAAGGTTTCACACAAAGCATGCATTAACAATATATGTTCATCGCCTGCCCTAGGACCGTCGTACTCGACTTCTTGTTGACGCGTTTTTGTCAATCCAATTACATAAGATAGCTTTTCTAGGGTTTCTTGAGATGTCTTGTAATTGATTGATTCCAGATATTCTTCGATGGTAATAGTTTCAAGTTTGTTCACTGGGTCTCCATTTTAAAATCATAGCACATGTTACAATCTTACTAGATTATCTAAGAGTGTTCAAGGTTTTTTAGATGTCGTATCGATTTCTTAGAAGGAGAGGAAGTGCGACGACGTGTGAAGGGGAATGCGGCATTTTGGCCGCATATATTATATCACTGAAAGCTTCTGTGTATACGGCGTTAGTCGAGGCCCGCGATGACCTCGTCGATTCTCTTGATATAGCTGTTCATGAAGTGGTCACTGACCGATTCGTGCAGCAAGTTGGACCATGTACCTGATATCAATATCCGATTTGCATCGTGCTTGTTCAGCCACTTCCAGTGCCCTCCATCCTCGAGTATCACCTCTTCTCCCAGATGACGATAGGGACCATGAATCGCTGATAACACTGTAAGTGGTGGCACCAAAGGAACTATGTCCTCGTGATCAACGATACGTAGGAGGTTTAGGTTCCAGAAGGTTTTCACACCATCTTCATTAGTTACCTTAGGTTGACCGAAAGTGATACAGGATTTAATCTCTCGCCCTTCCTTGAGGTAATACATACCCAAAATTGCAGCTGCTGCCCCGCCCAAAGAATGACCCGTAATCCTCAGCGAGTAACCATCCGGAATCTTCGAGTAGAACTGCTGATGTGCAGCTTTTGCGAGATCGTGAAAACCCTTGTGAACGTAGATGTCCAGAATCGCATCACGCTCTTTGATGTATTCCGCATCCATCACAGCGTTGTGTTTGTTCGCAGTTCCTCGGACACCCAACCAAACTTCTTTGTTCT
>MDSZ01013697.1_pt1 | contig 10204 bp, 16 predicted proteins | sample 811201 | NCBI WGS metagenome assembly MDSZ01 (sample SAMN05326647, study PRJNA326480) | marine metagenome | isolation source: seawater | place: Indian Ocean: North | collected 2010 | reverse complement strand
TGGTTTGTTAGCGTGTTTTTCTGCTGTCTTGATAGCACTACCACACATAAAGAAATGTGTAGTTGTATAGTCACCTATAGTAACTTCTGGACCTTTAGGATCTAAATCCTCTCTAATAAAATCTTTTGCTCTCATTATATAAAACCTAAGGCATAGGCTATGCCCATTTCAATTGTTAATAAAACACCTAATCCTAAAAAAGAAATTCCAACTGCCATTGGCAAGAAAAGATAATCTTTCTTTTTACGTTCTCTTGTACAACAATCACTCATTATTTTTTACTCTTATTACCCCAGTTCTTAGCACCAACTTTTCTACATTGTACTAAGGCGCCTGAAGCATAAGCACTTGGCCAAACTTTATATCTTGATTTCACTTTGTGATAACAAGCATCTTGTTTTTCTGCCAGCCTATCAAATTCTTCTTCAGTTATTGCCTTGCCTTCTACAACATCAAAGTTTTCTTTAAGAACAATATCATCTATTTTCATTTGTAGCCTTTCCCCAACATCTGCTGGTATACTTTTTGATCTAACGCCTCCTTTTTTCCTAATAGCACCTAGATCTTTGTAAGCGTCTAGTACTGCTTTAGAATAATGTTGTAAAATATCAGCATGATGATCTAGTTTTCCTTTTATAAAGAAAGGATCGCCCTGTTTCATTAATCTTGATATTTCGTCAGCGTATTCTTTTACTCTGTTAATTGCTTGACGTAAAGTCATTCTGCCTATACCTGATATCAATACTTCACTGTCTAAGTAATCATCTCTGTTAAGTTGATATAAAGATTCTTTAGTTGTAATATATTTCATTACAGATTCTTTCATCTTTAGATCATTTACATGATTAGTAATTTGTCTTAGTTGTGATAAAATTTTAATCATAATATCTTTATCGATAGGTTTTTCTTTATTCAGTTTCTCAACGTCTGATACAATCTTAACTAGTCTCTTAATTTGTTTTACAACAATGCCTTCATTGCCTCCATAGTATCTATTCTTGCCTATGTTGCCTATGTCTTCAGTTTGAATTACTGGTGAATATCCTTTAGCACCTCTAAACCATTTCACAGCATAATCAAAAATACTTAACTTACGTTCCATTTCTTTTTTAAGTTCATCGCCTGCTTGATAGTATTTGTTTAGAAAAAATCTTGCTTGTTTAGGACTAACTGTTACAGTTCCATCTTTATATCTAACTTTGAATGGTGTTTTTCTATCTTCTATATTATGTAAAACTCTTATAGCAGGACTTTGTTTACTAACTTTAAATTCTGTTATGTTTTCCGCTAGACGTTTATCCATCACCTTTTGTATAACTTCATCATAATTTCCAAATAAATCTTTTATAAACTCACCACGTTTTTCATCGTCTAGTTTAGCATAACGATTTCTTAGTTCACTAGCACTTGTTGCCGGTTGCCCTAGTACTGTAAATTTCACAGTAGGTGCTACAATTAGATAACCATGTTTTTCATAGCCTTCTAAGTCAGCGACTTTTTTATTGTCTAGTGGTTGATAATATGTTGGGGTTCCATCTTTTTTAAGACCTGGTGTGAACCTTGGGTTTTCATCCATGTCCTTTTTACCTACAGCAAATACAACCGCTGTATCTGTTGGAAGGCCGTTTAGTACATTGTCTGGTTTATATGGAGATACTTCTTGACTAATTGCTTTAGCAGGTATCCCTGTAAGCATCATCATTGCCGCTTTTTCTTTAAAACTAAAAGGACTATCAGTATCATTTTGTTTACCACTCGTAGCGATAAACACCTTGTCAGCGCCAAATTTACTGACTAGGCTATCATAAACTGCTTTGTGTCCTTTGTGGAAAGGGTGAAAACGCCCTGCATAGATTGCCACTATGTTATTAGCCATACAATATACTCCATTATATTGTATTTAGTTATTTTGGAGTAATGTAACGTCGCCCTTGAACGGGTAATATCCAGTGTGTGTTAGTTCAATGCTAGTATCAGCATATATTTTGCCACCTAAACCACGCCATCTTTTACAAAATGTGTAGTCCTCTGACAAGTATGTACCATTGTCTATAGTTGTATCAAACAAAGCATACATATAAGGTTCTGTAAGAGGGTCATAATTTATATTGTTAGTGTATTTTAAATCAGGAAACTTCTCCATCATACGTTCTATTACACCACGTTTGATCAATAAAAATCCTGTACCTAAATCATCTACTTCTATTAAGTCACCTTCACGTTTAGCATCTGCTGTAGCATTAAAAACGTACTCTGGTTCAAATGTTTTCTTAGGATATATGCCACCTACTACATCTTTGTCATGTGCTATTAGTTTATAAATTGCTTCAGTGTCAAATCCAACGTCAGCATCAACAAACATAATGTGGGTGATCTTTTTGTTCATCATACATTTTGCTACAAGATTGTTTCTTGCTCTTGTAACTAGGCTTTCATTTGCCATTGTTTCAATAGTAAAATTCATACCGTTCTTCATAGAAGCGATAACAAAACTTACTACACTTACATAATGTTTTTCATGTACTTGTCCACCATAACAAGGTGTACAAATTGCTACAAAACTATTTGTGATTGTCTTTGCTTGTTCTTGTGTGAACATTGATATCCTATTTACATTGAAACTTCTAAGTCGTGATCTGGAATCGTTTTCCTTAAAACGTTTGCTAGTTTATCTGCTTGTTCTTCTGTAAGAGGTTTTTCAAGCATTATACCAATAGCATTATCTTTTAAAATATCTAAAGTATGTTCCTGCTTTGACTCAATTAGTTGTTCGCCTAATACCATTGCTATAGCACCTGCTAGAATATTTTGCTCTCTACCAGTAGGCTCATAATGTAAATTTAATTTTACCCAATTATCCATTAGTAATTAAACCTTATTTTGTTAATTGTTCCTTCAGTGAAGTTGCTTACAAATACCCTAACATGAACAAAGTTTCCTGTAAAGTTATATGCTTTATGAAATGTTTGTGCTGTTGAGCCATCATATTGTTCTGTGTAAGCACTTCCGTCACTGCCAACTATTTGAACATCAAACCAGTCAGTTGTTGTAGGAGTTTCTACAAGACTTGCCTGTACTGTAATTTTACCTACAAAACTAGTAACGTGCCAACTTACAGTGTGTAAACCATCAGCATAACCATAGTATCCATCAGCCTTTGCTGAATCGCTATAAAAGTCAGTAGAACTACCGTCATAATTACCTGTTGCTGTACCGTGTGTAGTACTAGGTACTAATGTTATTGCTGTTGCTGGCATCCGTTTTTCCTTGTTTAAGTTATTTATTTAATTTTGTATGCTTTAGCCAAACGATCTGGAGACATACTATCTATCTCTTCTACTGTTTCATAGTTAAATGTAAAATTTTCCCTATGATCTCGTACATAGTGTCCTATTCCGCCATGCTCATTTAAACTTATTACGCTTAATTCTTTCATTATTTCTATACGATCGCCGCCAAACCCTCTGCTTTGTACACGAGCATATATTCTACTGCCTGGACCTAATATACCGCGGTCTCTGAACTTTCTTGCTAGTTCCAACTTCATTGATATCTCCTCTTACTTTTCGATAAGTTCACAATTGGCTTTATTTGCCTTTAAACCATCTTCTTTATTATACAACCAAACATAACTATAGTTCACTTGTCCATCTTCTGTAACGGCACATTTTTTACCAAATGATACTGCTGGCTCTTCTAAGTGTCCGCTACATCCTGCTAACATTGTTAACAAAATTCCTAAACTTAAATACTTCATTCTTCTCTCCGTTTATATTCAATTACACGATGTACATCTGATCCCAATATCAGATTTACAGTCGTTAATGTGATATCGTCTTCTACATAAAACCAGTCTTTGTAATACATATCATATTGTTTCCAATTTACTTTACGTCTATCTGTAATACTAATATCACCTGATGAATCTAATTCCAATAAAGCCTTAACTTTATTAGATTCTATTCGCTTTTGTTCTTTAAGTATAACACGATAACGATATTTGTCAAGTGGTAAACTGTCAACTAATTCTTCATCAGGTTTTGTAATTGGATCACAAAGACTTATTCTCCAAACTGAATCTGTTAAACCATCTTCACGAATGTTGTTTAACCAATCTAAATTACTCCAGTAAACATCAACAGTTCCTCCTTCCATTCTAATGTTAGTTAGATTGTTTTTCATTAAAAACTGTAATGCTTTGTAACTAGATTTTAAATGTTTGGCATTCTTTTTCCAAGTACTGCTTCTTGATACTTCTTGTTTTTGAATACGTTTAAAGTCTATGTGTAAAGTATCTAATTCAAAATGACTAAAGTCTTTACACAAATCAAACATAGATGATTGCCACAAATGCTTTCTACTCCAGAAAGATCTAAACTTGTACATTGGCCAGAACCGTACTCGTCCTAGATATTTGTTGTAATAAAGTTTGTCGACTATTTCTACTCGAGATCTATACTCAAGTAGTTTTGGGTTTAAATTGGTCCAATACGACAAAACCTTCTTTGCTGATGGTTTCTGATTCAGTGGGTAAATCATCTTTAGTTCTTTCAATAGTGTTGCTAGTTGTAAAAATAAATTCATCATTATTAGCATAGTCTACACTAATAAGGCTGTTCTCTTCAATTGATTCAAACAGTATTTTTTTACTTAAAGGCAGTTTAATTTTATCTTCAATTACTCTACCCAATGGTCTAGCACCCATCTTCTTATCATAACCTAGTTCAGCAAGTTTGGCAACGGCTTTTTCCATAAACTCTATTTGTATACCTTTTTCGCTGAGTAGATCATTAATCTCATTTTTATATTTGTGAACTATTTTCCTTACTACTTCGTTTGATAGATAATCAAACTTACAAACACCATCTAGTCTATTTCTAAACTCTGGCTTAAAGAAAGTCTTAACTGCTTTATCCTCTTCTCCTGTACGTTCTAACTCTTGATTGAATCCAATGTTATTCATTTCATTGTCTACTGCTCCAAGATTAGATGTCATAAGAATAATTGTATTTCTAGCGTCAACTTTTTTACCATTGGTACTTGTTACAAATCCTTCGTCCATAAGTTGTAATAAAATATTAGACACATCTGGGTGTGCTTTTTCTATTTCATCAAACAATATAACGGCGTGTGGGTTCTTCTCAATTTGACTGACAAGTAACCCACCACCTAAGTTACCATCTTCATAACCAACATAACCTGGAGGAGCACCTATCATTCTTGCCACAGTGTGTTTCTCTTGATACTCACTCATATCAAATCTTAATAGTTTTGCTTGAGTGTGTTCAGCAAGTAATTTAGCAAATTCTGTTTTACCAGAACCTGTTGGTCCTACTAATAGGAAAGATCCTATAGGTTTGTTTAATGCTTTAAGTCCTGCTTTGCTTACCATAATTTTATTAACTACAGTATCAATAACAGTATCTTGTCCATATAAGTTTTTCTTAATTGTTTTATCTAAATTTTGTAATACATTAGATTTTTCTTCAACTTGTAATTGATCTAATGGTATCCTAGTTGCTTTAGATAGTTCTTCAATAATATTATGCTTTCTAATATGGAAATTTGTGTGTCCTAAAAATCTTTCTTTAGCACAAGCACTATCAATTAAGTCAATTGCTTTATCAGGAAGTTTCTTATCAGGCTGGTGCCTTACACTCAGATCTACCGCGGCATCAAGTGCCTCAGAATAAATCTTTGCTTTGTGAAAGTCCATAAAGTATTTGTTTAGTCCTTTTAGTATTTCTTTCGCTACTTCAGGAGTGGGCTCTTCTACTGTTAATCTATGGAACCTTCTCATAAATGCTCTGTCTTTTTCAAAACTTTGTGTAAACTCTTCCCAAGTTGTTGAAGCAATAACTTTTAACTCACCCTTTGTTAGGGCAGGTTTAAGCATCTGCATGAAGTCTGGTCCACTAGCACTACCTCCAGCACCAGCACCCTTCATTTGGTGTGCTTCATCTATAAACAGAATAGTGCCAGGTAAATGTTTAGCGGCATTTATAATTTCTTTGAGTCTTTCTTCAAACTCACCTCGATATTTTGTGCCTGCTACAAGGCTTCCTATATCTAAATTATAAATTGTACTACCTTTTAAATATTCAGGAACATTGCCATCTATTATACGTTTAGCAAGTCCTTCAGCGATTGCTGTTTTACCAACACCAGGATCACCTATTAGTAGTACGTTCGATTTATTACGTTTTGCTAATACTTGACAGATATCTTCTATTTCTAGTTCACGTCCTATTACAGGATCTATCTTATTTTTCTTAGCAAGATCGTTTAAATTAGTTGTGTACTCTGCTAATACTTCATTAGCAAATTCATTATGTAGTTCTTTTTCGTTTTCACCTACATAGTTCTTATTAAAAAATTCTACAAGTTTATTATGGTCAACACCATACTTTTTAAAAATGTAAGCACTGTAACTTCTTTCTTCTTTTACAATACTTAAAAACAAATCTATTGTTTGTAAATGCCTACGTCCACTGAATAAAACATGAGTAAATGCTCTGTTCATTACTCGTTCTAATCCGTGTGTACGTTGAGGTTCAGTTGGGACTTTACTTACTATTTCTTGTGACTCAACATACTTTTTTAATTCTTTTTGTAAGTTAGAATAGTCACAACCAAATGCTTCTAACATTATCTTAAAGTTCTTGTAGTTAACAAGACTTAAAGTTAAATGCTCAGTAGTAACATACCTGTGGTTTAATTTGTCGGCAAACTCGTACGCCTTTTGTAAAATTAAATCCATTTCTGGATTATGATTTAGCATATTTGAACTCATCCTTTACTTCACCTTTTGACCTTTCTCTTATTGTTATTCCTTGACAATGATCGTATTCATGTAACCAACATCTAGCATTAATACCTTCTAATGATTCAGTAGTTTTGTTACCACTGTAATCTTGGTAACTAACTTCTATACCATAAGGTCTTTCAACTACATAAGTCTCACCTGGAAAACTTAAACAACCTTCTTCTTCTTTCTCCATTCTTACTTCACCATGCCAATCATCTTTTAAACTTTCTAAAACTGGATTGATACAAGTAACATATGAACCATCATCTTTTTTCATTACAAAAAATTGCATTCTTAAACCACATTGGTTAGCGGCCAAGCCAATGCCTCTTTTCTTAAGCATTAATTCTATCATTTGGTTAGAGAGAAATTGATATTTTTGTTTGTCTGTTTCTCTGTTCCAAGTACAATTTGATCCTCGTTCATTTAAGTAAATTGGGTCTAGTTTCATTTATTGTTTTTCTTCCATTTTATTATAGCAGATCTTTGTTCTTTTGTCAAGATCTCAGGTATCTTTATGAATAATTTTATAAACAGGTCTCCATTGTTCATTCCATATCCAGGTACACGTTGTACCTGTCCTTGTTGGGTGCCTTGTTTGATATTGAGTTTGAGAGTTCTACCGTCAATGTGTTTGTACTCAGAGTCACCACCTATAATAGCGTCCCAAACACTAATCTCGTGATTAGCAAAAAGTTTATCACCTTCTACACTGTACTTATTATTAGGCATCAACTTAACCGTCAAAACTAAATCGCCAGGTGTGCCTATTTGACTTGGGGGTAATCCGTGTCCAGCATATCTTATTTTGGATCCATTTTTAATACCAGGAGGTACTTTTACAACAAGTGTTTTGCCATTTATTTGAACATACTTTTCTGTACCAGAATACATTTCAAATACAGTTAAGTCCAAATCCAATCCAATGTCTTTGCCTTTACGATTAGTTTGTCTATACTTTCTATCTGGATGAAAACCTGCTCCAGTAAATGAATCTCCAAACATATTTTCAAAGTTTTTAAATATATCGGATATATCATTACCCTCAAAATGAAAACTGAAATCTCTTGAGTTTTCTTGTCCGTAAGGCTTGCCTGACTTAATGTGTTCGTATGCTTCGTTTACCTGTTGAAACTTCTTAACATCTCCGCCAGTATCAGGGTGGTGTTCTTTGGCCAACTTTCGATAAGCATTCTTTATTTTTTGCTCGTCGTCTCCCGGCTTCACACCCAAAATGTCGTAAGGGTTTTGATACATTATTATATTATAAAGTGAAACCTAAAGTTTGTCAAGTAGGTTTTTTAAGATTTCTTTCCAGATCCAGTATATAAACCAAACCAGGCCGCGCCAGCACCTACAACGATACTAACCAAACCGGATTGCTCCATAGTTGGACTTGGAAGAGCCATATACCAAATTACTACCTTGTACAGTAAATAGATATAAGTTGTAATGAATAATCTTGGAAAGATTCTCCAACTGTCAACTGCTTTAGCAAGGTCTATATATCTTTGATATTTGTTTTCTGATTCCATTATTTTGCTCCGTTTTTTATTTTTTCTAATGTTGCTTTGTTCTCAGCAATTTGGTCTTTGTTGACAGTGATTTTATCATCTTGTGCTTTATCGATCATTGCTTGTAGTCTACGACCTTTTTCAGCGTCGCTGTCAAGATGGAGATCTTTGTTTACGATTTTTTCTAATTTTAAAAATGGAATTCTAGTGTTAGGTACATATCTCCAAGTGTAACCATGTTCACTGTAAATACCAAACACTGTTTCACGAATTCCAATCTTTACTATAACGGCATCTACACCATCTAGTATAACACTATCACCTTCATTAAAAGCAGGGTTCATTCTAAACTTGATGCCAGTCATCATATTCTGAGCAAAATCTTTAAACCAAAACGCCGCAGAAATAGATACTAGGATAGCAATCCAAGGACCAATTATATCTACAAAGTCCATACCTAATTGATCAAAAGGATTCATATTACTTCTCCAGTTTCTTTATTCGCTTTTCAAGTTCGTCTATTTTTTTAGTTACATAAGGATATTTCTTACGCCAAGCATCTTCGTCTTGCTTGAACCAAGTCCAACCCCATCTTTCAACTAAAAAATCAACAATCAAATCAAACTTGGCATACAACCAAAGTCCAATTCGTGTGCTTTTAAAATAGGTTGAAAATGCTAATCCAAACAATGAACCAACAAGTGCGGTGTAAATCCACAGCCTATCAGTTGCCATTCTTTCTATCATTTCCCACATAGTTTTTCCTTCTATGGTATTTATCGTAGTATGTAGGAGTTTATGGTTGCTGAATTAAAAGAGGGGTGTTTATTGTGTGATATCCCACCATGGTTTAGTGGCTTGATCTTCGTTGACTTTGTCTATTTGCTCATTGATAGCATTTTGATTTTGATTTGCTTCATCGATTGCTTGTTCAGACTGTTCATAGTAGTTTTTATATGCTAGAATAATTGCTTTTTGCTGTTGTATGTGTCCCATTATATCTGATATATTTAAAGACAGTTGTTCGTACCCGTCATCAGTTAGTCCAAACAGGACTATATCTTTCTTATCATCTGATAAACGTTGCCAAACATCATTTACATTTTTTTCAGTTATTACAATCCATTCAACTTCTTTTAGATCTAAAACATCTGCTTGAGGTATTATAAGTTTTGGTTTCTCAATAGGTTTAGCACTGATATTAATTTGCTGTGGTTTTGAAGCACAACCAGACATTAAAAATCCAATTGCTAATATTACTAAAATTATTACTCCTCTGCCTACGTGTCTGTTCATAAGTTCTTCCTTTTCCAAGCATCTGATTGTATGTTAGGATCAAAGTTTGGATTTGCTATTTCCCAACACTCAGGATTTATTTCACTTGGTTTAGTTGCTTTAAGTTCTTCTTGTGTAAGAGGAGAACCTGTAGCAATTTCAAAACATCTTAAAGCATTATTACTTTGTGTGCTTAAAACTTTTCCTGTTGATTCAGGTCTAGCAACACCTAAGTTACCAATGTCATGCCTACTTAATTTTTCTTGTAATCTATCATTTCTTTTTTTGATAGCATCAAAGTCATTTCGTAGTTTTTCATTTTCTCTAGCCATTGCTTCAAAGGCTTCTTTTTGTGCTTTCAAAGCCTCTTCATTTGTTGCTACTGCTGTTTCTAGTTTAGCATTATTTTCATTCAGTATGGCCATACGTTCTTGTGTGTCATTGTAATACCAATAACCTAAGCCACCCATGGCCGCTATAACTAAAATTAATACTGCTGAAAATTTAAGACCCATATTACCCTAATAATTTTCCTAGTGATTTAGGACCCATAATACCGTCTGCTACTAAACCGTTTTTCATCTGCCATTCTTTGACAGCACGTTCA
>MDSZ01268535.1_pt1 | contig 10205 bp, 5 predicted proteins | sample 811201 | NCBI WGS metagenome assembly MDSZ01 (sample SAMN05326647, study PRJNA326480) | marine metagenome | isolation source: seawater | place: Indian Ocean: North | collected 2010 | reverse complement strand
AGTCGGAAAAAACATAACTTAGTGCAATGATTGTCCAAAAAACTAAAGTTTGAATTAAGTTAACGAAGATTAATGAAATTAGCAATCCAACTAAGGCACAAGAAGATGCTTCTAAATATCTGTCACTGTGTTTTTTTAAAAGTTTCAAATTTGCTGAAATCCTCCAGATTATTAAAAATAAAATTAATGCAAATCCTATCGTGCCTTGCTCATATAATAAAAGAGCATAATCATTATGAGTATCTGTTCTTGAGTCTAGGTTCGTCGGACGTATCCTAAATGTCGCTATGCCATTTCCCATTAAAGATGACTCAAGATAACCATTAAAGGACTCTATTAAAAGCCATCCTCTATGCGTTTCTAAAAGGTTTTCTTCATTGGATTGAAAATATTCTGGAAGCCCACTATCTGAGAAGGCATTGTTTTTTAAAATCCAGTCACTAAAAGATATTCCAGATATAAAGATTATTGCAATTAACGAAATAAATACATAACGAAGATTTCTTTTAATTCTTTCAGATTGCGACAAAAAGAAAAAAAAGAGAATTTCAAAAAATAAAATAATAACAGCAGATCTTGAGTTAACGTAATACAAAAAAAATAGAACTGATATAAATGCGAGAGTAAAAATAAATCTATTTTTTCCAGAAAAAATACCAGCAAAGATAAAAGGCATTATCAAAACTACAGATGTTGCTAAGGAATTTTTAAAGGTTTTTGTTCCTCTGAGATTATCATCTACTTGTACACCAATAAAATCTAATCCATAGACAATTAAATATTTATAGGAAAGATAGAATATTATTGGAATTAAAAATAAAGACAAGGAAACAAAAAAAAGTTTAATATCTTCGCTACTCTGAAATAAGTTTACAAAAGTAAATACCAAAAATATTCCAAGAAAAACTTTTAATACGTATGACACTAAGTAGAAGAAATCGCTACTTTTATCTGAAGAGAGATTATCGGGAATACCTATAAAGAAGAAAAGAATTGTCCATAATACAATTAAAAATATAATTAGAAATTCGTCAAAGCTGACTTTTTTTGAATTTGAAAAGAATATTGCCAATATTGCAGTTCCAAACCATAAATATGAATAATTAATATTTATAAACGGAAAAGTCCAACTCGTTCCCCAAATAGCATAAAAAAAAGAATACAAAAGAATAAAAACTTTCCTAACAGGAATTTTTATTTGAAGAGAGTTAATCTCTGTTTTCGTTATATCTTTAATTTTTTAACTCCTGATCTTCTAGGGAAAAAGCCAACCAAATTAAAGCAAAAATAAAATATATGGCTACTAAAAAAGATGAGTAAAAAACTTTAAAACTTGGAAATAAAAATGTTACAAAAATTAAACTAGGCATAAAAAATAAAGAGATAAGTCTTAATCCTGATATTGACATTCTTGATCCTATAAAGATTTTGATCCATTCTCGTTCTGCTTTAATGTTTTCTACAGTTTCAGGAATATATCTTGATATTATTACAGAGCTTATTAAAGATATTAGAATAAGAATTATACTTTCAGATAAAGCGCCGAAAGAAAAAATAGAACCAACTCTGATTATATCAGGCGGTAAATTATCTAGAGCTTCTCCAGTTTTGTATTTTATCTTACTAATTCTAGCTAAAGTACCGTCTACAAAATCAATGAAAAGAACAAGACACATTAACAAATAACCTAAAATAGCAAAGTTAACATTGTCATTAGTCATACCTATGTAAAGCAAGTAAAAAGAAAAAGATGCTAAGAATATAGATGAAATAGTCAAAGCATTTGCTGAAAGACCAAAAAGGTAAAGAAAATAAGCAACTCTGAGAGAAAAGAATTTAACTAAGTTAGTGAAAAAACCAAATTCTTCTCTTATAAACGTTGATTTATATGGAAAGGTTTCTTCTAAAAATTCTTGGAGAGAAGCTTTCTTTTCAATTTTAAAAATACCAAAAAATGAACCTAGGCCATAGCTAAAGTGAATTATAAAAAAAACAAATATTATAATAGGGAACAATAAAAGATTTTTATTTCTCAATGCAATAAAAAAACTAAAACTAACATTAAGGATTAAATATAAAAATCCAGGGAATAAATAAAAAGATAAAAAGTTAGTTTCTGAATTATAGAAACTTTCAATTAAACTAAAAAAAGGAATTGATAAAAGATAAGTAAAGAATAAAAATGGAACGAAATGTCTAAACTTGTGAAAAGACTCTTTCCCTCTAAATTTGTTTGTAACTATTTTCCCATTATCAAATTGTTGCAAAAACAGTTTATGTAAAGTTGATCTCGAAAAATATGTAGAGTGTATGTCTGGATCTAAAATTATCTTTTTATTGGCATTTAATATTCTTTGATTAAACTCAAGATCTTCATTTCTTGGCTCTCCCTCATTAAAAAAACCTATCTCGTCAAATAAAGACCTTCTGAAACATCCAAAAGGAACAGTATCAACAAATTCTTTCTCCGCAGGTTTAGAAATTCTAAATTTAGACATCCCCACTCCAAAAACATTTGACAAACATAACGAAACTGCCTTTGAAAAAATAGAAAATTTTGAAGGTTTTGTTTCTATAAAGCCTCCAACATTTCCAATATCATCACCAGAATTTTCAAGTACCCGAATACATTTGTTTATATAATTTTTTGAATAAAGGGCGTGGGCATCTAATCTAATTATAAATTCTCCAGAAGACTCTTTGATAGCAAGGTTTAATGAGATGGGAGTAATTTTTTTTGGATTATGAAGCAAAATTACATTTTTATATCTGGAAGAGATGTTTTTGATAATTTCAACTGTTTTATCCTTACTTCCTCCATCGATAATGATAACTTCCATTTCTTCAATATCATCAGTATTGCCAAAAATAGACTCTATACAATCTTCTATAAAATTTTCTTCATTCAATACTGGAATGATAATTGAGGCTTTAAATTGAAAATCTTTTTGCATAGAAAAAGGAGAGTTTATTGAGTTTCTAAGTACCAGTATGTTATCAGGCGCTATAGAACAAAAATTATTAATTGCATTATATATATTTTGATAAAAATTTGTTATTAAGACTTATTTGAGTTGAGAAATTCCTGCGACAAATTGATGATTTTTTTAAGATAAATTAAAAAATCTCGTAAATAAAATATTAAGAATATAACAATCAACCAAAGCGTAATTTTATTTTCATACAATAAAACTGCGGATACCATCATAAACAATGTTGGTCTCAAAATAACTCTTTTGATTCCTTTATAAATATTTACTTTTTCAAAATAGAAATAAAGACAAAAAATGCCTACTGTATAAATGTAAAAAGTACCTATAGTTGCAATTGCAACTCCATAAATACCATATCCAAAAGAGATAGAGAAGTAATTCAAGAATGAAGCATTTAATAAGGATAGGAAAAAAATTACCAAAGTATTCATCTGCTTATTATTTGCAATTAAATAACTTTCAGGTAGAAAAGCTAAACCTTTCATAAAGTAAGCAAATAAAAGCAATTGCATTACTAAAATACTTCTTTCGTATTCTTCAAGAAAAGTTTCAATGAATGGCGAGATGGTAATTATTGCAATAATTAAAAGCGACGCAAGAACGAATTCTGTTAATTTAGTTTGATTGAACATTAAAGAATATACTTCTTTTGAAGAGTAAAATTGTTTTAACATTTTTGGCACCAATAAAAAAATAACTGAGTTAAAAGCTGTCATGACTCCAAAAGATAAAAGATAGCCTAAATGGTAAATCCCAAGCGCTTCTCTATTTGCAGAAACTAACTGATTTATCATGATTCTATCAATGGTAGTTATCATTAAAGACAATAAATTAAACAACAAAAGAGGTAACCCTACATATATCAACACTCGAACAATTTTCAGTTCCAAAACGAACTTAAAATTAGACATTTTTTTTATATAAGGTACTAAAACAGATAAATTACCAATGATGCTAATAATAAAAATTGCATCTAGCCCAAAATCATCAACCAGAAAAAAAATACCCAAAAATACGAAAAAAGAAGAAAAGAATTCAATCTTAACCATTTCATTTATTCGTTCATAAAGTCTTAAATAACTGAAGATAAAGCTTTTAGCTTGATATATTACGCCGAGAATTAAGATATAAATAAGATACTTAGTATTAAAGATTTGAATTTGAAAAAACCCATAATATTCAAATCCAAGAAAAGCGGCGAATAATGCTAATACAAAAATCGAATTGATTGATTGGAAAGATACAGTATTGTTTATTATTTTCTTTATATAATTTTGTTTATCTTCTTGGTCAAGATTTATTGATACTTCCTTGGTCATAGAAAAAAATATTCCCAAATTTGTATAATAAAAATACTCAAGAATAATAACCAATATCGCGTATTCTCCGAGACTATTTGGTCCTAATGACGAAGCTATAATAATAGACCGTAAGAAATTTAATACGATTACTATGTACTTTGTTATAACAAAGAAAAAGCTTGCTTTGAAAAAATTTAAAAAATCCATGCGCCTGTGTCGAAGATTTCTATTAGATTATTTTCTTAAGTCCTTTTTCCAGAGGAGTAAAGTCTCTATTAAGAAGAGATTTCATCCTTTCAACATCAGGCTGCCTTCTAGTCATGTCTCCTTCTTTCAATGGATCTAAATGAATTATTTTAGATTTAGAGTCCAATATTTTAATGATTGTTTCAGCTAACTGAAGGATAGTTGTTTCTTCATCATTTCCTATATTTATAATTTCATTGTTATAAATATTGTCTCTGAACGCTTTTGTTGTAGCTTCAATATGATCATCAATATAGCAAAATGTCCTAGTTTGTAGACCTGTTCCATAAACTGTTATGTCTTTATTTTCTTTTGCGAGCTCTAAAAATTTTGAAACAACAAAATCTTCACTCTGTCTTAAACCATAAGTATTAAAAAATCTAAAAATTGTATAGTCAAGATTATGTTCTTGCTTATAAGATTTACAGAAACACTCCCCCACATTTTTTATCACAGCGTAAGGTAACCTTGAATTAAGTGGGGTTAGATATTCTCTCTGAGGCAATTCAACTGGTTCTCCATAAACTTCCGAAGAAGAAGAAAAAAATATTTTTTTTACTTGGGTTTCTTTTGCGAGGAAAAAGATATTTTCTAATCCGCTCAAATCATTTAAGACTCCGATGGGATTATTTATTGTCCTGTGAACACCTACCAGAGCAGCATAATGAAAAATATATTCATAATTTCCATTCCTAATAATAGGTTCTATTTCATCAAGATTATTGACATCTGCCTTAATAAAAGTGTGATTCTCTTTTTTTGATAGGTTCTCTTTTTTGCCAGTAATAAAGTTATCTACTGAGGTAACTTCATGATTGTCATCAAGGAGGGCATCAACTAAATGGCTTGGAATAAAGCCTGCTCCTCCAGTGACTAGAATGTTACTCATTAAAAAAAATCTTAAACTTTATTTTACTAGGTTTGTATTTTTTATTAAAACTTCTGCACCTTTATTAGTTAGATGATTTGAGTCATAGTAAAGAGGAATTCCATCAATTTGAGCTATACATCTATCTTTTAAATCCTGATTACAAAAAACTGAGTCCAAATTAATTTTTTCTAACAATGAGTTTTTTTTGACAGAGTTTAAAGCGTAATACGAGAAGTTTTGTCTTTTTAAAAAAACTTTAAAACTGGTACTTACCTCCTCAGGAATACCTCCTCTGAAGATTTTGTTAACCATATTTAATTTTGATAAATTCCAACCTACTTCGGGCAAAGGATAAATTAATTTCACCTTTATCTCTCTTTCAAAAAAGGAGTTTAAAAAATTGTTTAGAGTATTTTTTTTTGACTCACCATCCGTAGTAAAGTTAATTCCATTATGAACAAAATATTCTCTGTAGTTTTTAATATATTCAATTCCTCCCTCTTCATTATCGAAATTAAGTTGAGAAATTTGACTGCTTACAGGAAAGAGTCTGAAAGACCATCTATTAAAAAGTATTACAAACTCTGGGTTTATTTTTTCTAACTCTGCAAGTAATCTAGAAAAGACTTCTTTGCAATTATTCTTTGTTGAAATATTTGCATTAACTTTCCTATAAAAACCAACAATAGGTTCACAATATGTATTGATTACCTTGATGCCTTTGATTTTTTCATTTTTTAAAGCAAGATCTAATGAGTTTGTAAGAGAGTCTGCATGCGAGTCGCCATATAAAACTATAGGATTTTTTTGTGAATTTAAATCTCCAAACTCACAAAACTCTAAATTAGCATATTCTTTAATAGGCTTAGTCCACTTACAAATTGAGTCATCAAATTTTTCAGGTTGAATTGCTTTCAACTCTTTGGGAGAAAATCTTTCTACGAATCCATTTGAAGAAACTCCAATTATTCCTATTGAAACTATAAATGATCCGACAAATAAACTTGAAAGAAATATTTGTTTTCTTGTAAAAAAATTTTTTTTTCTAAAAGGTGTTTCGAAAAATTTCCAACTTAGAAAAGCTAATAAAAAAGAAACCAAAATTAAAATTAAATAAAATATATTTGAAGGGGTATTGATGCTTGCCAATCTTGCGATAGAAAATAAAGGGTAGTGCCACAAATACAAACTGTAGGAAATTAATCCTATGAATACTAATGATTTATGACTTAAAAAGTTATAAACAAGCGTTCCTTGATTGGAAAAAACTATAAGTAAAACTGTTCCAATTACAGGTATAAGTGCTGAAAAACCAGGAAACTGAGTTGTGTAATCATAGAAAAATATTGGATAAGATATTAATAAAATCCCTATTAAAGAGAAAAGTTGATTTTTTATCTGATTATCTTCTTTTTTGTGTATTAAATATATTGCCGTTAGTGAGCCAAATAATAGTTCCCATGCCCTAGTAATAGAAAAAAAGAAACTGTATTCTGGAACTGCATTAATTTTTAAATCATCTTCAATAAACGGAAAATTTGGATTTAAATTTGCTCCAAATTGAGATAGAAAAAAACTAAAAATCGAAATTAAGATAATAAAAAGAGTTAATGTATTTAATCCCAATTTCCAAGTAAAAATTACTAGCAAAGGAAAAAAAAGATAATACTGTTCTTCTACGGCTAAACTCCAAGTATGTAGTAAAGGTTTTTCTTCAGCAGCTGTTGCGAAGTAACCGCTTTCGCTCCAAAATTGAAAATTTGATAAAAATAAAGGAATAGAAATTAGGCTATTAGAAAATTCCTTTAATGCCAAAGGGCTCATAACTAAGAAAGTAAAAGGCATTGTGACAATCACTACTAGAAATAATGCAGGTAAGATCCTCCTTGCCCGTCTTTCGTAAAAATTTACTATGGAAAATTTATTATTTATTTTTTCTTGAAGAATAAGAGATGTTATTAAGTATCCACTAATTACAAAAAAAATATCAACCCCAATGAACCCTCCTGAAAATAAATCAAACCCAGCATGAAATAAAATAACAGGCAAAACTGCTAGAGCTCTTAAACCATCAATTTCCTTTCTATAATCAAAGGTTTTAACGTTATCCATTGGAAATATGAGTTTCAATAATTTTAGATATCTCGAAATTAATTTGTTCTTCTGAATTTTTACAAAAAATCTTTTCAGAAAAATCTGGCTTTAATTCAGGCATATTATTTTTTTTCTTTTCGGAAATATTGCTATTAAAAAAACTAAGGAAATCTTGCTTTGATTCAAAATCTCTCATAAGTTTTTTTGAAATATAATCTTCCAGTTCAAAATACCAACCTTTTTTATAAACCAGCACTTCAGAAAAGGGTATAGCTTCAACCAAAGCTGTTGAATTAGTTCCTATAACAAATTCGCATTTTTTAAAATAATAATAAATGTCTATATCGTCATCTTGTATAACATATATACTGTTTGAGATTTTTTCTAAGAGAGAATACTCTTCTTGCCATGTCTGATACTCCTCGGGTCTCAACTTGTAAAAAATTTTATAATCATCCAGCTCTTTATTTAAATAAAGAGCTAATTCCTGTAGAACTTTCTTCGTAGTTTTTCCATCTGAAATAAATAATATTGAGTTCTTTTCTTCTTTGACAAATTTATATTCTTTTAATTTTTTCTCAAAAAAGGGATTCCCACCTACCCTAGTTAGATAATTTTTATTGTAAGAAGATAATCTAAAACTTCCCCACGCTAAGTAGTAGTCTGATAGATAATTTTTATAATCTTGATCAATGAATTGATTGTGATTGTAAAGGACATAATAATTTGAGAGCAATCCGTGTTGGTAATCTACCGTTGGTATTTTTTTATTAAAGGCAACATTAATTGAAGCATTTAAAATTCCATTATCGTTATAAATGATTATCTTTGGTTTAGAAAATTTAATAATTAATTCTACAAAGAAGGACGTATATTGGTTTCGCTTAAAAATTTGAGAGTAAATATCCTTCCAATTTAAATTGAGGTCATAATTTTTTTTTACCTTCTCACTAAATATTTTTTCTGAGTCTTTCCACTGTCTATCGATTAAATAAAATATTTTAGAAAGCCTTGTAAAGATTTTTAATAAATAGGATATGTCTATTTTATTTATACCTTTGATTCTTAAATCAACTGATTGAGTGTTAAGTATAGAAATTTCATAATTCTTTAAGGATTGAGTTAAATTCCATAACGAAGGGTTTGTATAATCTCCATCTATTTCAACTCTTTTTGGGCTTACATTTATTATCAAAACTTCGCTCTTCTTAAAAATACCCTTAAGAGAAAATAAATCCTTAGGAAGAAGAGATATATTTTTTAAAAATGACACCAATGTTTTGGAAATGTTGAAATTTTTTTTTCTATCTATTGAAGTACCTAAAGATAAATTTTTGTGACTAAATATTAGCTCGTAGACACCTTGTCTAATTAGCGGCCAAACAAGAAATTTTGAAATTTTTATTTTTTCTTTTAAGAAAGCCTCTTCAAATTTCAAAAATTTTTCTATTTCACTTTGTATGAAATTTTTAGAGGGATTTTGCATTTGATTATTTAATAGTTTTTCTTAATTTCCATTCTCCATCAATAAATTTCCAAAGATGTGGAGACCTGAATTCATTACAAAGTCTATGAAAATCCTCTTCTCTTATGTCAAGGTACTCCATTGTCTCTTTAAAATATTTTTCCGGAAACTCTCCATCAAACTTATTTACCAAAGCTATGGCCTCTTCTCTATCTATGTGTTTATTTCTTATTTCTTGAGATGCATCATAACTTGCCCTTCCAAGACCAAATTTAATATAAGTTGTGTACCAATGTAGGTCATCAATTTTGTCATCAATGCTTTGATACTTTCCATAAGTGCCTTGAGATCTGAAAGGTCTCGCTTTAAAGCCTGAATTTTCAACTGCGTAATAATAAGCTTCTTGTGGCACCCATTTAAGGTAATACCCAAGGTAATGAATTTGAATATTAGTGGAATTCAGTTCTTCTGAAGAAATTGGAAGGTAAGGCATTAAATCTTGCTTTGAAATATTATACTTTTCGATTAGCTCTTGAACTGGAAGGCCTGCAATCCACATATCATTAAAATTATTCATAGTGAAATATGATTTATCCCTCAAAGAATTTGAATTATCTGCTAAAGGATTTCCATATTCAGCCTCATTTTCACCATAAAATACTAAATCAATGTCATATTGTTTTGCTATTTTTGGTGCTAGATTCTTCTGTCCAAGAATAAAAGTTTGAAAAGGATGAAGAAGATTTTCTATAGATAATTTAGTTAACAGCCTCTGTACCCTTCCATTTGGTCTAAATGAAACGTTATCAAATCCTCCAATATCAACCCAATTTTTAAAATTTTGATATCCGTAGTCGGTATATAAGATAGGAGGCCATGTGCAAGTAAGAGGATTCATTCCGTACTTGTATTTCAAAATATGAGATTGAAAAATACTATCCTTTCCGCCGCTACCAGGAACTAAGCAATCATAAGAACCGTCATTTTTTCGATATTTATCAAGAAGTTTTAAAAGCTCTTCTTCTCTTTTTTCCCAATCAATTATTTTTTTTTCTTCCGCGTGCTTGCAGGCATCACAAACCCCTTCATTATCTATCTGCATGTATTTAGCATCTTCTCTATTTTTTTTATGTTTAAATTCTGGAATAGAGGCTGGTCTTTGGTTAGAAATAACACATTTTTTACAAAATAATACTTCTTCGGGTAACCCGTATAGAGCTCTGTTTTTCATTTTT
>MDSZ01263450.1_pt1 | contig 10205 bp, 7 predicted proteins | sample 811201 | NCBI WGS metagenome assembly MDSZ01 (sample SAMN05326647, study PRJNA326480) | marine metagenome | isolation source: seawater | place: Indian Ocean: North | collected 2010 | reverse complement strand
ATGGATTCATAACAACCATAGATGATGTGGTAATGGTTGCACCGATTATAAAAGAGTATATGGATACTGCTGTTCGTAATGATGAACACTTGGTAAAACTAGCTGGTGTATTACAGAGAATCATCTCTAAATCTCAAGGTGAAAATGATGAATCAATGTTATTAAGTGATGAAGAAAAGGCTGAACTAATGGGAACACTTCAAGACACGGTTGCTGATTTAGAAAAAGAAAGTCATCGACTTGAAACGATAAAAGACAAAACAATTCAAAAAGGATATTCGGAGGGTTAAATGGCAAGTGGGTTTTTCAATAGTCCAGTTAAAATAAAAGGATTCGGTGGTAAGGAATATAATGTGCCTTTTTACATGCAATTTGTACCTGGATATTGTACAGAAGCTATACATTCAACTGATAGTCCATACGCTCAACACAAAAATCATATCAATACAATAATTGCTGTACCACACCATACTGACAATTTTCATAGAACAAGAAATTCAACAAGTGAAGATAATAGATATTTCCCATTGTTTAGAACCATGCATGACATTCCCTCAAAAGGAGATCCGGTTTTACTTTGCACTATGGGTGGAACACAATATTATTTAGGACCTTTGAATATGCCTACAAATAACCCAACTTGGAATGACGATTTAAATCGTAAAAATGAATATTCTGTTGGTAGTTCATTTGCACAAACAGAATCTAGTAATAGAGCTAAAGCTGGAGAATCAAGTGTTTTTAGCAAACTAAATTTATATTCTAGAATGGGTAAAATATATAATCCTCGATTGGATGGTGGTGTTGTGGATGAAAACAATCCAGCAGTACCTCAAACTACAGGTGATTTTTTAATAGAAGGTAGACATGGAAATAGTGTTAGAGTTGGTAGTAGAGGTGGTCAACCAAATATCGTAATATCAAATAATAGACATCATCAAAATCAAGTGGAAACATTGGGTGATGGTAGTATTATAAGTATAACATCTGGTGGAACTTTAAATGACTTCTTTGATTTGTATTTAGAATCAGAAGTATACGCTAATAGGTTTGATACTCCTGAAGGGCTTATCCGTTATGGTTTCTCTTTAGCTTCGGATACTTTATATGGGGAAGATATTTCAACATCTGATGGTAGTAATCAATTGAAATACATAAGTCAAAGGTGGATTGATTGGAATAATGAAGATTCAGTTTTAGATTTGTATGGATATAGAGGTGATCAAATGTTACTTCATTCAGATAGAATAACCATAAATTCAAAAAGGGATGATATATTCGTATCAGCTAAAAAAGATGTTTATATTGGAGCTGGTAGACATTTGGGTATAACAACTAATAATGATATAACCATAGTATCAGATAGATTATTTTTAGGTGATCCATATAAAGAGAGAATGCAAGGAATGGTGTTGGGTCAAACTTTATTAGAAATGTTAAGAGAAATTTTATCAGTAGTTAAAAGTGCTCAAGGAATTTGTCAAGGTGCACCAATTCCATTAGCAGATGAAACTGGTTCACCCGGTGGTGTGAATCAAAAAATAACACAAATAGAACAAAGAATTGAAGAAATTTTAAGTAATAAACATATGTTAGCATCAAACGAATAGAGGTAATTATGAAAAATAAAAAAACAACAAATATAAAAACAACAATAAGAAAAATAGTTAGAGAGGAAGTCGCTATGGCAATTAATGAGGTGATAACTGAATTGAAAAAGCCTACGATGAGTCCAATCCCACAACAGAGACAAATAACAGAAGCAGTTGGTAAAGAAGTAAACTTTACAAATAATTCTATATTGAATGAGGTATTAAATGAAACTGCTCAAGATGGTGAATGGAAAACTTTAGGTGGTAAAGAATTTACAACTGAAAGAATGAGTGAATTAGTGGGAGGTAAATATGCTGATATGATGAATGATACTAATAGTTCAAATGTCAATGTGGTTGTTGATGGTCAAACAGCTGATTTTCTAAAAAAAGACTATAGAGATATTTTAAAAAGAACAGAAGAGAAACAACAACAAAAGTATGGGAAATAATAATGGGATTAAAACAAGATATAATTGATGCTAAAGTAGAAGGACTAAAAGCCTCAGGAGCTGATGAAGAAAAAATTGATACTTCAGATGGTAGTCACATAGAAGTAGAATCTGAATTAATAAAAGAAGCTATTGTTAATTTTTTAACATCTTGTGAATTTAGAATAACTCGATTAAATGCTAATGTTGTGGTTGAAAATTTCAACATACCAGCCCAACCTGTTGATTTACAACCGAATACTTTACTTGGAGATAAAGCTCCAATTATTGATACTATAAAGAAAATTCCAGGAGCTGGAACAATAGCTGAACCACTTGAACAAGCTTTAAAAATAGCCACTCAGCCTTTATTAAAAGGTGGATCAACTTTACCATCATTACAGGTTGACAAAGGTGCTGGTGGATTAAATTCAACTGGTTATGTATTTATTGGTGAAGATCCGGATTCTCAAGATGCGTTTGATGTTGAGGATGAAAGTGGACAAAGAGATTTTACAACTGTAAAATTAATCAGAGATGATATTGAGGACTTATTATAATGGCAATTAGAGATAAATCAAGAAAACCTTATATTCAAGACAATGATGATAAAGTTAAAATTGGGATTGATTTACCAATTCGTAGAGGTGATGGTGTAGATGGATTTTTTGCATCCACATCAACAACTATTGAAGCAGTAAAAAATAATATAAGAAATTTATTACAAACAAACGAAGGAGAAAGATTTTTTAGGCCTAATTTAGGTTTGAATTTAAGACAAATTTTATTTGAACATGTGAAAAGTGAAAATTTAATTCGTGTACAAGATTCAATATTGGATAAGATTGAACTTTGGTTACCTTTTGTTGAAGTACGAGATATAGAAGTTCAAACAAGAGAAAGTAATGTAGCTATAGGTGCTAATGAAGTTAGGGTAAAAATATTGTTTAATATAAAACGAGATCCAAATACTTTGGATTCAGTAACAATGCAATTCACAAGTGATACTGGTGAATCACCAGCTGGTGGATATTAATTGGAGATAAAAAATGCCAACATATGGTAAAGATAACTTTAAAGAAACAAATGTAAATTATTTAAATAAAGATTTTTCATCATTGAGACAATCATTAATGGATTATGCTAAATCTTATTTTCCAGATACATATCGTGATTTTAATGAAACATCACCTGGTATGATGTTATTGGAGATGAACGCTTATGTAGGTGATGTATTGTCATTTTATATCGATCAACAATATCGTGAAATGTTATTACCTCTCGCGGAAGAGAGAAGAAATGTTTTAAACATAGCAAAAATGTTTGGTTATAAAGTAAAACCCATATGTGCGTCTTATGTTGACTTAACTTTCTTTGCTAATGTAGAAGCGTCATCAGGTAATATTGAAAATGTTGATTATTCTACCGCTGGTACATGGGATCCGGGTATTGAATTTACTAGTGATATAAACCCAAATGTAAAATTTACAACTTTAGAACACATTGATTTTACAATATCTCAATCTAGTGATACTGATAACATCGGATCATTGGATACTGCTGGTTTAATTTCAACATATAACTTAAGCAGAACTGTAAAGGCTATAAGTGCGACAGAAAAAACTTTAAAAATTAAAATTGGTGCACCTGAAAAATTTAAAAAAATAACTATACCTGATACAAATGTGGTGGATATTGTTTCTTGTGTGGATTCAAATGGACAAAGTTGGTATGAAGTAGATTTCTTAGCACAAGATAAAGTTCCAATAAAAACCCATTATACAGATGACGCTAGTAGAGACTCAGCATATCAAAGTGCTGATGGGTTGATATCAGAGGTAGCAGTTCCTTTTTCATTAACTTACATAACAACAACAAAAAGATTCACGCGTGAGACGAATGAAGACAACACTACATCATTGGTATTTGGTAATGGTGTATTAAAAGATGGACAAATGGTTGATGACGGATATATTGATATGGAACAAGTTGGAATTGTCATACCAGGACAAACAAATGATTTAAATGATTCTATAGATCCATTGTTAGGTAATGAATACTCAACACTTGGTGAAACGCCAAACCAAACAACTTTAACAATTACTTATCGTGTTGGTGGTGGATTTGAATCAAATTTACCTGCAGGTAGTTTGTCAGCAGTTCCTACCTTATCGGCACAAAATGGAAACACAGCAGCAGTTTTTAGTGGAATGAATCAAGAGGAATCAGCTCGTGGTGGTAAAAATGAGGAATCCACTATAGAGATAAAAGAAAAAGCTAAAGCATTTTTTATGACACAAAATAGATGTGTTACAAAGGAAGACTATGAAGCTAGAATTTTAAATATGTCAGCTGATCTTGGAAGTATAGCAAAGGTATATGTTACTAGAAATGAAACACCTACTGGAGAATTAACAGCAGAAGCTCAACAATTAATCAACATAATGGATGGATATATAAATAATGCAGAGCAAGCATTAGTTGATATAGAACAAGCTAATAATGTTAATAATCCTACAGAATTGGTGCACGAAATAATAGAATCTATTAGTCAATCTACAATACTTATGATGGATTTAAAAAACCTCATTGAAACAGGATTTAATCCAGCTGCTTTTGGTGATATGGTTGGTCAGTTTATGGTAAATGCCAACTCTTTTTTCACAAAGGTAAGTGATTCTAAAACACTAATACAAAATCATTACAATAATGTTGAGACATTTTTATCAGATTTAGAACAAAGTTTTGTTGCAAACTACAATGATGCACAGGCAGCGTTAGAAGCTGCATATACCACATTTTTAAATTCCAGAGCAATGATTCAAGACAATCAAGGTATTTCATCATTGAATGACGCATTACAAACACACTCACAATTAGAATATGATCATGATACATCTATTGAAATAATTAATCAGCTGGAAGTGTTATCAGTATTTCATACAAATTTATTTATTAAAATAAATAACCTTCAAAATAGTATGAATAATTTTCCGCATCCTTTAAGCAATTTAGTAAATGGTTATAACGCTGTCGCTCAAACTTTAGTAGTGTATCTGAGTTTACTTTCTGAAGATAGACCTGATTTTTCAGTATTAACGGAAAACACATTTGTATTATCACCAATTAATGTTTATGCTTTAGGTTACAATAATAGAAAACAATTAGTTGGTAACCCACATTCTACTGAACTGGGAGGTTTTGCATCAGATGGGTTGCCAAACACATTACTGAATAATATTAAAACTTACCTTGATAATTTTAGAATAATGACTGATTCAATAATATTGAATGATGGATATATTGTAAACTTTGGTGTGTTTTTTGATATCATAGCTGAAAAATATGCTGATAAACAAGAGGTAAAATTAAAATGTATACAAGTAATAAAAGATTATTTTAATATAGATAAAATGCAATTCAATCAACCTATTTACAAAAGTCAATTAGAATATGAATTAATGGGAGTTGAAGGTGTTCTTTCACTTGGACACCTCACCCTTACACAACAATACGACCATTTTTATCATCAAGGAGAAGGTAATGGTCAAAGTCTCGCAGACCCCACATACACTTATTCATTTTCTGATGCTGGTGAAGGAGCTGATTTAGATGGTGATGGTTCTTCAGATGGTTCTTTTATCATTTCACCTGATGGGACTACTGGTTATGGATATAAATATGATTTTCAAATTGCAACATCTGATGATGGTTCTGTAATTTTACCACCAAACACAGCAACACCAACGGTTTTTGAATTAAAGAATCCAAATAAAAACATACAAGGGAGAGTTAGATAATGCATCATTTTATTTTTCCAACAGCAGACACTTGGGTTTCAAGTGGTAGTAGTACAATAGATGGTACATCTTTTAGAGACCAAAACTTTGGAAGAGATCAAATACTTGAAGTTAAAAAAGAATTTTTTAATTTATCATTTAATTATCAAACAAGAGCATTGATTAATTTTCAAGGAACTGATTTTACTGAAATGTCACAATCAATTGTCAGAGGTGATATTACAAACCCAAAATTTTATTTAAGATTATATGAGGCAGAGGGGAATTCAGAATTATCAGAAGATTACACATTAGCTGCCTATCCCATATCAGAATCTTGGGTGGAGGGAACTGGTAAATTTGGTGATGATCCAAAAACAACAAATGGATGTAGTTGGGAAAATCGTTTAAATCCAATTGGTGGGACTGCAACCGCTTGGAACTCAACTGGAAGTTTTAATACAACTGGTCCTGGTGCTAGTGGTTCAGATGGAGGCCCAACTGTTGTAAGTGGAAGTGGAAACGAGGCGACTCAATCATTTTCAAAAGAATCTCCAGATGTTAATATGGATGTAACTACTATTGTTAATAATTGGTTAACAGGTTCAACTCCAGCTAGTTTTAATCAAAATTATGGATTTCTATTAAAGTTTAGTGGAAGTCAGGAAACTAGCTCCACCCATTTTGGTCATCTTAAATTCTTTTCAAGAAACACTCATACAATTTACTCACCAAAATTAGAAGTTCGTTGGGATGACTCATCTTTTTCTACTGGTAGTTTAACACAACTTACAATGAGTGGTTTGACTGATAATTATCTTTATATGAGAGGATTAAGAGATGAATATAGAGAGGGTGAAAGAGTTAAGTTTAGAGTAGGTGCTAGAAAAAGATATATTCAAAAAACTTTCTCTACATCAGTTCAAACCGTAACTGGTTCATTTATACCTCAAGGTAGTGGTTCATATGCGATTAAAGATGTCGCTACTGATGAATTTATTGTTCCGTTTAGTTCATATACTTCAATGAGTTGTGATTCTGAAAGTTCTTTTTTTAATCAATGGTTAGATGGATTCTATCCTGATAGAGTTTATAAAATACAACTTAAATTAAAAACAGATGATGGACAAGAACAAGTATTTGATGATGATTTTGAATTTGTGGTTAAAAGGAAATAAATTATGGCAGTAACAGTAAATCAATTATTAAATAAAATTTCACAAGAATTAATAGAAAATGAACTTGTCACACCGGATGTTGTGAAAGCAAATCAAAAACAAATTAGAAATGGACAAGTTGTTTTAAGAGGTGTAGAAGAAGATGGTTTTGAGGGAACTTTAGTTTTATATCAGAATGCTGAAAAAGCTAATGAACAAGATTTACAAATATATAATGACACTAGTCAAATTCCTGCAATACAATCAATAGCTGATTCTGTTATCGATGAAAGTTCTTTAAATCAAGTTACACTTAATGTAATTCAAACTGGAACTGGAGCTTATACTATTACTATAGGGGGTGGTGGTATTCCAGAAGATACTAATATAGATTTTATAGTAGATACAGAAAATAATAATCCATTAAATGTAAGTCAATTTGTTCCAATTGAACAAAAATCAACCATTGTAGATCCAAACCGAGCTGAAGAGTATTTGGATACAAATATTTATGAATTATTACCAACTGGTGATACAAGACAAGCTCGAATCAATAGATTTTTTCAAGAGTTAAATGCACTTTTACCACCATTTAATAGCTTACCAGAATTTGATTTGGATGGTAATAGTAAAGTTGATAGAGATGAAGATGGTAATTGGATTAATGAAGAACAATATGATTTAAATAATAGTATTGTTTCAGCTCAAAATAATCCCACAGAAACCACAATAGATGAAGAAGATGCTTTTATTCATAGATTATCTGAAACTACAAATGATACGAATTCAGGTAAAACAATTGAGGATATTTATGAAACAATTCTTCCATATTTAACTGATATATTGGAAGCTCCAGTTACTGCACAAGATGATAGGCCAGTATATGAAAATCAATCAAGTGGATATTTACAATTTAGAAATTTAAATCAAGGTATTATAATTAGAAATACAGATAAATCATTTGTTGAAGGTTTAGATCCGGAGAATAGAACTTATTTAACAACTGGTTTTACAATAACAATGTGGGTTAGGTTTTTAGATAAAGTATCAGAAGGAACATTATTTAATTTTGGTAATCCAACAAGAGATGAAAATCCATTTGGTTTTAAATTAGAAACCTATATATTGAATAAAGATGATTTAAATCCACACCATCTTGCTGGTGGAACTGGACATACCACTTGGGGTGAGTTTGACAATTATTGTGCTGCGAGAATAAATAATCCTGGAACAAATGATATTTATATTCCACGATATGAAAATTCAAACTACGCTCGTTATGTTAGACTTGTTGTTGAGGATAATGGAATATTAAGAGATTCACATACTGGTGTAGGTGGTGGAACTAAAAGAGCTCCGATACCAATTATTGGTGGTACAAATTATAAAGATATAGCATTAGCCCAAACAACATTCATTCCAGAGGACTTTAATGAATGGTATTTCATATGTGCTTCTTTTAATCCTAATATTGATGAACCAAATTCTTATCCAGATGGTGGTGATGACATAACTTTTTCAGAGGGCAATACACAACCTGATCCAGAGGGTATAGATTTAAGTCATAGTACAAACTATTGGTTAAATCATATTAACCCAAGCACTACTGATATGGAATTAACTGATAGGTTTGTGAATAATTCTGGATATGGAAACAAATGTAAAGTAGAAATAATTTCACGAAGCGATTTATTAAGAGCTCGTGGTTTTAAGGTGTAAACAATGCCATTTGAAAAAGAACAAGTATCAGACGGATTTGGAGTACCGGGAGTAGAAATTAAACAAACACTACTTGATTCCATAGACCCATTTGGTGGAATAGAAATAACCTCAAGTTTTCAAAATACACAAAGAGATTTTACAAACAAAAATTCAGATGGTAGAATTGCATTGGGTATGTTTTATTTTGAAGACGATAATGTATTGAGTAATAATTTTCCTGATAGAATCTCAAATCCATTGTTTAGACAAATGAATGCTTCAAATATGATTATAAATGGAGATTGTAAATATAAATCATTAGTACTTCATACCAATACAGAATACGGACAATCTGTAGGACTACCAAAAAGTGAAATAATAATACCAGGTGGTGGATGGGGTTGTTTAGCACTAGATGGTGTTTTTAGACAAAAAAGTGTGAATACACCGGTGGATTCAGAGTATCAAAGAGTATTTGTACAGGATGTAAATCATGAGAGTTATTTGGGAGAGGGAGGGCCTAATCCTGGAGGGATTGACTTGGATAATCATGAATCAGGATATGGTGGTTATTTACCTTATGTAGCGATGCCTGAATCTATTCAACATAGGTTAATTCTCGGTAATAAAGAACTTTTATTAGGTACACCTGAAGGTAATACCGAAGTATTAAATGATAACCCATATCATCATAGAACATTTGCAAGTATACCCGGGAGTAATCTCGGTGGATATGAAAGTATTCCTCCGATAGCTGCGTGGGTAACAACCCCAAAAGCTTTATCAAACAATAAATGTTTGGTTTTTGATAGTGTATCTGATTGGAATTTAGAAACTTGTAATATATGGTCAGGACTTGGTGGAACTAATGAAGAAGGTGGACATTTTAACTTTCGATACGCGGATCCCACTCCATACACTAGTGCAAATATTAATGTATTTGATGTATTTAAATTGGTTGAAGGTAATAACATAGGTAATAATCACTATAGAACTTTAAATCAATATCAAACAATACATTCTTTACAAGATAGTGCTGATAAACAAATAAATCCATATACTTCATTTAAAGTTAAATTTAGTATGTTAACACACGAATCAAGTGCAGATTCTTATTTCCCTAGTGTTGAAGCTGGTATTATTAGTTTCAATCCTAGTGAAAATATTCAGGGGGTAAGTGTAGGTGGATATTATGATTCATCAGAAGTAGAAATTTTATTAAATAGTTCAAATTATTTACAATATTATAATCCTCCAAAGGATAATATTATATTATTCAAGAGTGAGAGAGAGTATGTGGGTGGATCTACAGGTTATGTCCCATCGGGTGTTAACACAGTGTTTGATTTTTATCATCCAAATGGAAATGTTTTTAATGTTGATATGAGGGTTGATGGAACACAAGATCCAGATGGTGATGGTGTTGTCAGCGGTGAATTTGGTAAAGAAGGTGGAATGGTTCGTACGAACTTAGGTGATACGGGTGATATAAAAATTTGGTCTGACGCAAAGTATATTGCTTTAGAAGGTATTGAATTGGGTGAT
>MDSZ01229600.1_pt1 | contig 10205 bp, 10 predicted proteins | sample 811201 | NCBI WGS metagenome assembly MDSZ01 (sample SAMN05326647, study PRJNA326480) | marine metagenome | isolation source: seawater | place: Indian Ocean: North | collected 2010 | reverse complement strand
GCAATTAACAATGCAAATAAAGTAGCAATGTCTCTGTCTGATCAGTTTTGTGTAGATAGACATAAACCTCATTTTTTAGAATTAGTTAAAAATAAATTGGATATAACATTTGCTAATGAGCAAGAATTTGTATCATTAATTGATGCTAAAAATTTTGATGAAGTAGTTAACTTTTCAAAGAAAATGAATAAATTAGTGGTTATTACTAGAGGTGAAAAGGGTGCGATTGCAATTCAAGGTGAAGAAATTGTTGAATGCGATATACATAAAGATCTTAAAATTGTAGATCTCACAGGCGCAGGCGACCTTTTCGCAGCTGGATTTCTACATGGCTATGTAAATAAACTTTCAGTAAAAGAAAGTCTTGAAAAAGGAACAGAAATGTCATCAAAAGTTATTCAGCAAATTGGTGCTAGACTTTAGTTTTTTTCTTTTAAAGCTGCCTTTTCCTTTTTTAGGTTTTACTTTCTTTTGACTAAACTTTCTTGACAAAAGATCTTTAGCGATAAAATTTCTTTTTTTCATTTTGAAACTTTATAACCTTTGTTTGTATTTAATATAAAATGTTGATCATTAAATGTATCATTAATTTTTTTTCTTAAACGATAAATATGTGTTTCAACTGTATGAGTTTCCAAATCTGCAGATTGCTTCCAAACATTTTTTTGAAGATCTAAAGTAGAATTTTCATTTTCAGAATTATTTAAATAAATTAATAAATCAACTTCTCTTTCGGTCAATTTGAGTAACAATGTTTCTTTAGAGATAATTCTTGAATTTGTATCTAGTTTATAACTTCCAATTAAAATATTTGATTTATTCTCGTAATTATTTTTTGAGAGATAAACATTTATCTGTTGTAATAAATCTTTAATTTTTAAAACTTTATTAACAGAAATAAAATTTTTGTAATTTGTATTTAATTCTGAAGAGATTATTAGGGTATTTGGATTTTCATCAATATACTTTGAAAATTGCTCGTTTTTTTCAATAAAATTTATTAAATTAAAATTTAATTCTAATTTAATCTCAGATAATATTTCATACAAGGTTGGAAGTTTTAATAAAATAACATTAAATTTGTTCATTATGATAATTAAATTAAATAAAAAAATTATTAGTCTTGGTCAATTTAAACTAAAATGCTCAATAGGAAAAGGAGGTATTAAGAAAAAAATCAGAGAAGGTGATAAAATAACACCAAAAGGAACTTATTATTTGAGCGATCTGTATTATAGACCAGAAAGAATAAAAAAATTTAAAACAAGGATAAAATGGAAAAAAATTAAAAAAAATATGGGATGGTGCGATGATCCAAATTCAAAAGACTATAACCGTCTAATATACGTAAAAAAAAAACATAATTATTCTTTCGAAAAATTATTTAGAAAAGATAGAAAATACGATTTGATTATACCAATCAAATACAACTTCAATAAACCTCTAAAGAACAAAGGTAGTGCAATTTTTTTTCACCTAACTAAAGATTTTAAACCGACAAATGGTTGTATAGCGTTAGAAAAAAAGGATTTTTTTATCTTATTAAGATTTATTGACAAATACTCAAAAATTAAAATTTTTTAGTCCTTTCGCCAAATATCTTTGTACCTATTCTTAAGAAAGAGGTTTTATATTTTAATGCCTCAATATAATCACCAGACATACCAATACTTAAATCTTTAAATCCAAAATCATCATTTTTTTTCTTAATTAAAGAAAAATATTTAGTAACAGGCTCTCCAAAGGGAGGCAAACACATCAAACCAATTACATTTAATTTCATTTTTTTACATGCATCAACTAGTTCATCAAGATTACTTAGTTTTGAACCTGATTTTTGAATTTCATCTCCAATATTAATTTGTAAAAAAACTTTTACATTTCTATTTTGTTTTAATTGTTCCTCTGAAATTTTTTTTGCTAACTTAATATTATCTATCGAGTGTATATAATCAAATATTCTAACTGCTTGTTTTGCTTTATTAGATTGTAATTTTCCTATCATATGTAGTTTAATATTTGGATTATTTAATTTCACTTCTTTCCATTTATTTTCGGCTTCTTGCACTTTATTTTCGCCAAAATGTATATGTCCATGATTAATTAGTGGAACAATTGAGTCCAATGAAAAGGTTTTTGAGACAGCAATTATTTGGGGATTATAATTTGTAAATTTTAATTCCTCAATCTTTTGCTTAACATTATCATATAAATCTATTATGTTTTTAACACTCTGATGCATTTATCTAAATTTAAAAAATATTATTTCATTGATGACTTTAATCCTATTCATTTAAAGGATCTAGATAAAAATATAACTTTAATTTGGAGACCTAAAGATAAAATACATAGAATAGAAACAATTTATAAACTTTACAACTTCTGCAAAAGAAACAGATTAAAGTTAATTTTGTCGAATAATGTAAAACTAGCAATAAAACTAAATTTAAATGGAGTTTATATATCTGCTCATAATAAAAATTTGAGATTCAATGCTTATCAATTAAAAAAAGGATTTAAATTTATTGGATCGGCGCACAATATTTATGAAATAAACATAAAAAAGCTTCAAAAAGTTGAGGAGATTTTTATTTCTCCAATCTTTAAATTTAAGGGCCGACCAGCACTATACATTCATAAAAGTAGAGCATTGTGTGACGATAAATCTTACAAAAAAATTGCTCTTGGGGGAATTAATAAAATAAATGTTAAATTATTAAATTTAACAAAATTTACTGGATTTGCAGGAATAAACTATTTTAAAAAAAAAGGCCCCAAATAATTGGGGCCCTTAAATAATTTTAAAGAATAATCTTTAAATTAGAACGACCAAGAAACGTCAATTGCTTTTGCTTCGTCCTCAGCTCCTGATGAGAATTGCTCATTGTCAGCTTTAGAAATGTGACCTTTAATTGTCATAGATCCCATTGTGTAAGAAGCTTGAATTGAGTTAATTTCTTCATCAACTGCTGCGTCTGACTTATCAGATATTGATTTGTCGTATGATATAGTTAAGTCATCATTAACTGCAAATGAAACACCGTAGTGTCTTGAGTCATAGTCAGTTCCTGAAGCTGTATCATCATCTGATGAAAAGTCAGTGTAACCAATTGTTGCTCCACCAACTACGTAACTAGCTGATAAACTTAATTCGTCAGTACCATTAGCTGCTGAAGTATTTCTGTCTGATATACCAGCTGCTAAAGTTAATCCATCAATCAGGTCAGCATATTTTAAGCTAACAGCAGTTGATGAACCTTTACCGCCTGTACCACCTGGAGTGTAACCTAATCCAACAGATACACCAGCTACAGTAGTAGTATAACCTAAGTTAACTGTTCCTGCACCTGAATCTAATCCGTCGATTACGTGTTTTCCAGTTGTAGAAGCTGATACTAGTGAATAACCTGCAGAACCATAAGCAGCTCCAACTAAGTCTGCACCTGTACCTTGTGCTCCTGAGTCTTGAACATGAATTGTTCCACTGTCACCCATATTGATAGTAACAGATCTGTCATCGTAGTTTCCACCGTCAACTTCGATTGAAGAAGTTACAGTCCAACCCTGATCAGTTTCACCTGAACCAGAGAATGTTAAACTGTCACCCATAGATACCTTATTTCCAGTAGTTTCTGTTGTGTCCGCAGTTGCGAAGTTAACAGACATACTACCTGAAACAGACATCTCAACGGCTTGAGCAGAAGTTGCTGCTAATGCGCCAGCAAGTGCTGTCAAACCTATCTTGTTTAGTTTGTTCATTGTTTCTCCTTAATTATTATAATTAATTATAATTAGACCGATTATTAGCAAAAAAATTGAAATTAGCCGCAATTTTCATAATAAAATAGCAAAATTTTATATAACTGTTGCATAAATACATCATTTTTTTTCAGTATGTAACCTGAGATTTGATATTAATATATTAATCTTTTGGTAAGTTTTAAATTGATGATAAATAATATCAAATATCAATGAAAACCATCAAAAAATTAATAGTTTATTTAATTAGCACTATAATATTACTGCCCATCTTAACATCTTGCGAAGCTTTAAAATATAAACCAGTGGATGCAAGGGATGTCCCAACAGATCCAAAGGAAAGAGTTAAAAAAAATATTGAAGAAGGACGAGGATTTAGATTAATGGGAGGAATAGACAAAGGTGGAAAATTTGATTTTGCTAGTTCTAACCCTTTATGGAGGGCAACTTTAGATACAATTGATTTTATGCCTCTAGCAACGGCAAATTATAGCGGTGGAATTGTCATAACTGATTGGTATTCAGAAAGTGGAACTTTCGATGAGGCAATTAAAATATCAATAAGGTTTTTAAGTAACGAAATAAGATCAGACGCATTAGACATAAAAGTTTTTTTAAAAACATGTGATCAAAATATGAATTGTGCAATTAATGAAAATGAAGGCAAACTTCTTGTAGAATTAACAGAAAATATATTACGTAGAGCAGCAAAATATCAGAAAGAAGGTATAGAGAAAAATAAGAAAAAGAACCCCTATGTAACGTCAACTCCTGACAACTAAAAAAATTAAAAATTGTGGAAAGATATAATTTCAAATTAATTGAATCTAAGTGGCAAAAATTTTGGGCTGATAATAAATCATTCAAAACTCAAATTGATAAAAGTAAAAAAAAATTTTATTGCTTAGAAATGTTTCCATATCCCTCAGGTAAAATACATATGGGACATGTAAGAAATTATACTATAGGTGACGTTCTTTCTAGATATAAAACATTAAAAGGCTTTAATGTGCTTCACCCAATGGGATGGGACTCTTTTGGAATGCCAGCAGAAAACGCTGCTAAACAAAACAATCAAGACCCAAAAGTTTGGACTGAAAACAATATAAAAACTATGAAAGAACAATTAAAACAATTAGGTCTTTCTATTGATTGGGATAGAGAAATCTCTACATGCTCAGAGGAATATTATAAACATCAACAAAAATTTTTTATTGAAATGTTCAATAAGGGATTGGTTTATAAAAAAGAGAATTATGTAAATTGGGATCCTGTAGATCAAACTGTATTGGCAAATGAACAGGTTATAGATGGAAAAGGGTGGAGATCAGGAGCAGTAGTAGAAAGAAAAAAACTTAGCCAATGGTTTTTTAATATATCTAAATTTGCAGATGATTTACAAACCGAGTTGGATAAACTTGATGAATGGCCAAATAAAGTTAAAATTATGCAGCAGAATTGGATTGGTAAGTCTTTTGGTTGTGAGATTGATTTTGAAATTATTGGAGATGAAAAAGTTAAATCAATTAAATGTTTTACAACAAGACCAGATACACTATTTGGTTTTTCATTTTTAGCTCTTTCTGTAGATCATCCATTATCTAAGCTTTATGAAAGTGACAAAAATTTTCAAGAATTTAAAAATCAATGTTCTAGAACCGGCACTACAGAGGAATCAATAGCAAACGCTGAAAAAATTGGCTTTAAAACAAATCTTTTAGCAATAAACCCACTTGCAAAAGATATTAAAGTACCCGTTTATTTTGCTAATTTTGTACTTATGGATTATGGATTTGGAGCAGTATTTGGTTGCCCAGCACATGATCAAAGAGATTTTGATTTTGCAAAAAAATATAAACTGGAAATTAAAACTGTTGTCAAACCTTTTGAAGAAAGTAGTGATTTTAAAGTATCAACAGAAGCTTATGCAGGTCCTGGCGAAATTATTAATTCCAACTTTTTAAATGGTCTAAAAGCTCCTAATGAGTCAGTTATTGAGACAATCAAAATTTTAGAGGAAAAAAGTATAGGAAACAAAAAAATTAATTTTAGATTAAAAGATTGGGGAGTTTCAAGACAAAGATATTGGGGATGTCCTATACCAATTTTATACGATGAAAATGGTTCTTATAAAACTGTAGCAGAGGAAAATTTACCTGTAAAGTTGCCTGAAAATATTAATTTAAATACTAAAGGAAACCCTCTTTCTAGTATTGATGAATGGACGAAAGTAGAAATTGATGGGGAAATTTATCATAGAGAAACAGATACATTAGATACTTTTGTGGACTCATCATGGTATTTTTTAAGATTCTGCTCACCAGAAAACTCTGAAAAACCCTTTGATATTGAGGCCATAAATTATTGGATGCCCGTAGATCAATATATCGGTGGCGTTGAACATGCAATTTTACATCTTCTGTACTCAAGATTTTTTATGAGAGCAATTGGATATCAAAATAATAGTTTCCAATTTAAAGAACCATTTAAAGGACTATTTACACAAGGAATGGTTTGCCACGAAACATATAAAGATGATGCAAATAACTGGCACAGTCCGGATGAAGTAACAACTGAAGATGGAAAAAATTATTTCTTATTAAATGATAAATCAAAAAAAATAAAAGTTGGATCATCAGAGTCTATGTCGAAATCAAAACGAAACACCATAGATCCACAAAAAATAATTGAACTTTATGGTGCAGATGCAGTTAGGTTTTTTATTTTATCTGATAGTCCACCAGAAAAAGATGTACAATGGTCAGATCAAGGAATGACATCTTCGTATAAATTTATACAGAAGTTATATTCCTTGAACGAGAAAATAAATTCTATAACTAATCTCGAAAAAAAATCTAAATCAATTGAACTTTCAAAGTTTGTAAATCAGTACCTAGATAAAATTGAGAGGAATCTCGCAAATTTTCATTATAACGTCATAATAGCTAATATTTATGAGGCTCATTCTTTTTTAAATCAGATTGTGAAAAAAGAGCAAAATTATTCAAACTTAGTTGAGGAATATTCAAAATTTTTAATGTCTTTACTGCCTATAATTCCCCATTTATCCTCTGAATGCTTGGAACAACTTAAAATAAATAAATACAATTGGCCAAGTATTGATGAGAAATTCCTTATTGAGGAAAACATTAGCATAGTTGTTCAGTTTGATGGTAAGAAAAGAGGAATTATCAAGGTTAAAAAAGATATAATAGAAAAGGATTTAATAAAGGAAATACACAACAGTAAATCTTTTGATAAATTTTTAAAAAATAATACAATTACAAAACACTTTTATGTCAAAAATAGACTTATTAATTTTTTAATGAAATGATCAAGAGTTCAAAAAATATATTTATAATTTTTATTTTAGTTTCTATAATTGGATGTGGATATACTCCTTTGCTAGATGTTAATAATGAAAAATTTTTTATAAATAAATTGTCACTTGAGGGAGATAGACAAGTAAGTAATTATATTTCAATTAATTTAAAAAGATATCAAAACTATAAAGAGGATATGAAAATAATTGATATGGAAATTTCATCAAATTATCAAAAGTCTGTTGCAAATAAAGATCGATCAGGAGATCCTAAGAATTATAATATTAAACTTATAGTGGAAGTAAATATTATGAAAGATGAAAAAATAATTTTATCAAAAATTTTCGAAGAAAATAGGTCTTTAGCTGTACAAAATAGAAAAATAAAAGAAAAAGAAATGGAAAGAAAATATAAAAAAGATCTTTCAAATTTAATTTCAAAAAATATAATTTTCTTTTTATCAAATCAATAATAGTATGATTATCAAATCATTTAACTTAAATGATCTAAGAAAATCTAATTCTAATTTCTTTTTATTTTATGGTAGTAATGATGGCTACAAAGAAGAAACAATAAATGAAATTTTTTTAGGAAAAGATAGTGGTGAAGTGATTAGGTATGATGAAGGCCAAATATTGAATGACAAAAACTCTTTTTTTGAGACGTGCCTTAATGAATCTTTATTTGAGGAAAAAAAAATAATTATAGTGTCCAGAATTACTTCGAAATTCTATGAGATTATAAAAGATCTTACTGAAAAAAATTTAAGTAACAAAAAAATTATTTTGAATTCTAATATTTTGGAAAAAAAATCTAAAATAAGACAATTATTTGAAAAGGAAAAAAATTTAGTTTGTGTACCTTTTTATGATGATAATGCATCATCTTTGTATAAAATTGCTAATGACTTTTTTAAAAAAAATAAAATTTCAATATCCAGTGAAAATATTAATTTGATAGTAAATAATTGTGCGGGTGACAGAAAAAATCTCAAAAATGAAATGGATAAAATTCTGAACTTTTCTTTTACAAATACTACAGTAAATAAGGATCAAATACTTAAATTAATTAACTTGTATGAAAATGAAAATTATTTTGAATTAATAGACTCCTGCTTAGCTAAAAATCGAAATAAAGTTTTCAAAATAATTAATAGCAACACATTTAATAGAAATGATGCAATGATATTAATAAGATCTTTTATTTCAAGACTCAAAAGACTTTTGGAGTTAAAAAAATTATCAAAAATAATTGGCAATAATCTAGAGACCATAAATCAGTTTAAACCACCAATTTTTTGGAAAGATAAAGAGATCGTAACCTCACAAATGAACAATTGGACAACAGAAAATATTTATACTTTATTAGACGAACTTAATTCACTGGAGATCAGTTTCAAAAAAAATAATGATCTTTCATGTAATGTTATTTTTGATTTAATTTTTAATACTTCAAATAAAACTAGTAGTTTGCCTTAATAACCATTACAAGCCTATCAAGCTGATCGGTATTATTATATTCAAAAGACAAAATACCTTTACTATTTTTTTTATGATAAATTTTAGCCTGAAGGCCAGTTTTTTCCTGCAGGCTTTTTTCCAATGCTTTAATATTACTATCATTGGCTATTACTTTAAATTTTTTTGGAGATTTATAAATTTTAACTAAATTTTCCGCCTGTCTAACTGATAATTTTTTTTCAATTATTTTTTTTGCTAATTGAACTGAATTTTCTAGACCAACGAGCACTTTTGCATGACCTTGGGAAAGTTTTTGCTCCTCTAGAAATTTAATAATTTCTTGAGGCAAAGATAATAACCTTAAACAATTTGATACATGGGTTCTGCTTTTTCCAATGAATTTAGCAACTTTGTCCTGATCATAATTGAATTCATCAATAAGTCTTTTGTATCCGTTTGCTTCTTCAATTGGATTTAAATCATCTCTCTGTACGTTTTCAACAATTGCAAATTCTAATGATTTTAAATCATCAGCTTCTACTTCAACTACTGGAACCTCGTGAAGACCAGCATTTTGAGCCGCTTGCCATCTTCTTTCTCCGGCTATAATTTCATATTTGTCTAATTGTTTTCTGACCACTATTGGCTGAATAATTCCTCTTTCTTTGATTGAGTTTGTTAATTCTTCCATTTGATTTTTATTGAAACTTTTTCTTGGCTGATATTTGTTTCTTATTAGTGAACTTATTGAAATTTTGTTTGATTTAGATGCAGGAGAAGTATCACCGATTAATGATGATAATCCTCTACCCAAACCTTTTTTTAGTTTAAAAGTATTTGTCATGCAGCACTCTCCATTATTTTTTCCTGGTTTATGAATTCATTGGTAAAGCTAAAATATGACTTACTACCTGGACAGGATTTATCATAAAATAGTACAGGCATTCCATGTGATGGGGCCTCTGATAGTCTTACATTTCTTGGAACGACTGTTTGATATACTTTTTCTTTAAAATACTCTCTTGCTTCTTTTTCAACTTCTCCAGACAACTTATTTCTTTTATCATACATAGTTAATAAAATTCCTCTTATAGACAAATTAGTATTTAAATTATTTTTGATTCTTTCGATTGTTTTCATAAGTTGAGTTACTCCCTCGAGAGCAAAAAATTCTGTTTGCAAAGGTACTAAAAGTGAGTCAGATGCCACTAGGGACATTATTGTCAAAAGACTAAGGGATGGAGGGCAATCAATTAATATATGGCTGTAAGAACCTCTAGAATCATTCAAATACGCCATTATTTGCTCCTTTAAAATAAAGGCTCTTCTATTGTCGCCAGCCGTTTCTACCTCTAAACCTGATAAGTCAACGTTAGAAGTTATTAAATCAAGATTTTCAAACTTTGTTTTTTCAATAACGTCAGCGATTTTTTTTGTTCCATTTAAAACACTGTAAATAGACTTTTCAGAATTTTCTAAATTGGACAAACCCAATCCAGTTGTAGCATTGCCTTGAGGATCTAAATCAATTACTAGAACTTTTTTACCTAATAAACTTAGACCGCCTGCAAGGTTGATAACAGTAGTTGTTTTTCCAACTCCACCTTTTTGATTAATTATTGAAATAATTTTTTCTTTCATTTTTTTCTCAAATTTTTAATTT
>MDSZ01196866.1_pt1 | contig 10205 bp, 9 predicted proteins | sample 811201 | NCBI WGS metagenome assembly MDSZ01 (sample SAMN05326647, study PRJNA326480) | marine metagenome | isolation source: seawater | place: Indian Ocean: North | collected 2010 | reverse complement strand
CGAGAAAAATTTTAAAATAAAAAATTTAAATAAAAAAATTTTACAAGTTTCATTAAAAAAACTTTTAACTATTTCAGATGTTATTTCATTACATATTCATGCAGACCAAAAAAATGTTAATTTTATAAATAAAAAAAAATTATGTTTAATGAAAAAAGATATACTGATTGTAAATACTTCAAGAGGAGAAATAATAGATGAACTTGATTTAGTAAATTTTTTAAAAAAAAACAAAGGTGCAAAATATTCAACAGATGTTTTGAAAGGTGAAATTTTAAATAAATTTGAAAGTGAAATTTTTAGATATTCAAAATTTTCTAGCCAAGTATTAATAACACCTCATATTGGTGGAATGACTTCAGATGCACAAGAGTTAGCATATATAGGTATAGCTAAAAAATTAATTTCTAATTTAAGTTAAGATTTTTTTTCTAAATCGTAAATTTTATCACAAATTTTTAAATCATCAGTATTGTGAGAAATTAAAATTATAGTTTTATCATTTTTATATTTTTTAAGTTCATTAAAAAAAACAACTTTAGACTCTTTATCAAGATTATCTGTAGGTTCATCAAGAATAAGTAATTTCTTTTCATTTGTTATTTGGTAGAAACATCTTGCAATTTGTATCTTTTTTTGTTGACCTCCTGAAATTTTAAAATTATTTCCACCTATTTGGGTATCCAGTCCATTGGGGAATTCATCTTTAGTTTTTATAAAATTTGAGATTTTTAGTGCGTTTTCCAATCTATCTTTATCTATATCTTTTTTATCCTCACCTAGAACAATATTTGAAAGTATATTATCCTCAAATAAATAATTTTTTTGAGATAAATAAATAATTTTATTTTGCCAATCATCTAAATTTTTATTTATATTTTCACTATCAATTAAAATTTCTCCTGAGTCTGGCTTCGTCATACCAGTTAAAATATCTAATAACGTAGATTTACCTGAACCATTTTTACCTAAAATTCCGACTGTCTCACCTTTCAATATTTCAAAATTAATATTTTCTAATAAAGAGGATCTATCCTTATATGAAAAATAGATATTACTAAATTTTATATTTTTATTTAAAAAATATTTTTTATCTTTTTCAATCACATTATTTATATCCTTATTATTGTTGATTTCTTCCAGCTGATTATCAATTATTTCAACAGACTTTTTTCTAAAAACTATTTTCTGATAGTTCACGAAGAGCTTAGTTATTGATGGAAAACATCTTATTAGAGCAGCTAAAAAAATACCAATTGTAGTTATTATTTCTTGGTTTGGTAAATTTAAATAGTATTTGCTATAAATTAAAGAACCTAAAATAATTAAAATTAAGAAAAACTCTATTGCAGGCCTTATAATCCCATTAAATAAAGTATCTTGAATAGCAATTTTTTTAAGATCTAAAATAATTTTGATAATATTATTTATAAAAAAATTCTCTTTTTTTAAGAATTTGATTTCTCTAAAAATACTCAAAGCACTATAAATTTTTTGATAAAACAAGTTTTCACTTGATACTCTTTTAGCTCCAATCTCTTTAATCTTTCTATCAAATATTAAATAATATATTAAAAATAAAATTACAAATACAGTTATTGAAACTAAAGTAATTTTTAAAAAATTAATTAATAAAAAAACTAATATGAAAAATAATAACAAAAATTCTATTAAAATACTTAGAAAACAATTAATAGCATAAAGAGCAGAATTAGATTCATGTGCAATCATTCTTATTTGAACTGCTATACTATCCTCATTATGTGTAATCAAACTACGTTTAAAATAATTCTTAATAACTTTTTCTTGGATAGAAATTTTTAGATCTTCGATTATTAACTGATTGAAATAAACTATAATGATTGAAATAATAAATTTTAAAAAATAAATTGAAATTATAATTAATATTAAAATTAATAAATAGTTTTCTTTAAATTGTGAAATATTTAAAAAATCAACGTATTGCTGCATGTTAGGACTTATTCCATTATTTAAAAGAATATCAAAAATAGGAATTAATAAACTGATACCCACTATTTCGATGAAAGAATTAATTAATCCTAAACAAAAAAACAAAAGAAATTTTTTTTTACTAAATTTATTAAGGAAATTTATAAATAATGTCATTGATAATTGATATTATAATTCAATTAAAAAAAAATTTTTAGTTTTCAAAAGATTTTAAGTTTGCTTTTATTTTTTGACTAAGTGATTTAACACTTAAGAACTTACCTTTATTATAACTATTGTATGATAAATTGTTATTTATAATTTTATTTTTAATCTTTTTTAAAGGTAATATTTTATAATATTTTTTTCTTTCCTCTGTGTGATTAAATTCAAATGGATTAATCATTTCTTCATGAATTTTTTCACCATTTCTAATTCCAATAAGCACAATTTTTTTTTTGGCATTAATGGATTTAGCTAAATCCGTAATTTTATAAGAATTCAATTTTGGTACAAAAATTTCAGAGCCTCTCATTTCTTTAATTCTATCAAAAACAAATTTAACAGCATCATCTAGTGTGATTGTAAACCTTGTCATATTTTTATTTGTTATAGTAAAAGCATTAGACTCTTTGTTTTGTTTTAAAAAAACTGGGACCACAGAACCTCGACTACCAAGTACATTACCATATCTTGCAATACTAAATAGTGTTTTTGAAGGCCCTTTAAAAATATTAGCAGAGATAAAAAGTTTTTCTGCAGTAAGTTTAGTTGCTCCGTATAAATTTATTGGAGAGACAGCTTTATCAGTACTTATCAGCATTGCTTTTTTTATATTTTTTTTAATTGCAACTTCGATTACATTTTGTGTTCCAACTATATTAGTTAATACAGTCTCAAAAGGATTATATTCAGTAGCAGGTATTTGTTTTAGCGCAGCTGAATGAATCACAATATCTATATCTTCTGTAATTGCCCAATTTAATCTATTTTTATCACGAATATCTCCAACAAAAAATCTAAAGATTTTTTTTTTATTTTCAGGAATAGAATTTTGCAGTTCTAATTGTTTATGTTCGTCTCTACTAAAAATTACAATTTTTTTGGCTAAATTTTTTTTATATAAAAAAGTTATAAACTTTTTACCAAACGATCCCGTACCACCAGTTATAAAATAAGATTTTTTCACAATAATACTTTATTATTTCATTAAATTTTCTTTACAAGATTAAAATTACCTAATAACAAAAAATGTTTATAATATTATATAACTAAACAAAATTTGAAAAAATGATTAATTATGGAAAACACTTTATTGATAAAAATGATATAAAAGCTGTAGTTAGTGTTTTAAAGAAAAAAGCCTTAACTCAAGGGAAAGTAACAGATTTATTTGAAAAGAAATTACAAAAATATTTTGGTTCTAAATATGTAGTTGCTGTATCAAGTGGAACTTCGGCATTAAGTTTAGTTGCAAGTTGTTTAAAATGGAAGAAAAAGGATATAATCTTTTGTAGTCCGATTACTTTTGCTGCTGGTAGTAATTGTATAATTAACCAAGGTGCAAAACCTTTCTTTGTTGATATTGACTTAAACACATTCAATTTAGATTTAAATTTAATTGAAAAAGCATTGCAAAATGAAAATATAAGAAAAAATGCCAAAGCAATAATAGCTACAGATTTTGGTGGGAATCCATGTGACTGGAAACTTGCAAGAAAAATTTCAAATAAATATAATTTAAAACTTATCAATGATAATTGCCATGCAATAGGCAGCTCATTTGATATGAAAAAAAATTATGCCTCAAAGTATGCAGATTTTGTAGTTCATAGCTATCATGCTGTTAAAAATTTTACCACTGGCGAGGGTGGTGCTATTTTTACAAATCATAAAAAGGAATACAAACAAATTAAATTGATGAGATCCCATGGGATACTAAAACAAATCAGTAATAATAAACCATGGAATTCAGAAATGGAATTTTTTGGTTTAAATAGCAGAATAACAGATATTCAGTCAGCTTTAGGTATCAGTCAATTAAGAAAATTAAATTTATTTATTAATAGAAGAAAGAAAATAGCAAAATTATATGATAATCATTTTAAAGAGTTAAATAATTTAAAAAGGCAATATATAAATAAAAATAATAAAAGTTCATATCACTTATATCCAGTTTTAATTGACTTTAAAAAAATAAAAAAAACAAAAGAAGAGCTATTTAAATATTTTAAAAAAAAAGGTATTAATTTACAAGTTCACTACAAACCAACTTATAAATTTAAATATTATAAAAAAGTAAAATTTATTAAATCTAAGTCAATGAAAAATTCTGAAAAGTTTTTTGATCAAGAAGTTTCTTTACCTATCTATTATGAATTAACAAAAAGAAATCAAATGAGAGTTATTAATATGATTAAAAAGTTTTTAAAGCAATAAAACTAATTCTGAATTAATTTTATTTTTTTTAAAATGTTAAATATTTTGAATGTTTTTTTTATATCCAATTTTATCAGTTTAGATATTTGGTAGATAGAGTTTGTTTTGTCTGAATATTGTAAAAAATTTAATATGTTTTTGCTTTCAATAGAATTTTTATCAAATTTAGAAACTTTAGATAAAGTAGGATAAAGCTTTCTTTTACTTAAATGAGGTTCACAAATTACTTTTGAAACTGGTATTTCTGTTTCGGATAAATTTTTAATAGACTCCTTTACTATTTTAAAACTTTGGTAAATTCCTTTTTTTGTAACAAAAGAAAAATTATCTAAAGATGTGTGGTATTCTTTAAAATTTCCAAATTTTGATTTACAAATAGTGGTAATTCCAAGGTCAATAAATGGTGAATTAAATTGTCTTTCATCTGAACCTCTATCTAAAAATGAGTACTTTTTAAATTTGGAGTTAAATTTTTTAAAGGTTTCTAATAGCGCAAAATCTGAAGGAGATCTTCCATATTTTGATAAAATACACGAAAATTTATTTTCATCACCGACACATGAAATATTATAACCTCCAATTACATTTGATTTTAGTTTTTGAAAATTTTTATTAATATATGTGATTGATCCAATTGTTTCAGGAATAAAAATAAATCTTAAAGTTTTATTTAATTTTTTTTTTAAAAAATATGAAATTAAAGACATAGATACTATTGGGCCTGATAATTCATTATTGGCCATTGATGGATGACAAATATAAGTTGTTATTAAAATTTCTTGTTTTGAGGAACCTTTTATCACAAGCTCGCCATATTCAAGAAAGCCTTTATTATTAAATCTTGAATCTATTAAGACTTTAAATTTATCTGAGTTTTTATATTTTTTGTGGAAATTTAAGAAATTATTATGGGACATACAAAATCCCCATGTTTTTTTATAATATGAGGTTATGTAAGGTATGGCATTAGGTATTTTTTTGTTTGTGAAAATATGATTTAATAATTTTTTTTTTGTTATAATTTTTTTGATTGGTGACGAATAGCCAACTAAATGTAAATTATTTATTTTAAAATCTACTATTTTTTTTCCTTTTATATCTTCTATGTAAGCTTTTTTAACATTCCATTCAGAAGGTACAGCCCAATCAAAGACTTTTGTTTTTGATTTAACTTTATTTATTTTTAAAATTGGAAAATTTTTTTTTATTAATCTTAATGTCTTTTTTGTTCCTGCCCCCGTTAAACTTCGATTTAATTTAAATAATTTATTTTTGGCAAAATCAAAATATTTATCAGAAAAATAATTATTTTTTTTCATTTATCAAAAGCTTAAATATTTTTTCAGAAAATGACCAATCACTTATATCATTAATATCAATAGTACTAAATTTTGGAACTACAATACATTTAAAATTTTTAATATTACTTCTCCACGCGGAAACTGAGGCAGTATAAAATTGTCCACAATCATAATAACTTTTTTTAAATTCTTGAGACCTTTTTTTAATATTATTTTTATTTGCAAAAATAAAAGAATTTTTCTTTTTAATTATACTTCTTTCAATTGGTGATGGAAACTCTTGAACTACAAAAGCAAAATCATTTTTTTTTTTAAGTTTTTTAAAAGCTTTGACAAAAAGCTTTTTTTTTAAAAAGGGATTACAGGGGTATACACAGGTTAAATTTGTAATATTTTTAAAATCCTTTTTTAAAATTTTAATAGCATGGTCCATTACCTGATATGTTGATTTTTTATCATTTGACAAAAACTTAGGTCTCTTGATTATTAAATCAAAATTTAAATGACTTGTGGCTTTAATTATTTTTTCACTTTCTGTATCTAAAATAATTTTGTCAAAAATTTTAAAAGATTTTAGTTTTTTAAAAGTAATTTCAATAATTGGTGTTCCTAAAAATTTTTTTATATTTTTATATTTTATTCTTTTACTTTTTTCTCTAGCAGGAATAATTGCAACTTTCATTTTAAATGAGTTTATTTTTGAATAATTATCTTTTAGTTAATTGTTTAATTAAACTACTTATTTGATCATCTCTTTTAAAAATTTCTTTTACTATTAATTTCGATTTATCAGGATCAAGACTAAAACAAAGTCTTAGTAAGTCCATCCAATTTTTGTTATTTGATTGTCTTATTTTTTGTATCTTATTTATAATTTTTAAATATCTTTTTTTTTTATTATTCATTTTAAAATAAACCTATATTATCACAAACACAATGTAATTAAATTTTTTGAAAAATGAAAATAAATTTATTTAACCAAAAAAAACCAATTCTTATAGCTGAAATATCATGTAATCATTGTGGGAAAAAAGACAAATTACTTGATCATATTATCAAAGCTAAAAAGGCTGGAGCCGATCTTGTGAAGATCCAAACTTATGAACCACAAGATTTAACACTTAAATCTAATCAAAAAAATTTTAAAATAAAAGGCGGAATATGGAATGGTTATCTTTTATGGGATATTTATTCAAAATCTCAGACACCTTTCAAATGGCATTATGATGTTTTCAAATTAGCTAAAAAAATTAAAATGCCAGTATTTAGCACTCCATTTAGTATAAGAGCTGTAAAATTTTTAGATAGATTTAATTTGCCACTTTATAAAATTTCTTCATTTGAAATAACTGATTATCAATTGATTAATGAGATCGCTAAAAGAAAGAAACCAATAATCATATCTACAGGCATGTCATCAATTCAAGAAATCAAGAAAGCAATCTCTATAATAAAAAAATATCATGAAAAAATAATAATACTTTATTGTGTTTCTGGATACCCGACGAAAATCAAAGACTCAAATATAAAAACAATTAATACATTGAAGAAAATTTTTAAAAATTATGAGATTGGTCTTTCAGATCATACAAATGATATAAACTCTAGTTTAGCAGCAATAGCAAATGGGGCAAAATTTATTGAAAAACATTTTATAACTTCAAAAAAAATTGAATCATTAGATGTAAAGTTTTCTATTGATGTAAAACAATTTAACGAGTTAAGGAAAAGAGGTGACGAAATTTTTTATTCCTTAGGTATAGATAAGATAAGATTAAAAAGCACAGAAAAAAATTCAATAAAGTTAAGACGATCAATTTTTGCAAAAAAAGACATAAAAAAAGGTGAATATCTGTCTGAAAAAAACCTAAAAAATCTAAGACCAGTAATAGGCACAACTTCAGATAAATATTACCAAATAATTGGAAAAAAAAGCAAAAGAAGTATAAAAAAAGATAGTCCAATTAAAAAAAATTATTTTTAAAATTGCTTAAAAATTTTATTGATCATTAATTAGAAAGTTGAATTTATTATTTAATAAAAAAATAAAATTATTATTATTAAAAATTAAATGAATAAAAAAGATTTCGAAAGATTAAAAAAATATAATCAAATTCATTTGATTGATACCCTTAAATCATACAATGAAAAAAAGCAAGAAATTGGCTATGTATATTTAGATAATTATATTTCAAATAAAAAAAAATACTTTAGAAAATTTAAAAAAAAAGATAATTTATTTCTATTTTCTTGGCAACATTTTAGAAGGGGGTATTTAACAACCTTAGCAGATTTAAAAGCTTATCAAAATATTGATAATTTTTATAAAAGATTCAAAAAAAAAAATTTTTTATTGATTAAATTTTTTAAATTTTTGTACCAATCTGAAAAATTTGAAATTGCTTTAAAAAAAAATATTTTAGTTAAATTAAAAAATGAATATGAGGTACAAATAATTAAAAGAGTTATATCTTTTATTACAAAAAAAAAAGTTTTAGAAAATTTATCTTACAAAGAATTAATTAATAATGATAACAAAGGTCAGATTAAAAACTATTTTCGAAGAGCTTTTATATTTTTTTTATACCCTTTTTACATATCATTTAAAAATAAATTTGTTTTTAAACCAACAAAAACCTTTTTTACCAATTATTATAGAATTTACGAAAATGGAGCTGGAGTTAGAAATTTAGGAAATTTAGATTGGCTAATAGAAAATGAAAAAAAGATAGAAAAAAAAGACATTTTTGTTTTAGAGGATATAGACCATAAAAGATCTAGACATACAAATGAATTAATAAAAAATAATTTTAATTTCATTGATTGTAATAATAGAATTCAAAGTGGATATATTTCATTTGCAGAGTTAATAAAATATATAATTTTCTTAGCACCATTAGGTGTTTTTCTATCAATTTATTTGTTATTTTTTAAAAAAACATTTTTTATTTTTTTTTATCAATCTTGGCTCAGTTATTTTAAATGGAGTAATTTTATAAAATTTAATTCTGGAAAAAATTATGTTGTATATCATAATTATCAAGATGAACATATTTTAAGAAATATATTTCTGAAAAAAAATAATTTTAATTTAATTCACTACAAACACACAAGTTCAGAAAATATATTTAATTATAAAATAAAAGATAAATATAACAATGCTCATCAAGCATTCATTTATTATGATAAAGAATTTCATCAGACCAAACAAAGTGTTGAAATGTCAGAACAAAATAATTCACTAAGTTCTGAAAAAATAGTTTGTGGTCCAACATTTAAGTTAACAAAAAAATTCAATGTTTTAAAAAAAAAAAAACAAGTTTGTTTTTTTAATTCAGCTTTTTCAGATGGTTATGCTGCAAATACGATAGAATCTCATTTTAATTTTTTAAAATTTATTGATAAATTTTTAAAAAGAAATGATTTTAAAGTAATTTTTAAATCTAAAGACAAAATAGAGGCTTATGAAAATTATAATTCTTCATTTAAAAATTTAATTGATAGTATGAGGAAAAATAAAAATTTTAGTATTATTGACCATGATTTAGATTTGAATGAAATAATTTATCCAAGTCAAATTTCAATTCACATGCCATTTGCTTCTACAGGTATAATATCGTTAAGTCTAAAAAAAAAATTTTTTTTTTATGATAGTTTAAGTTTTTTTAGAAATTCATATTTCTCGAGATTTGATAAATTAAAATTAATATCCACATCTGAATCAGAAAATTTTAAATTTTTAGATTTTTATTCAAAAATTGAACAATCGGAATATGAAAAATATATTGATGTTTGTTTTTTAGAAACGTTTGGAGATCATTATGATAATTCAGTCAACATTATTAAAAAATATTTATGAGTAAAAAATTCTTGTCAATTTATGATTTAAAAAAACAACCAAATAACACAGTTTCAATAACGACTCATTGTTACAATATTGAAAAATTATTTAATCTTTCAGATAAATATCTGTTAAAAAAAAAACCTAATGAAAATAATATAACAAAAAATTATCTAAAAATCCTAAAAAAAAAAATATTTGTTTCGTTATACAAAGAACTGAATAAAATTCACAAAGTTAATTATAATTATAAATATTGGGAAATTATTTTAACTCCATGGTTGTTATTATTTCTAGATAAAACGTTCGATAAATTAAAGAGATTAAATAAATTTTTATCTTCAAATAATAGAGATTATTTTACATACGATTATTTTAATAAAAAAAAATTATTCCAACAAATTATGAATGCTTGCAACAACAAACCTATGATACTAAAGAATGGGATTATCAAATAAATTTAGAACTTATTAAGAATTTTTATAGTAATAGAATTGATTGTAAAATTAAAAAAGAAAATAAGTTTGATAATTTAATAAAAGATTATTATGAAAATCAATCTAACACTTACTATTATAAACAAAATTTTAATTATCTTTTAAGTAAAAAAAATAAAATTGTATTTTTTAAAGGGCATTTTGGAAGAAAAAATATAATTATATTAAATTCAAAAT
>MDSZ01033239.1_pt1 | contig 10205 bp, 10 predicted proteins | sample 811201 | NCBI WGS metagenome assembly MDSZ01 (sample SAMN05326647, study PRJNA326480) | marine metagenome | isolation source: seawater | place: Indian Ocean: North | collected 2010 | reverse complement strand
TATGACCGACCAACCTTTCTGCGGCGTTTTGGCGCCGGTTCTCACCCCATTTGCCGCCGATTTGAGCCCTGATGTGGGTCGTTTTACCGCCTTTTGCCGCTGGCTCTTGGCGCAAGGCGCGGACGGCCTCGCTGTCTTTGGCACTACCAGCGAAGCGAACTCGCAATCCGCCGACCAGCGGATGACCTTGCTCGATTCGCTGATCGAATCCGGTGTACCGGGCGACAAACTCATGCCGGGAACCGGCGCCTGCTCGATCGACGAAGCGGTTCGCTTGAACAAGCACGCTGTGGCCCATAGCTGCGGCGGCGTTCTGATGTTGCCGCCGTTCTACTACAAGGGCGTGTCGGATGACGGTCTCTTCGCTTGGTTCTCCGAAGTTGTGCAACGGGTCGGCGACGACGCTTTGAAAATTTACCTCTACCACATCCCACCGCAGACCGGGACGCCGTTCAGCCTCGATCTCATCGGCCGGCTGATCAAAGAATACCCGAATACGGTTGTCGGCTTGAAAGACAGCGGCGGCGACTGGTCGAACACGAAAGCGATCCTCGATGCCTTCCCGGGGTTCGGCACCTTTGCCGGCTCGGAAGTCTTCTTGCTGGATACGTTGCGCGGCGGCGGGGTCGGCTGCATCACTGCAACCGGCAACGTCAATCCGACCGGTATTCGCAAGGTCTTCGAGAATTGGGAGACGCCGGAAGCGGACGCTCTCCAGGCCGCCATCACGAAAACGCGGAAGACCATCCAAGCCCGCACCTTGGTGCCGGCCCTCAAGGCAATCATCAGTCATTATCATAGCGACCCGGAATGGGGCCGCCTGATGCCGCCGATGGTCCCGCTTAGCGCTGAGGAAATCAGGGGCCTGATCGCCGATCTCGATGCGGATGAGGGCTTCTCGATCGCACCGGCGACGCTAGAGAACGCGGCGGAGTAGTTAGCTGCGCACAGCCTTGCCCTTCGACTAGCTCAGGGTGAGGCCATGAACTGCACCGCGCCTCATACGGCGAGGCCATGATTTGCACAGCATATCATGCGGTGAGGCCGTGAACTTCACAACGCCTCATGCGGTGTGCCTGTGAACTACATAGCGCATCATCCGGTGAGGCCGTGAACTGCGCTGAGCCTCACGCGGCGTAGCGGTGAATTTCACAGCGCCTCATACTGAGCCTGTCGAAGCGCGGATTCCCGAAGACTCTAATCGTCACTCCGTATTTTCACGAAATCCGGATGCGATCCAGTTAGCAACGAAACAGCCGGCGATAAAGAGTGCAATCGTCAGAACCAATAGGAACGCACCGCTAAGCCCCGGCATGGCGGAGAGATACTCGACCCAGTGAAGAAACGCGCTTGCAGCTTCGGCGTTCAGTACGAAGACGAAGACTGCGACAGCGCAAACGCCGCTAAGCACAGCAATTAACCTGAGCCACCCCGCGTTCATCGGCTCCGATGATCCCGCTTCTCGTTCGGTTTTTTCGGATGCGCATAGGGGTGTCGATAGGGCCGCGAGACATGCTCGACCTCCGCCAGTTGGGCGCGATAGGCCTTATCGAGTTCGGCGAGCCGCTCTTCCGTCTTATAGTGCGCCTTGATGTCTTCTTCGAATTCTTCGGGCATGCTCGGCGGATTATCGCGATACCAACGTACGGTTTCCGCGAGGCCTTCGATTGGCGGCACGATATCGATATAGCCGAGATCAGCGCGGATGGCGTGGGTGTCGAACAATTGGTGGTGCAGTTCCGTACGGCCGATCACCAGCTCCCGCGCCGGATAGGCGTAGTCGCCCGGAATGCCGCCAATCTCGAGTTTCGCCCCCATTGCGTCGGCGATCACTTCCACCCACTGGCCTAGCGTGAACTGATGGGTATCTGCCGCGTTATAAATCTTCCCGCCGGATGCCGCCGGATCATCAGCGGCCAGCAAGACCGCGTGTGCCATATTTACGGCGTAACCGCGCGAGAACAGGATATGGCCGTCATCCGGGAGGACGACAATTTCGCGACCGTCTAAAACCCGGCGCATAACGCGCCATTCCATTGGCACTAGTTGACGCGGCCCGTAGATCAGCGGATAGCGCAAATGCGTAGCGGCATAGTCCCCGGCCTCGTGATGTTCCAACACCGCAAGTTCGCTGATCCGAGCCAAATAACCAAAACGGAACTCTTCCTCGGTCGCCACTTGCGGCGCGTCTTCCGGAAGTGGGACCTGCAAGCCCCAAGGAAATAATCGGTCCGGCTGCCGCGTGCCGCGATATCCCGGCGAACCGCCGACCGTTATCAAACGATCCGTATGTTCCGCCACGACCTCTGCGACATAGCGGATTCGTCCATACGTGGCGACGATCAGATCGAAACGCCGGTCGCCAAGAGCCTCCGATAAGGTCTCCTTAAAATGCGGATCACCAATGATGCGTCCTACATGCGCCGGAATGAGGTCGCTGTCGTGTGTCCCCCGATGGAGGATCGAAGTCTCGTACCCTCGATCGATAAGCCCGTTGACGATATGCGGCCCCGTTGGCCCGGTGCCGCCGATGACGAGTGCTGTTTGGGACATGTCGATTAACCCATCATATTCCCGGCGTCGCCTTTCTCCTGGCTCGTGAAAATCGACCCGTAGCCGCCGAGCTTGCTCCAATCCGGCGGGACGGGGCACGGACGGGGATCCATATGGGGAAACTTCGCCGCCTCACCTCGTATGATTTCGCCGGAGAGCGATGTGCTCGACGGGTGCTGACCCCATGGGAACGCATCCGCAGATGTATAGACATAAAGCAAGATCGGTCGAACTCGATCTGTCTCGTTCCGTTTGGAACCGTGCACCGTGCGGCAGTTGAGCGCCAGAACCGTGCCTTTATCGCCCGTCGGCCCTGCCGCCGTATCGAGCGGCAGTGTCGCCATATCTTTCGTTGGTACCGTACCCGTCCAAATCCCGTCATCGTCATAATGCGGAAAGAGATCGCCCTTATGACTTTCCGGGATCACCGTCAACGGGCCTTGGGCCTCTTCGCAGCCATCAAGATAGAACCCCAACGTAACTGGACTGTAATTCGTATGCGGCCAGAAACAGATATCCTGATGCCACTTCACCACCTCGCCGCCGCCCGGATGCTTATAGTTGATCTTGCAGCTGTGAAATTTCACGTTCGGCCCAACAAGGTCGGCCGCAATATCCGCAAACGGCGATTGGACGGCAAACTTCCGGAAGACCGGATGCTGATCCACGGGCGACTTCAGGCGACGGACATGCGGGCTCTCCGAGGTATGTTCGGGTGCCAAATCGAATTCGCTGCCGGACTCCGTCTCCTGACGACTGGCCTCGATCCGCTCGTCCGACGCCGCTCGGACCGCGACCAGCCATTCATTCGGAATTAGTCCTTCACCCGAGACATAACCAGTATCGAAGTAAGCTTCGCGCTGCGCCTGGGTCAGCACGCGCGCATCGTGTTTTAGAATTTCTTCCGGTGTCATCAGGATGCCTTCGCGATCGTTTCCTTGCGCTGCGAGGCAAAGATGCTGCCATAGCCTTCCTTCTCCCAATTCGGCGGCACTTCATGGGCGTATGGTTCCATGTGAACACGCAGCGCCGCCTCGCCGCGCACGATATCCCCCGATTTCGAGCAAGGCGTGGGATTGGGCATCCAGGTAAAGGCATCGGCGGAGCTATAGACATAGAGCAAGAGCGGCCGCACGCGGTCCGTCTTATTGTCCATCGAACCGTGAATGGTCCGGCAATTTATAGCGATGATCGTTCCCGCCTTCCCGGTTAGATTGACCGCGTTCTCCGGCTTCGCCTTCAAAACGTCGTCCTTCGATAGCGAGCCACTCCATGTGCGGTCGGGATGGAAGTGCGAATAAAGCTCGCCCTTGTGACTGCCAGGAATACATGCGAGCGGACCTTCCGCTTCGCCCACATCGTGAAAATAGACGCCGAGCGTGACCGGACTAAAATTGGTGTGCGGCCAGGCCGGAATGTCCTGATGCCATTTCACCACTTCGCCGCCACCCGGGTGTTTGTAATTCAATTTACAGCTATGGAATTTCACGTCCGGCCCGACCAAGTCGGCTGCCACATCCGTGAAAATGGAATTGTGCGCGAACTTCCAAAAGTCGGGATGCCGGTCGACCGGTGCGCGTAGCCGGCGCACATAGGGCTGATCAGGCGTGTGATCCGGGCTGAGGTCGTATTCTTTGTTCGAATCCGTGTATTGCCGGCTCCGATCGATCATTTCGTCCGAACGCTGCCTTAAACATTCGAGCCATTCATCGCTCACCAGGCCTTCGACGGCGAGGAATCCATCCTCGAAAAAGGATTGGCGTTGTTCAGGCGTCAATACAATCGGCTCGTGCTTGAGAATGTCTTCAGGTGTCATGGCGATACTCCTCTCAATAAACCTAGAGCCAGCGTATTAATCACCAACCTCATGTTCTCCGCTCAAACGGCTAAGCGGGCAAAACCCGAAAGTTCACAACATTCGCCACTCTACCACCATGATGAACGGCGTTATGGGCCACGCGGATATCCGCGTCGCCGTCTTTTGCGAGGGTAAGATTGCCGCTATTGGTGTTGCGGGCCCGGCGGGGGAAATTGCTGCTGGTGATGTCGACACGAAGGCAACTCCCAGCCTGAACCGTGTGGTAGATCTGTCCGAGGGAGATGGAGAGACTGACGATCTCTCCGGGCGTCAATCTTTCTATTTGGTCCGTGCCGCTTCGCAGCATGGCGCGAGTCACACCATCCATCAAAAGCTTGGCTTCACCGGCCGAAGTCTCCTCGACCAGCTTTGCAACGAAGTCCGTGTCTGGACAGTCGGACGATACATGCAGATCGACACGCACCGGACCCGCGATCGTCATCTCCGTATCTAGCGGATCGCATCGATAGACGAGACCGTAATCCGGATGGCCTTCGGCCGGTCGTTGATCCATAGGCCCCGGATCGATCGCCATGTTGCGGCCGCCATAGGTCGCGACCGGCTTGCGGGGATCGTAGGTATAGGTGCGTGCCCCCTCACCGCCCACATCGTCCAAGATGGCGCCGTCGACCGTGAGGTAGAGGTGTTTTTCGACCGCCTCGGATAGCGGCCACCTGTTCGAAAATTTCCAGTCGTTCGCCGCATAACTTTGCGGATCATCCGTCCAAGCACGTGTTGAAAAGTGGACGGGCGGCTCCTCCAGCAGCGGCGAATCTTCATCCTTAAGCCAATGACCGAACCACTCGAAATACGGATCGCGCGGCCAGAACTGTTCTTCGTAGATAAAGTAATGACCATTCGGGCCGATCCAAAGACGTTGGTTGCCGGCACGCCCCTCAATTTCCGTATAGGCGGCAATAACGCTCGTTAAGAAGATGTCGTACCAGGTCGTCGCATGAAAACCGGGTATATCGATCGTGTTCCGGAAGTTATGCGCAGCCCGAAATGCGTCGGGTGACGGATGGGTGATAATTTCGTTCAAAAAGGGCTGCCAGACCGCGAAGTCCGGGTAATCCGCTAGCGGCAGGCGCATCCATTCCTCGGAGCAGGTGAAAGGTGGGCTACCGTTACGGGCAGCGTCGAGCCGGTTATATCGCGCCATCGCCCGGGCTGCAGCTTCGTCCATCTCCGCTTCGCTCAATCCCGCCCTGGTCCGTGCCGCTTCCTGGTGCGATGCCGAAAGGCCGGGTATGTTCTTCGCGACCCAAAGCCACAATCGTTCCATCTCAATCGACTGCCCTTCGCAGACGACATCATCGTAAATGCTAGAGCCGCCGACTTGCGCCCAGAACGCTTTCAGAGAGGGATGTTTTGTCGACGCCGCCGCATAAGTCGTCGTCGCCCCCGCAGACGAGCCGGACATCCCGACCCGCCCGTTTGTCCAGTCTTGCTCGGATATCCACGCCAACGTATCCCACCCATCGGACGCATCGTCCGCATAGACACGGTCCTCACCCTCGGACCCGAACCGGCCACGGGCATCCTGGTAAACAGCCGCGTAGCCGTGCGACGTAATGTTCCTCCAACCGCGCAGGATCGAACCGCGCAGCGGTTCCACCGGTGACGGCAACCAGCCTTGCGACACATCGTGGTTCGCGGAGCCATCCTGTTTTGCGATGCCGTAGGGGGTCCGCTGCAAGATAACGGGAAACTGTTCGCCGTCAGTCGGCAGAAACACAAAAGTATTGAGGCGTGTGCCGTCCCGCATCGCTACCATCATTTGATGGCAGCGGGCGCCCGTCTCCGGATCTACAAACTCGGACATCAACGTGTCTCCATCTATGCTCTCAGCCTAAGTTGGCCAGCAGTCCCGCAGGATGCCCATGAACGCATTCGCCGCCGGTGTAATAACCCGGTCGCGGCGCCGAATGATCCCCAGGCGTTGTACCGCGCCCGGCCCGCTCAGCGGGCGCGACGATACGTTCTCCGGATGTCCTCCCTCGAAATAGGTCGAAGGGACAATCGCGACACCTAATCCTTCGGCAACCAACTGAAAGGCGGTGGTGAACTGACCGACGGTGAAATGAGAATCAAGATCGATACCTGCCGCTAGAGCCGCCGCATCGAGGGTTCGCCGCGCCGCAGCTTCAGTCGGCATAGAGATCAGTCGTTCCCCCGCCAGGTCCCTTAAGGAGATCGATTTCCGCCGCATCAAACGATGCCCGTTCGGCAGCGCCAACCGGAACCCATGCACACCGAGATGCTCCATCTCCAGCAGGCCGCCGACGTCCGGCGCGTCGCCGAGGCCGAAATCGGCAGACCCGCCGCGCACTTCTTCCAAGACACGCGCTTGCACGCCTTCGCGCAGCTCAACGGCGACGCTTGGATAACTCTCCGCAAACCGGCTTATCGCGCCCGGCAGGACGCCGTGGGCAAGCGTCATTAGACTGGCGATAACCACTTGCCCGCGTTCGACTTCGGCTAGCTCACGCACGTTGCGGATGCCAAGTCCCAGGTCGCTGAGAAGACGTTCCGCCATCGGCAGGAATTCTTGCCCCGCCGCCGTTAACGCGACGCGCCGTGTGGTTCTGGTGAACAAGGCTACGCCCAGCATATCCTCCGCTTTACGGACCGTTCGCGTGAGGGTTGGCTGACTGATTCCAAGGTCGGTCGCCGCCGCCGCGAAATTCCGGTATTGGGCCACTGCGACCAAGGCGCGTAGGTGGCGCGTGCTGAAGTCTAAGCTCGCATCGAAATCGAGCCCAAGTTCGTTCGTCATAGCAGAACCTTATTAATACATATATCGTATTAATAATACGTATCAGATAATAATTGCATTAATTAAATTCGCCGCGAATAATTCGTCCCAACAAGGCCGAAGCATCAAATTGCAAACGCACAGATGAATTCGGTGAGCAGAGATGAGGAGAGAAGACACCATGAGCCTCGCATCAAAACGTTATAAGGTCGAAGACATCCTCGCGGCGCAGGAATTTTACCACAGCCGCAAATGGACGGATGGCTTGCCGGTCGTTCCGCCAACACCTGACGCCGTTCAGGCCTGTCTCGAGTGGGCGATGTTGCCGCCGGATCATCTGGTCGGGATAGAACCGGTCCGCGAACGACCGATCACCGCGGAAAAATTGGCGATCAACGCAGTCATGGCCGGTTGCCTGCCGATGCATTTTCCCGTCGTCGTCGCCACTGTCACCGCGATGCTCCAGGAGCCGTTCCTCGTACACGGCGCTACGGCAAGCACTGGCGGTTGCGCCGTTTTAATTGTGATCAATGGCCCGGTTCGCGAAGAACTCGGGATGAACGGCACGTTCAATGCGCTTGGCTCAAGCGATCGAGCGACCACCGCGATCGGCCGAACGATCCGTCTTGTGCTTTACAATCTACTGGATGTCCGACCGGGGCAGATCGACCGCGCGACGCTCGGACATCCCGGCAAGCTTAGCTACTGCATTGCCGAGGATGAGGAAGACTCGCCTTGGCCGTCCCTCGCCGAAGACCGCGGTATTCCGGCCGAAGCGTCCGCCGTCACGGTGATGGCCGCCCTCGGCCCCCGCCAGTTCATGAACGAGTGGACGACCAAACCGGAAGAGATTCTCGACACCTATTGTGCCGAAATCAAAGGCAACATGCGCAGCTATTCAATCTATCCCGGCAACTACGCCATCGTCATGCCGCCGCAACTCCGCGCACATTTCAAGGCGGCTGGCTGGACCCGGACGGATATCAAAGAATACGTCTTCGAGAACGCCCGCATCTTGCGCAAAGAGTGGGCCGAAGTCGGTAAAGGCAATGTCGTCGGCAGCCGCGGCGAGCAAGAATATTCCGCATTGCCGGACCCGGAACATTTGTTGTTGATCGCCGCAGGTGGCCCCGCGGGTGGTTTCGGCTCGGTCATCCCGCCGTGGCTCGGACATAAAAGCCGTGCGGTCACGGTCGCCATCGGCGCCTGCCTCGACTGCGAGCCGCCCGCAAACTAAATCCGTTTTAAGCGACAGAGAGGAAATCGAATGAGCCTTGAAATCTTAGACCCGACCCACGAAGGCGACAGCGGGAGCTTCGCGCTCGCGTCCCGTCTCTCAGCGCTTGACGGCGCGACCGTGGGCATCATTTCGAACGGGAAGAAGAACACGATTCCGTTCTTTAACGCGTTCGAAGACGAGCTGCGGACCAAATTCGGCGTCGCCGAAGTCGTCCGGACCGTCAAGTCCAACTACAGCGCCCCCGCCGATGCCCATCTCGTTGAAGAAGCGGAGAATTGGGACGCGGTGATCGCCGGCATCGGCGACTGAGGCAGTTGCTCGTCGTGCAGTTTGCATGACGCAGTGATTGGCGAAAAAATTGGCAAGCCCTCTGTCGGCATCATGACGACAAAATTCGTCAGCGCCGCGGAATTGATGGCTCGTGTTTTGGGTGCCGACGGTTACCCCTTCGTGGTCATCGACCATCCGATCAGCAGTGCATCGGATGCGACGATCGACACGTGGGCGCGACAGGCTGCCCGCGAAAGCATGGACCTCCTCATTGGCGCGAACCGTTAAACGAATGACGAACGCTGCTAACCAAGGCGGCCCGCTCGCCGGCTACAAGATCATTGAGATCGCCGGTATCGGGCCGTCGCCGCTCTGTTGTTCGCTCTTGGCGGACATGGGCGCTAACGTCATCCGGATCGACCGCAAAGGTCCAACCGGACTCGGTTTTGAATACGCGGGGCCGAAGGCGGACATCCGTCGCCGCGGCCGACCTTCCGTTGCTGTCGACCTCAAGCATCCAGAGGGCGTAGAGACCGTCCTGCGTTTGGTCGAAAGTGCCGACGCTATCGTCGATCCGATGCGGCCCGGTGTGATGGAACGGCTCGGCCTTGGGCCCGACGTCTGTATGGCCCGGAATCCGCGGTTGATATACGGCCGCATGACGGGTTGGGGCCAAACGGGACCACTCGCAGACGTCGCCGGACACGACATCAACTATATTTCCCTATCGGGGGTGCTGCATGCCATCGGCACCAAGGAACGCCCGGTCCCGCCGCTCAACGTAATCGGCGATATGGGTGGCGGCGCGATGTTCCTTGCCATGGGCCTCCTCGCCGGCCTGCTCGAAGCCAAAAATTCCGGTCAAGGTCAGGTCGTCGACATCGCCATGACGGAAGGTTCGGCCTATCTCGCGATGGCCTGCTTCGGCCTTGCGTCCTCCGGACATTGGAAGGACGAACGCGAGAGCAACCCGCTCGATGGCGGAGCCCCGTTCTGGCGCTGTTATGAAACGAAGGACGGCAAACATATCTCGCTCGGCTGCGTCGAAGAGAAATTCTACAACCTTCTGATGGAGACGCTCGACATAGACCCGGCATCGCTGCCGCCCCAGCTCGAGCCGGAAAGCTGGCCGGAAATCATCGCGCTGCTAGACGCCAAGTTCGCGGAAAAGACGCGCGATGAGTGGTGCGAGATCATGGAAGGCACCGATATCTGTTTCGCACCAGTCCTGAGCTTCAGCGAAGCGCCCCATCATCCGCACAACAAGGCTCGCGGCAGTTTTGTCGAGGTCGACGGCATCATGCAGCCAGGGCCCGCGCCGCGTTTCAGCCGCACACCCGGGAGCGTGAAGTTCGGCCCGCCCAAGTTTGGCGCGCAGACGGAGGAAGTTCTCTCCGCCTGGGGATTTTCCGACCAAGACATCTTAGACTTGAAAGCGGCGGACGCGATCGGTCGCGAGGAATGAGCCAGAACGCCATATTGGGCGGCATCCGTGTTCTCGACCTGTCGCAGTACTTGGTCGGCCC
>MDSZ01179128.1_pt1 | contig 10206 bp, 10 predicted proteins | sample 811201 | NCBI WGS metagenome assembly MDSZ01 (sample SAMN05326647, study PRJNA326480) | marine metagenome | isolation source: seawater | place: Indian Ocean: North | collected 2010 | reverse complement strand
TCTGGTTCAGGAAAATCAGATCTTGCATTAAGACTTATTGATTCTGGCGCAACTCTTATATCTGATGATGTTACTGTTTTTAGTAAAACTGCAAAAAATATTAATTTGTTTGGTGTGGATAATACTAAGGGACTGTTAGAAATTAGAGAAATTGGGATTATAACTGTTCCTTTTATAGAGGGAGTTAAACTCAGACTAATTGTCAAACTAACAGACTTAGAAATTGAAAGATGTCTAGAGAAAAAACAAGCAAGTTTACTAGGAGTTAAATTTCCAAAGCTTGAAATTAATGGAAAAAATTCCTCCTCTGTAGCAAAAATAAAAGTAAAGTTAAACGAGATTAATGAATAAAAATAAGGTTATAATAATTACAGGATTATCTGGTGCGGGAAGAAGTACAGCTCTAAAAATTCTTGAAGATATTGGTTATGAGGCAATTGATAATTTACCAACATCTCTCATCGTAAATATATTAGAGTCAAATATAAAAAAAAAATTAGCTGTTGGGATAGATATAAGAAGCAGAGGTTTTAATGCAAAAAAAATAGCAAATCTAATCAAACAAAGAAAAAAAAAAATTGATGTTTCAATTGTATTTTTTGACTGTGACAATTTAAACTTAATAAATAGATTCAAAGAAAATAGAAGATCACATCCCTTAAAACTTGATTTGCCAATGGATGATATAATTGATAGAGAGCGAATTTGGTTGGAGCCACTAAAAAAAGCAAATGATATGTATATAGATACTTCTAGATTCTCTGTAAATTTACTAAAAAAACAACTAGAGGGAATTTTTAATGCAGATTCAAAAAGAAAACTTAGTATAAGAATAATATCTTTTGGCTATAAGTATGGGTTACCAAGAGAAGCAGATATTGTTTTTGACATGAGGTTTATTAAAAATCCATTTTATATTAAACAGCTTTCAAAACTAAATGGTACAAACAAGAAGGTAATTGATTTTATAAAGAAACAAGAAAATTTTAATTTTTTTTTTGAGACCATTGAACCCTTTTTTGATAAAATTTTATTAGAATATAAAGAGGAAGGTAAAAACTATATAACTATAGCCTTTGGGTGTACTGGAGGCGTTCATAGGTCAGTTTTTTCTGCTGTTCATTTATATTCTATACTAAAAAAAAATAATAAATTTGAAATGTCCCTTGATCACAGAGATATAAAAAAATGATTGGAATTGTAATAGTTAGTCATTCAAATATAGCTAAAGAATTTATTGAGGTTATAGAGCATATCGTTGGTAAACAAGAAAAGGTTTATGCTGTTTCGATTTTCCCCGAAGACAATATGGAGAGTAAGAGAAATGAAATTTTAGAATGTGTAAAAAAAGCACAATCTGGAAAAGGTGTAATTGTTCTTACGGATATGTTCGGAGGAACTCCATCTAACTTAGCACTGTCAGTAATGGAAAATGAAAAAATTGAAGTCGTAGCAGGTGTAAACTTACCAATGCTTATTAAAATGATGTCTTTGAGAAAAAAAAATTCAATTAAAGATGTTATTAAAAAATCACAAGAAGCCGGGAGAAAGTATATCAATGTGGCCTCGGCTTTTTTTGAGGATAAAAAAAATTGCAAGAAAAAAGGTTAGAGAAAAAAATCCTTATAACAAATAAACTTGGTCTTCATGCAAGAGCAGCAGCAAAATTTGTAAACTTAACTTCGAAATGTGACTCAAAATTTATTGTAAAAAAAGGTAAGAATACGGTTAATGGATCTTCATTGCTGGGTTTAATGACATTAGCAGCCTCAAAAGGAACAGAAATTAAGGTTCAGTGCATTGGAAAAAAAGCAGAACATGACCTTAAAAAGTTAATCGATTTAATAAAAAATAATTTCGGTGAGGAAAAACCCTTATCCGAAAATATCAGAAAACAAAAAATAATAAAGGGGATAGGTGTTTCGGTAGGTTTTGCAATTGGAAATTGTATTTTAAAAAAAACATCAAATTTATCTCATTCTGAGTATAACATTTCTATATCGAATGTTAAAAATGAAATCTTAAGACTTGATAAAGCGGTAAAAAAAACAATTTTAGATTTTAAAAAAATAATTCAGAAGATTCAATCTACAAAGAATGATGTTTATGAAGAGATGAAGTTAGTTTTGGAAGCTAATATATCTTTGTTAAGCTCATCTTCATTTATAAAAGATGCAAAGAAAAGAATTAATAATGATTTAATCAACGCCGAATTTGCTATTAATGAAGAGTTAAACAAACAGTTTAAAATTTTTAATAAAATTAAAGATGATTATTTAAAGGATAGATTTGACGACGTAAGAGATGTTTGTAAGAGAATACTAGATAACTTACAAAAAAAAAATTTTTTTAGTAAAGTTAGGGCAAATCAGATTTTAGTTGCAAATGAGCTAGGTCCAGCAGATTTATTTTCAGAATCTAAAAATAAATATGTTGGTCTTGTTAGCGGCTTAGGTGGCCCTGAGGGACATTTTGCTATTGTAGCGAGATCGCTATCAATACCTACAATTGTTGGAGTAAAAAATGTTCTAAAAAAACTGAAGAAGAATGATGAACTTATAATTGATGGAGAAAAAGGAATACTTATAACTAATCCAACAGAGGAAACTCGCTTATTTTATATTAAAAAGATTGAAGAGAAAAAATTTCAAGAAAAAAAACTAAACTCTTTTGTAAATACAAGTCCTAAAACATCTGATGGTAAAAAAATTAGTATAGAGGCTAATGTTGATAACGAAGATGAGGTAAGAGAATCTGTAAAAAAAGGTATCAATGGAATAGGACTCTACAGAAGCGAATATTTATTTATGAATAAAAAAAGAATGCCGTCAGAGCAAGAGCAATTTATATCAATTAAAAATGCTTTAAAATACCTTAAGGGTAGTCCGTTAACCATAAGAACTCTAGATGTTGGGAATGATAAGAAAGTACCATCTATTGAAAAATTTCTTACAAAATCTCCAAATCCAGCACTTGGTCTTAGAGCAATAAGACTAACATTGGCCTACCCTAAAATATTTAAAAAACAATTAGCTGCAATATTACGAGCAAGTGAATATGGAAATATTAGGATTATGTTACCAATGGTTTCTAATGTAACAGAATTAGTTCAAACAAAAAGGATAATTGATGAGGTAATACATGATCTCAAAAAAAAAAATATTAAAATTAAAAAACCTCCCATAGGAGTTTTAATTGAAACCCCTGCGGCAGCCTTGATCTCAGATTCTTTGGCAAAAAACTGTGATTTTTTTGCTATTGGTACTAATGATCTTACTATGTACACACTTGCTACTGATAGAGGAGATGAAGAAGTTGCAAATATTTATGACCCTACACACCCTTCAGTTCTTAAGTTAATTAAAATGACAGTTAAATCTGCTAAAAATAACAATATACCAGTTAGTATTTGTGGTGAAATGGCTGGGGATACATTGTTTACAATGCTATTAGTTGGTTTAGATATAAACTCATTGTCAATGGGTATTTCAAGTATTTTAAAAATCAAACAATTTTTAAATTATATAAGTTTTAATAAAGCAAAAAAAATTTCAGATGAAATTTTAAATAATGATGATAATGTTCTGATAAAGAAAAAACTAGAAGAACATAGAAACTATATTATTAATAATTTTAGATAGGAAAAAGGGAAAAATGAGTGATTTTAAAGTAAAAGATATTCAGTTGGCTTCGTGGGGTAGAAAAGAAATTCAAATAGCTGAAACTGAAATGCCAGGTCTTATGCAACTTCGTAAGGAATATAAAGACTCTAAACCCTTATTAGGTGCTCGAATAGCTGGATGTCTTCACATGACAATACAAACTGCAGTTCTTATAGAAACTTTGATAGATTTAGGGGCTTCAGTGAGATGGAGCTCTTGTAATATTTATTCAACTCAAGATCAAGCTGCAGCCGCAATTGCAAAAAAGAATATTCCTATTTTTGCCTGGAAAGGAGAAACAGAGGAAGAGTTTTGGTGGTGTATCGAAAAAACAATTGAAGGTCCCGATGGTTGGAAACCAAATATGATTCTTGATGATGGTGGAGACTTAACAAAATTAATCCATGAAAAATATCCAGAATATCTTAGGGAAATTAAAGGTCTTTCAGAGGAAACAACAACAGGAGTGTTAAGACTTATTGAGATGGAAAAAAATGGTTCATTAAAAGTTCCAGCGATCAATGTAAATGATTCTGTTACTAAATCAAAATTTGATAATAAATATGGCTGCAGAGAGAGTTTAGTAGATGGAATAAGAAGAGCTACAGATGTAATGATGGCAGGGAAGGTGGCGGTTGTTGCAGGTTATGGTGATGTCGGGAAAGGATCGGCTGAAAGTCTTAGAAATGCAGGTTGTAGGGTGCTTGTTACAGAAATTGATCCAATTTGTGCACTTCAGGCTGCTATGGATGGTTATGAAGTTACTACAATGGATAACGCCTCTAAAAAAGCTGATATTTTTGTTACCGCAACAGGTAATGTTGATGTAATTACCCTAGATCATATGAGAGAAATGAAGGATAGGAGTATCGTTTGTAATATTGGCCACTTTGATTCTGAGATACAAGTTGAGGCACTTAAAAATAATAAGTGGAGTAATGTTAAACCACAGGTTGATGAAATAGAATTTCCAGATGGAAAGAAAATCATTTTGCTAGCGGAAGGTAGGCTTGTAAATTTAGGTTGTGCGACGGGTCACCCGAGTTTTGTTATGTCGGCTTCTTTTTCTAATCAAGTTCTAGCTCAAATAGAGTTATGGAAAAACAATGAAAATTATGAAAATAAAGTATATGTACTTCCAAAGAAACTTGATGAAAAGGTTGCAAGCATACATTTAGATAAAATAGGTGCAATGCTTACAAAATTATCTAGTAAACAGAGTAAATATATTAATGTACCCGTTGAGGGTCCTTACAAATCAGATGAATATAGATACTAATTTGATGTATTGATACCTTTCGTCGTTGAATATTCAAAATGCAAAGACTTGTCTGGAAACACCCGCTTGTAACAATGATGAGCTGCTGCTGCTGCTTCGGCAAACCCTGTTAGAATTAATTTGAGTTTGCCAGGATAATTACAAATATCACCAATACCATAAATCCCTGTTGTAGAAGTTTGACAGCTTGACTGATTAACTTTAAGAACCTTGTTTTCAATTTCCAAACCCCACTTGGAAATTGGCCCTAATGCCGTTGACAAACCAAAAAAAGGAAGAAAATACTCAACTTGTAGTTGTCTTTTTTTATTGTTTAGGTCCTTCACGGTTAAAGTTTCAATCTTTCCATTTACACCTTGAATTGAATCAATTTGAAAAGGTATCACTAATTCAACATTATTATTTAGACTTAATTTTTTTAATTTTTCAACATTATTGGGAGCGGCTCTTAATTTTTGTCTTCGATGTATAAAGTAAATTTTTTTTGCAATGTTGGATAATTCTATAGCCCAATCAACTGCTGAATCTCCTCCGCCAGCTATGGCTATTGTTTTATTCAAAAAAATTTCTTTCTTGTCAATACTATAAAGAACTGAAATATCTTCAAAGCTTTTAATATTTTCTAAAGGTGGCTTGTTAGGACCGAAAGCACCATTACCGGCTGCAATAAAAATACATTTAGATGATATTTCATTTCCAAGTGATGTTTTTGCAATGAATTTATTTTCCTTTGAAATTACTTGATCAACTCTTTGATTTAACAAAAATTCTGAATTAAATGGTTTTATTTGATTTTCAAGATTATCAACAAGCTCTTTACCGGTCACCACTGGATAGGCCGGTATATCATATATAGGTTTTTCTGGATAGAGTTCAGAGCATTGACCACCAGCCTTTGGTAAACAGTCTACAACGCATGACTTCATTCCTAGTTGACCTAGTTGAAAAACGGAGAACAGTCCGATTGGTCCAGCTCCAATTATTAGTACATCTGTATCAATTTGTTTCATAATAATATTTTTATATAGCAATATTTATATTAGAATAATAAAGCAAAATGAAAGAGCATTCTAAATTTTTTTTAAATTCACTTGAAGATACTGAAAAGTTTGCCAAAAAAATAAGCAAAATTTTGTCTAATGGTGTTTGTTTATGTTTAAAAGGAAAAATTGGTATAGGTAAAACAACACTTGTTAGCTTTATTATAAATAATTATTCTGAAAAAAAAATAAATGTTCCAAGTCCAACATTTTCGTTAGTTAATATCTACGAAATTAAAAAGCTCAGAATTTGGCATTACGATTTGTATAGATTAGAAGACATATCAGAGATTTATAATTTAGATATAGAATTAGCTCTTGGGGATTGTACAATAATTGAATGGCCTGAAATAATTGAGGGTATATTGCCAAATAACCGTATATGCTTGCAATTTTCTGAAATAAGTAAAAAAAGTATTGAAGTATCAATTCACTCAAATAAAAAAATTTCTTTATGAAAATAATTATTATAAAAAAATTAGAAAAAATTCTTACTATGAAAGGTATTATTTATGGAAATATTAAATTTTTAGCTGGAGATGCTTCAAATAGAAAGTATTTTAACATTCAAATTGAAAATCAAAACTATGTATTAATGTATGATAATAATCCAGAAAGTTTGAGAAAGTTTATAAGAGTTTCTAATTTATTATCCAAGTTAATAACCATCCCAAAAATTTTTTTTGATTTAAGAGAGCATAATATTTTAATTATTGAAAATTTTGGAAATAAAAAATTTAGTAATATAATAAACAAATCAAATCAGAGTAATCTTTATTTTTTAGCAATTGAGGCTTTAGTTTATATTCATAGGAAAGGCAAAGATTTTAAACTAAATAATTATGATCACATTGAACTTATAAATGAATCAAACTTATTCTTTGAATGGTTCTTAGAGAAAAATGATAAAATTAAAAAACAGTTAAAAAGAGATTTTAATAATCTGTTTAGCCCATTTCTTGATTTATTTGAGAAAATTCCAAAGGTATTTATTCATCGTGACTATCATGTTGATAATTTATTTCTAATAGAAGATAAAAGGGAACATCTAGGGTGTGGTTGGATAGATTATCAAGATGCACTAATTGGTCCTTGTGTATATGATATAGCATCACTATTACAAGATGCGAGAATTGATGTTCCAAAGGGTGTAGAAAAAAAAATGATAGACTATTATTTAAACTCATTCATGAATATTGATAAAAATATTTTTGATATGTGTTATAAGATAATTGCAATACAAAGACACTTAAAAGTTCTTGGCATTTTCAAAAGACTGGCTATAAGAGATAATAAGAAAAATTATTTAATACATATTCCCAGAGTAATTAAAATGTTAGAAAAAAATTTGAGTGATACAAAGTTTCAGTCTTTATCTAAAATTATTAAACCCTTGTTAAATCATGGTTAAGCAAGCAATGATATTTGCAGCTGGTTTAGGTAAGAGAATGTTACCTATTACAAAATCTATACCCAAACCATTAGTGAAAATAAATAAAGATAGTTTATTAGTAAATAATATAAGGAAACTAGTTAAAAATAACTACAATCCAATAATAATAAATACTTTTCACTTTCCAGAAAAAATAATTCAAGAGGTTCAAGAATTCAAAAATGAAGTTACAATTGTAATTGAAAAGGTAAGACTAGAAACAGGTGGTGGTTTATTAAATTGTTTAAAAAAGAAATATTTAGACTGGGAGTATCCTACTTTATTATTGAACAGTGATGTGTATTGGGTGGATAAAAAAAATAATACAATAGATTCTTTGTTAGAGAGTTGGGACCAAGAAAGAATGGACTTAATTTTATGTATGAAAAAAAAAAAAGAATTTTTCGGATATGAAGGTAGTGGTGATTTTAATTTAGAGAAAAATGTGCAGAAAAGTGAAAGATTAATTTTTTCAAAAAGCCCTAATTTAGTTTTTACAGGGTTACAAATTATTAATCCAAAAATTTTAATCAATAAGAAGGAAAAGGTTTTTTCACTTAAAGAAACTATATTACAGTCTGTAGAAAACCAAAGAGCACATGGTTTTATTGATAAAAATATATGGTTTCATATCGGAACAGTTAAAAGTTTAAATGGCGCTAGGAAATTTATATCATGAAAAATTTTATAGTTTATGATTTTGAGACCACTGGGCGGGATGCAAGGTTTGATCAAATTCTGCAAGCAGGAATTATAATTTACGATCAATTCTTTAATGAAATAAAAAAAGTAAATATTAAATCTAGATTGAACCCTGATATTGCACCTTCAATTAATGCACTCAAAGTAAATAGATTAAATATATCTGAAATCCTATCAGAAAAGAACTCTTACTATAATATGACACTTAATATTCATAAGTTATTATCTAATTTCAAAAATTCATATTTTGTCGGTTTTAACTCGATTAATTTTGATGAGGAGTTCTTCAGGCAAGCTTTATGGGAACATTTCTTTTTCCCATACCTTACAAATACAAATGGGAATTTAAGGCTCGATGTTCTTAATTTTGCGACAATGATTCATGCTTTTAGAAACAACTCTATAAATGTTGACAAAAATGATAATGGTAAAATTAATTTTAAATTAGAGAATCTTGCAAGAGCTAATAAATTTAATTTTGAAAATGCACACGATGCAATAGCTGATGTTGAGGTTACAATGAAATTAATGAAAATGTTAGTTCAAAGAAATTCTGATTTGTTTAATAATTTTATTGAGAATTCATCTACAAAAAATGTTGAGAAAAAAATATCTGATGAAAATTTATTTACTCTACATAATTATCTATTCAATTCACACAGAGTATATTTAGTTAAATTTTTGATAAGGCACCCTATATACAAATCACAGCTTATTGGTTTCGATTTAAAGTATAATCCTGAGGAACTGATACATTATGATTCAAACAGTCTTTATGATATATATAAAAATAAAAGTTTTTTTAGAAAAATTAAAATTAATAAACAGCCTACTATACTCGATAAAAAGTACGCAAGGTCAATGCAACCTTATTCAGAGTTTAGTGAGGATGAAATAAAATTAAAGGTTCAGCAATTAGAAAACGAGCAATTCTTAAAAAACCTCGATCTTGTTCTAAGAAGAGAATCTGAGGAATATTTAGAGAATAAAAGCCAAGAATTACCGTATGAAGAAGAAACTATCTATTCTAAGAATTTAAACTTTAAGGATTCATCTATAATGAATAAATTTCATAGTGAAAGCTGGGAACATAAGTGGATGTATGCTGAAAAATTTATAGATCCGAGACTTAGATTTTTTGCCGCAAGACATATTTTTAGAAACCAACCAACTGAACTTCCTAAAAAAATATTCTCTTTATTACATAAAAAAATTGGAGAAAGACTTTTATCTCTAGAGAATAAGAATTTCACTACCATACCCGCTGCAATGGAAGAGGCTGATACTTTATCCCTCAAAATGGAAAATGAAGAAAAGGATCCAGAGGTTGATAAACAGATTTATCAATATAATATTTACATTAATTTTTTAAATGATTATTATAGTGATTCCAACCCAAAACCTATTTTTTTTAATGAATCATTATCAAAAAGTTTATTTGGTTAGTTTTAAGGAGAAGTTATAGTGACAATAGTTAATTTAAATGAAAATAATTTTGAAGAGGAAGTCCTGAAGTCTTCATTACCATGTTTGATAGATTTCTGGGCAGAGTGGTGTGGTCCATGTAAAAACCTAGCTCCAATTTTAGAAGAAATATCCCATGAGTTACAAGATAAAGTTAAAATTGCTAAAATAAATATAGATGATAATCAAGAATTAGCTGCAAAATTTTCAATTAGGAGTATACCAACAATAATGTTATTTAAAAATGGAGACTCGATTGACACAAAAGTTGGGCTTCCACCAAAAAAAGATTTACTAGATTGGATAAATAATAATATTTAAATTATTTTATTTTAAATCCGTCTGCTCTTAAAATTTCTCCAGCAAGATAGAGTGAACCACAGATTAATATTTTTCCACCAGAAAACTTTTGTGTCGTGATTTTTAGTGCTTCTTCTATATTTAAGCAACAAGAAATTTCGAAGTTTGGGTTAAATTTTTCTATTACTAGATTCTTGATTTCATATGGCATTATATATTGATGCTCGCTTATTGGTAATATTATTAATAATGAAATATTATGAATAAATTTTTTTAAAAAATTTACAGGATCTTTCCCATTAATCATTCCTATAATCAGTATAATAT
>MDSZ01176859.1_pt1 | contig 10208 bp, 8 predicted proteins | sample 811201 | NCBI WGS metagenome assembly MDSZ01 (sample SAMN05326647, study PRJNA326480) | marine metagenome | isolation source: seawater | place: Indian Ocean: North | collected 2010 | reverse complement strand
TTTAATCAAGAAAATCAATTTTTAAAAATTTCATTAAGTGGTTTAGCCACACTGCTAATATTTCAAACATTTATTCATGCAGGTGTAAATACTAATTTATTGCCAACAACGGGTATGACTTTACCTTTTTTAAGTTACGGAGGATCCTCTTTAATAGGTAGTTCGATTTTAGCTGGACTAATTTTAAATTATACTAAAAATAAAGCGTATCTATATGATTAAAAAAAAGATATTAATTGCGACAGGTGGAACAGGTGGGCATGTTTTTCCAGCTTATAGTTTAGCCAATTATTTAATTAAAAAAAATTATCGTGTGCAATTGACCTCAGATAAAAGAGGTTTAAGGTTTTTAAAAAATAGTAAAAATTTTAGTTTAATAAATATACCTTCTTCACCTTTTATAAAAAAAAATCCTAAACAATTTTTTCTTTCAATAATTACAATCTTTTATGCAATACTAAAATCATTTTTATTTTTAACATTTAACAGGCCTACAATTGTTTTTGGAATGGGGGGATATTCTTCCTTTCCAGTTTGTATTGCTGCCTTTTTTTTAAAAATAAAGTTTGTCATTTATGAAAATAATTTAATAATTGGAAAAGCTAATAAATATTTACTCCCTTTTACAAAAAAAGTATTTGTATCTTATCAGGAACTCGAAGGTATACCTGAAAAATATATTAATAAGGTCGTAAAAATCGGCAACCTGGTTAGAGAGGAAATTATAAATAATAGAACTTCAATTTATGAAAAAAATCAATTTGATAAACTTGAAATATTAATTTTGGGGGGCAGTCAAGCTGCTAAAGTTTTTGCAGAGGAATTGCCTCCTATATTCAAAAGAATCAAAAATTCAAAATTACCTGTCAAAGTTTATCAACAGTGTCAAAAAAATCAAAATTATGAACTAACTAAACTTTATAATAAAGCAGAAATTGAGCATGAAATTTTTAATTTTACAGATAATATAATTGAATATTATCTTAAAACAAACTTAGTTATTACTCGATCTGGAGCTTCGGTATTAGGAGAATTGATAAATATTAAAATTCCATTCATATCAATACCTTTGCCATCATCAGCTGATAATCATCAATATAAAAATGCTGAGTTTTATTTTAAAAAAGGATATGGATACTTCTTGGAGGAAAAAGATATAAAAAGTAAATTATATGATTTAATAATTACAATTTTTGAGGATAAATCCTCTATTAAAAACATTTTATCAAAACAAAGACAATATTCTGACGTAGATATTTTTGAAAATCTGAATAAGCAAATAGAAAAAATTATAAATGAAAAAAATTAGTTTAGGTCAAAAAGATGTAATCCACTTTGTTGGTATTGGAGGTATAGGTATGAGCGGGTTAGCTCAAATAATGAAAAATATGGGATTTAATATACAAGGCAGTGATCAAACAAAAAATAAAAATACAGTGAGTTGTTCAAAATTTGGAATTAAAATATTTATTGGACATTCAATAAATAATGTTAAAAAAGCAACAATTTTAGTGAAATCTACGGCTATTAAACATAATAATTCAGAACTGAAGTTTGCTAGAAAAAATAAAATACCAATTTATTCAAGAGCTGAAGTTTTGGCTGATGCAGTTTCACTTAAAAAAAATATAATAATTACTGGATCACATGGTAAAACTACTACAACTTCATTAGTAGCAAAAATTTTATCTGACCAAAAATTAGATCCTACTATAATTAATGGTGGCGTAATTAACTCTTTAAAAAGTAATGCAAAACTTGGAAAAGGAGACTGGGCAATACTAGAGGCCGATGAGTCTGATGGTAGTTTTTTAAAACTTCCAATTAATTACTCGATCGTGACTAACATTGATTATGAACATCTTGACTATTACAAGAATTATAAAAATTTAGAGAAATCTTTTGTTGATTTTATAAATAAAACTCCTCCTACAGGAAAGTCAATAATATGTGTCGATAATTTAAATATAAAAAAAATTTTAAAAAAAATTAAGAATAAAAATATTTTACTTTATGGAGAAAATAAACAGGCAGATTTTAAAATAAATAAGATTAGATATAATTTCGATAGTACCACTTTTGATTTAAGCTTCAAAGATAAAGAAAAGAAAAATAGAAATATTCAAAATATAAATGTAAAATTACTTGGAAAACATAATGTTCTAAACGCGGCTGCAGCTTTTACAATGTGTTTAAATTTAGGTGCAAATATAAATCTTGCTAAAAGATCATTGAGAAACTTTTCTGGCGTTCAAAGAAGAATGACAAAAGTTTTTTCAAAGAACAAAAATGACTTTTACGACGATTATGCTCATCATCCAACCGAAATTAAATCAATATTGGAAGGTGTTCACAATGTTAATAGTAAAAGAAAAATTATAAGTATTTTTGAACCCCATAGATATTCAAGAGCATTATCTTTAAAAAAGGAATTTTCTAAATCTTTTATGAAATCTAATTTAGTAATTATTTGCCCTTTATATGCAGCTGGAGAAAGAAAAAATACAAATTTTAATTTAATTAAATTCGCCGAACTGATTGCAAAAAATTCAAAAACTCAAGTAATAATTGTTAAAAATCAAATGGAACTAAGCAATTTTTTAAAAAGGCATTTAATAAGTAATGAAATAATAATAGGCATGGGAGCTGGAGCAATATCCAGATGGATGTCAGAATTAAAAAATACATTATGATTTTTGAAAGCAATTTTATAAAAAGGTTTGGGACAAATTTAAGCGCAAATGTCAAATTATCTAATTACAGCTGGTTTAATTTAGGTGGAAAAGCTGACTATTTTTTTAAGGCAAACGACAAAAGTGATCTTAAAGAATTTCTAAGAGAGTCAAATAAAAAAAAATTAAATATAATTATTGTTGGAGCAGGTTCAAATACTTTATTTAGAGACAATGGTGTCAGGGGAGCTGTAATTAAATTAGGAAAAGAATTTTCTTTTATAAAAAAAATTGATGAGAATATTATTGAGGTAGGTGCGGCCACACTTGATCGAAAGGTATCAAATTTTGCCAAAGATAATGATTTAAAAGATTTAGAATTTTTATCATGTATACCTGGGTCAATTGGAGGTGCAATAACAATGAATAGTGGTTGTTATGATAGCGATATATCGAAGGTATTAATTTCAATTAATGTTTTAGATAAAAAAAATATTGTTGAAACAGAAATCAAAAAGGAGGATATACAATTTTTTTACAGAGGAACAAACTTATCAAAAGATTATATTATATTATCAGCAAAATTGAAATGTTCGTCAGGTAAAAAAAGTGAAATTGAAAAAAAACAAAAAGAGTTTATTGAGAGAAAAAAGCTTACACAACCAAATCAAATCAAAACATGTGGAAGTACATTCAAAAATATTAATAAAAATAAAAAAGCTTGGATGTTAATTAAGGAAGCGGGTTGTACAAATTTTAAAGAGGGAGATGCAGAAATTTCCCAAAAGCATTGTAATTTTTTTGTAAATAATGGCAAGGCTAGATCTAAAGACATAGAGAATTTAATGAAAAAAGTACAAAAAAAGGTGTATGAGAAAACTGGAGTAAATCTTGAATTAGAGATTAAAATCATTGGTGAATATTAGAAAATTTAGAAGAGTTTTAGTTGTTTTAGGAGGCACTTCAGGAGAGAGGGAGGTAAGTCTGGATAGTGGTAAAGCTTGTATTAAAGCTCTAAAAAAAAAGGGTTATCATATTTCTACATTTGACCCCAAAAAAAAAAATTTCAATTTAATTAGCAAAAGAGATACGGACGTTATTTTTAATGCCTTACATGGAAGGGACGGTGAAGATGGAGTTGCTCAAAGTTATTTTGAATATCTAAAAATCCCATACACTCACTCGGGTGTAATTTCATCTTTTAATGCAATGAATAAAATAATTTCAAAAGAAATATTTATTAAAAATAATATCAAAACTCCAAAATTTCTAACTATTAAAAAAAAAACTTATAATAAAAAAGATGTTTCAGGAAAAATAAATCATAAAAAAATTAAATTTCCGATTGTATTAAAACCAATTAATGAGGGGTCAAGTTTAGGCGTTAAGATTTGTAAAGATAAAGGAAAATTATTTAAAATGATTAATTTTTTATTAAAAAAATATCCAGAGATAATGTTAGAAGAGTATATCGGAGGGCAAGAAATACAAGTTGCTGTAATTAATGGAAAATCTATTGGAGCTATTGAACTTATTCCAAAAAGATTTTTTTATGACTACAAAGCAAAATATACAAAAAAAGCTAAAACAGAGCATGTCATGCCTGCTAAATTGATTAAAAAAAAATACTCAGAAGTTTTAAAAATTGCAACAAAAGCTCACAATGTATTAAAGTGTAGAGGTGTTACAAGATCAGATTTTAAATTTTATAAAAATAAATTTTATTTATTAGAAATTAATACACAGCCAGGTATGACAAGTTTGTCTTTAGTTCCTGAAATAGCGAATTATACAGGTCTGAATTTTGAAAATTTAGTTGAGAAAATTTTATTAGATGCAAGTATTAATAGATGAAAAAAAGAGCTGTAATTGCAGTCACATTATTAATTTTACTTTCAACAATTATTCCCCAATTAAAGATACAATTAATAAAATTTAACATTAAAAAAATAAATATCGAAAACAATTTTTTAATTAAAAAAAAAGACTTAGAGAATTCTTTAGATCCTCTTATCAATAAAAATCTTTTATTACTTAAAAATAATGAAATTGAAAAATTATTAGAAAAAAACAGTTTAATAAAAAGCTTTAAGATAAAAAAAAAATATCCAGATACATTGAAAATACAAATTATTGAGAAAAAACCAATTGCGATATTATTTAATAAAACGGAAAAATTTTACTTAAGTGAAAAAATTGACCTAATAGACTTTGAAAATTTATCTGAGCTTGAGGACCTGCCTTATGTATTCGGAAATCAACATGAATTTAAAATTTTTTATAATAATTTAGTTAATATAAGATTCCCTTTTAACCATGTAATTAAATACACTTTTTACGAGACCAATAGGTGGGACTTAGAAACAATTGATAAAAAAATTATAAAACTTCCATCTAAGAATTATATTAAAAGCATAGAAAGTTACTTAACTATTAAAAATAAAAAAGAGTTTAAAAAATATAAAGTTTTTGATTACAGAATTGCAAATCAACTTATTTTAAAATGATTTATGAAAAATTCTAAATTTAATCTTTTCCTAGAAATTAATACAAATAATTACATTTTTTTTGTGGGAAAAAGTGATGAAAATAATAATTTAGAGGTTATTTATAAAGAAGAGCTACCTATAGTAGGTATTGAGAATAATAAAATTTCTGACTTAGAAAAATTTTTAAATTTAATCAAGGAAAACCTTTTTTTAATAGAACAAAAGTTTAATTGTATTTTTAAAGAGATAATTATTATATTAGAAAACCTAAGTCCAACTTTTATCAATGTGTCCGGTTTCAAAAAATTGAATGGCTCACAGATTTTGAGAGAAAATATAACTTACATCTTGAGTACGCTTAAATCGCTTATAGAGGAAACTGAGGTAAATAAAAAAATTCTTCATATTTTTAATTCAAAATTTTTTTTAGATAATAATAATATAGAAAATTTACCTATAGGACTTTTTGGTGATTTTTATTCTCATGAGCTCTCTTTTTCATTAATTAATAAAAACGATTATAAAAATTTAAAAAATATATTTAGTCAATGCAATCTTAAAATTGAGAAGATTTTAATTAAAAGTTTTGTTCAAGGAGTAAACATCTGTGAAAAAAATGATCAAGATACTTTTTTCTTACTTGAGATTAATGAAAATAAATCTAAAATTTTATTTTTTGAAAAGAGCTCTTTTAAATTTGAACAATATTTTGAGTTTGGAACAGATATTATTTTAAAAGATATTTCAAAAATAACATCCTTAAAAATAGAAATAGTAAAATTAATATTAAAAGATATTGATATGGGAGAAGTAATTCCTGAAGACGAGCCCATCTCCACAAAGTTTTTTGATAAAGGGAATTACAGAAAAATTAGAAAGAAACTTATTTATGATATAGCTTTCGCTAGAATTAAAGAATTATCTGAAATAATTATTAATCAAAATATTAACTTCAAACATTTCAGAAAAATACCTGTAAATATATATTTAAAAAGAACCAACACCTTGAAAAACTACAATTGCTTGAAGGCAATCTTCGACTCAGTTCTCGCAATGAATGATAAACATAAGGTGATTTCTATTGATAAAATACCCTCTGAGAAAATGCTAATATCAGTTCAAAAACTTGTTCATTTTGGTTGGAAAAAAGAGGCAATACCTTTTTCAAAGACAAAAAAAACAGTAATTGCAAGGTTTTTTGATATGATTTTCAAATAAACTGTTTTTTTTGGAAACATTAGTTGTTTTAGTTATCAACCCAATTTCGCTTATAACATCTTCTAATGTTAGAAACGTATCAAAAAACTTTAAGTAATACTGTTAAATTACAAGGGACAGGCTTACATTCAGGTGAAAAGTCCACAATTAATATACTTCCAGCTCCAGAAGATCACGGTGTTGTGTTCAAGAGAACCGATTTAAAGAATAATAATCTAATTAAAGCGAATTTTGAAAATGTTTCATCAGCTAAGTTATGCACGACTTTGGAAAATAATTATGGGGCAAAAGTTTCAACAGTGGAACATCTTCTTGCGGCTTTTTACATATATGGAGTCGATAACGCTTTAGTTGAAATTAATAGTGAAGAAGTTCCAATAATGGATGGATCTTCTAAAGACTTTCTTACAGAGCTTAAAAAAACTGATCTTAAAAACCAAGAAAAAAAAAGAAAATATTTAAAAATTACAAATAAAATTGAATTAGTTAAAGGAGAGAAAAAAATTTCTATAGAACCTAATAATTTATCACTAGAAGTTAATTTTCAGCTTAACTACGAAAACAAATTAATAGGCAAACAAAAAAATGTAGTAGACTTTCAAAAAGATGATCTAAAAGAAGTTTATAGCTCTAGAACATTTTGCCTTTACGAAGATATTGAAAAAATAAAAAAAATTGGTTTAGCAAAAGGCGGATCTTTAAATAACGCCATCGTAGTTAAAAAAGATAAGGTTATGAATGAAGGTGGATTAAGAAATCAAAAAGAATTTGTAAATCATAAAATTTTAGATTTAGCTGGAGATTTCTTATTATCAGGCTATAGACTCATCGGAAAAGTTACTTGTTATCAAGGTGGTCATGAGCTAACAAACTTATTTTTAAGAAAAATTTTCAATACTCTAGGAAATTTTAGCATTATCGAATCTAATGATTTCAAAATTTCTAAAAAATTCCACTCCAAAGAATTAGATAAAATAGCTGTAAACGCTTAAAATCAATTACTTAAATTTAAATTTATCTTATAAATTTATTATTAATCTGTTATTAATAAGTGCTTATGATAATAAGATATCTAGTAATATTATTGTTAGCCTTTACTATTTCAGCATGCTCTAAAAAAGAGGATTTTAATTACAAACCAAAAGAAAACTTAGATCCCTATGTTCTTTACAAAGAAGGTATAGATGCATTTAATAAAAACGATTATTTTTATGCAAGTAAAAAATTTTCAGAGGCAGAATTAAATTTTAAAACTATCGATCTTGCAGCAAAGTCTTCGATTATGTCTAGTTATTCTTTATATGGAATTAACTTTTATGATCAAGCTTTAGAAAATCTTGAACGTTTTTTGAAAATTTATCCTGCAGATAAGAATGTTATATATGCTCATTATTTAGAAAGTTTAATTTATTATGAACAAATTTCTGATGAAAAAAAAGATATACAGCCATTATTAGATGCATCGAAAAAAATTGACTTTTTTATAAAAAAATATCCCAAATCAGATTACACAATTGATTTAAAGTTCAAAAAAGATTTAATTGAAAATCAACTTGCAGCAAAAGAACTTTACGTAGCAAAATATTATATATCTACAAAAAAATGGGTGCCTGCAATCAATAGACTTAAAATTATTATGAATAAATACGATAAAACTATATTTATCGAAGAAGCTTTACATCGTCTTGTGGAAATTCATTATTATTTAGGTCTAGAAAACGAAGCTAAAAAGTACGCCAAAATTTTAGGATACAATTACAATTCAAGCGAATGGTTTGAAAAGTCTTATAAAATTTTAAATAAAGATTACGATTCAAATATTAAAAATTCTGTTAAAAAACAAAAAAAATCTGAAAAAAGCGTTATTAAAAGGATTTTAGGAATTATAAAATAACCTTAATGAATAATAAAAAGGTAATCATAAATGGATACAAAAAGAAAGTGGCTGAAATTAAAAAACACAATAAGTTTTACTTTGAGCAAGATAACCCTAAGATATCTGACGCTAAATATGATGCTTTAAAAAAAGAGATTATTGATTTAGAAAAAAAATTTTCTTTCTTAAAAGATGATTTCTCTATTAGCACTTTAGTGGGCTCAAAACCTTCTAATAAATTTAAAAAAATTAATCATTTAAAGCCAATGCTTTCTCTATCAAATGTATTTGATAGAGAGGAAATGGAAGATTATTTAAAAAAGATTTATAATTTCTTAAATTATAAAGATCGGACAATTGAGCTTTTCTCTGAACCAAAAATTGATGGAATATCTGCATCCTTAACTTACGAAAATGGAATTTTAACAAAAGGGTTATCCAGAGGGGATGGATTAGTTGGTGAAGATATTTTAGAAAATTTAAAAACAATACCTAGTATACCAAAAAAAATTATTTCGAAAATGGTTCCAACAATATTGGAAATAAGATGTGAAATATATATTAGCAAAAAAGACTTTGGGAAATTAAAAGAAAAATTTGCTAATCCTAGAAATGCAGCAGGAGGTTCACTAAGACAAAAAAATCCTAAGGAAACTGCAAAAATACCTTTAAAATATTTTGCTTACGGTTTTGGAGAAATAAAACCAATGATATTTAAGAAGCAGTCCGAGTTCTTAAAACAAATTAGTATTTTAGGTTTTTCAACAAATCCATTATCTAAAATAGTTTCAGGAATAGATGAAATTGAAAAACAACATTCAAAAATTGACCAGCAAAGATCATCATTAGACTATGATATAGACGGTATAGTTTATAAGGTTAATGATTTAGGTTTACAAAAGAGATTAGGAAACACCTCGAATTCACCGAGATGGGCAACCGCTTATAAATTTTCTGCAGAGAAGGCAGTTACAAAAATAAACGATATAGTAATACAAGTAGGCAGGACGGGTGCAATCACACCAGTTGCCAAAGTTGAGCCAGTAAATGTTGGAGGTGTAGTTGTTTCCAATGCAACTCTTCATAATGAAGATGAGATTAAACGTAAAGATATTAGAATCGGTGATACTGTGCAAATTCAAAGAGCTGGAGATGTAATTCCTCAAGTTGTTTCAGTTGATAAATCAAAAAGAAATAATAATTGTAAAAAATTTATTTTTCCTAACAAATGTTTGTGTGGTTCGGAAACTTTAAAAGAATTTAGTAAGAGTACAAAAAAATTAGATGCGGTTAGACGTTGCAGCAAAGGATACGGTTGTGATTTTATTGCAAAGGAAAAACTTAAACATATTGTTTCGAAAGAAGCATTTAACATAGATGGGTTGGGAAAAAAAGTAATCGAACAATTTTGGGATTTAAATTTAATAAAAGAGCCTTCGGATATTTTTGCACTTAATTATGATAAGATTAAAAAATTGGAGGGATGGGGTGATCAATCTATTGATAATTTAAAAACAGCTATTAAAAAATCTCAATCGATTCCTCTAGATAAATTTATTTATTCAATAGGCATCAGGCATATTGGTCAAGAAAACGCAAAAATCTTAGCAAGCTTTTTTAATTCAATAAATGAATTTGTAAAACTATTTGATACTAAAAGTCGAAAGATTTTTTTAGTCAATCTTTTTGATCTAGACGGAATAGGTGAAACACAAATTCTGTCCATAGATAATTTTTTTTCTAATGAAACTAATATTAGGATTATTAAAGAATTAATAAACAAACTTAACATTAAGAACTATATTACAAAAAACAAAGATGGAAAACTTGCAAATAAAAAATTAATGTTTACTGGTGGTTTCAAGAATATGAGTAGATCAGAAGCAAAAGCATTCGCAGAAAATAATGGAGCAAAAGTTTTAGGATCTATTTCAAAAAAATTAGACTTTTTAA
>MDSZ01251308.1_pt1 | contig 10209 bp, 6 predicted proteins | sample 811201 | NCBI WGS metagenome assembly MDSZ01 (sample SAMN05326647, study PRJNA326480) | marine metagenome | isolation source: seawater | place: Indian Ocean: North | collected 2010 | reverse complement strand
GGGTTTTTTAGGGTTTTAGAAGGTCGTTAGGGTTTAATTAAAACACCGGCTTTCCTTCTTTGGATGAAACCATCACATACCACGCTCTTTTTCTCTCTCTCTCTCTAGAAACGACGATGAGACCGTCTTTGTCGTCGTCGTCTTTTTCGTCTCGTTTTCGCGTTCGTGCGGGGGCTCGACCACCACCCGCGCGTCGTCGACGACGACGACACCACGACGGGCATCGTCATTCTCCGATGCATTTTTGGAGGCGGATTCATCATCATCATCATCATCATCATCATCGGACGACGACGACGACGATGCCGATGGCGCTTTTAAGAGGCGACGACGAGACCACCAACGCGGACGCCATCGCGAAGAAAGTGCACGAACGCGCGATGGAACGATTCATCGGACGACTTGGAGGAGAAGGTCCGAACGATGATGATGATGATGAGGGTGGAAGACACCCACGAAGAAGAACTTTGTTTTGCGCGCGAGGCGAGATATCCGCGCTCGGAACGACCGGCGCGTTCCGATTGGTGTTCGACGAGAAGAACAAGTACAAAGAAGAAGTCGCGCTGAAGAATGGATTACCACCACTTTTGGGCGGGTTCAACGAAGAGCGAGACGCGGACGACGCGTATTACTCGTACGAATCCGAATTATCTGGAACCGTGAGAAAAAACCACTTGGACGGATGCGAGAAGAACGTGCTCAATACGTTCGCGCGAACGTATCAATGGGCGACATCGAACGGTGTGAACGCGATGTTGCGAGGTAAAGTTGTCGGCGTCGCAGAGACGTGCGTAGAGGCGATTGCACGGTATTCGATGAAACCTCCTCCTTTGATGACGAGTGGTAAGAACAGGAAGAAAAAGAAGAAAAGACAGAGCGGTTTTGAAGACGGAGCGGAAGAGACGTTGCCTCCAAACATGCCGAAAGGTAAAACAAAGACGGCTGTCATTGCGCTCGCGTTTGCGATTAAACCAAAAATTGGCATGCGGGGTTTTGTAAACTTGAACGATTTTACCGTGTGGAGAGCGGAATTGATTACGCCGGAAGGGGTAGAATTGTGGAGATTTAGTAGTGGCGATGGTGAAGTAGAAGTAGCGCACAGAGAACACGCAGCAGGGCACGTGTCCGTGTACAAGACGACGGAAGAGAAGTGCGTGAGTGATAGCGATGACGACGACGAGTCTTTCGAAGCGCCGTATTACGGAACTTTGAGCGATAATCAAACTTCAATTTCCAAAACCACTTCGATCGACGTCGTGCGATGCGAAGGCGGTCACTTTCTCGCCGAAACCAGTCGCGGATATTTCTTCGTCGATTTTTCCTCGCACGTTTCCGGTATCGATAAATCCGCCGCAGCTTTGAGCACGAACGAGGATTTGAAGATTTGCGGGTACACCTCTTCCTTGGGCGTCGGCGGTGCGCCGATACGGGGCAACATTCGGGTCGGTGATTTTGATGCATTTGGTAGTACGCGGAGGAACGTCGCGTTTTGGGAGCAAAGTTTAGACGCCGCAGCGAGGTTACCAGGGACGTTGACATCCCCGCCGGCGGGATCTTTAGGCATCGACGCGATTAGCGATACTATTATTCGTTTGAACGCATCGAAACGCGTGCCTGGATCGAGAAAGAATCCGAAAGTGACGTTAGACGCGTTTGCAAATGAAACGGAGTTGCGGTTAGCGAGCAGTGGTTATAGTAGTAGTAATAATAGTAGTGGTAACGAAGACGATGATTTCGTGTTACCGTGGTCAAAATTGATATTCATCGATGGGGCGCCGTACGTCGAGTGTTTCTTAAATCCAGACGATTCCATGGTGAAAACGGTAAACTCGAAGAGGGGGATTTACAAGCTCTCGCTAGCTGTCGGTGGCGTTGGAGTGATTCTGTCCAATCGTGTGGCCACTGAACTCAATCTCATCGAGCAAAAGCAAGGATTGTCTCCCGGTGGCATTCTAAGCGGTGCCGGGGAAAACACGGGTCGATTGGCGAGAGTTTCCAATGAAACGTACACAATCAGAGCGGATAGCTTCAGAATAGGACGGTTCGGTTTTAAACACGCAACCGTGCGCGCTTTAACGCATTTAGACGGCGATCCACCTGATCTGGGATTGTCGTGCCATGCGGATGGCATTATATGTGCAGACTTATTTCGCGGGTGTTGCGTGTATATTGACGCGAAGAATGAACGCGTGGCGGTTACTTCGGCGTTTTAGTCAAAGATTTCATGATATTCATTTATTCTGTACACTCAATTCTTTCGAACATTTTTCTCTCTATGCATTTACAACAAATTTATTTTATTAAACAGCTTTTCCTTCTTTCACGAGTTCAAACATCCCTATCGTTTGCTTGACCAAGAGCGATTTTACCACACTTCCGCCTGAACCTTCCGCGTCCAGCGCTTCCTCTAAAATTTCGCGAATCTCTTGCAAGTTTGGTTTCTCCTTCGTACTGTTCGCCGTCGGATGGTTCATGAGATTTTCAAAAACAAATTTCCACACGTTTTGGTTCCAGTACCGTTTCAACGCGAGCTTTGGCGCGTATTTTCCCGTCTTTCTATCCGTGATTGTTTCCATGTACTCCCCATGCAACATCACGTGAATAGTCGCCGCGATAGCAAAACAATCGGATTGATACACCCAGTTTTGGTTCTTTCGCATTTCCGGGCAGCTAAAGCTTTCCGTCCCTGGGTTTCCTATGAATTGCGTGTTCGTCTCGTAATCTCTCAAATCAATCGCGCGTCCGAAATCGATCAAGGCCAAGCCTTTCTTCTTCCACGATCCCGGTCGAGACTTGTCCCAATCCAACCACCGGTCACCGCCGTTTCGCAGAAGCAAGTTATCTGGTTTCACGTCGCAGTGTAACACGTCGCTTTCATGCGTCCATTCGAGTAAACGGAGGAGCTCGATGGAGTAGTACATGGCGAGTTTTTCATCCATGGCTCCAGTCTTCCTTTCGGTGAGCTTGTAAAAGTTGACGACGTCTTGGAGAGTCCCATGGTCGCCAAATTTCATCACGAGCGCGCCAGTGGTGAACGTTTGAGATTTCGCGTCGAGTAACACGCGCAAATGCGAAGGAATAACGATGTCTCTCGGCGCACCCCGCGGGAGGCGTTCGCGCAAGCGCGAGGAGATGAGAAACTCCCAACTGGCCAGTTTCTTGGATTCGACTTTTATCGCAAACACCGCAGGCACATCGTCTGGTTTCAAACTCTCCTTGGCTTCGGCTTCGTAAACACACGCGTATGCGCCTTCACCAGCCTTACTTCGCAACACATATTCTTTGTTGCCTACCGTGACTTCAATGCCTTCGCCCGTTTTCTTACCGATGGCGCCTTTCGCCCCGCTCACCCTCTTTCCGGCAGCTACGAGCTCATCAAGTTCTAATGGATCGTTCGATACGGACACGTTCACGTTCGATTCAATTTTCGCGTCCTTTAAGAGGATATCTATGTTTTCAAACGGATCGACGAGATGAATCTTCTCGTTTTCTATTTCTTTTATGATTTTTGTTGCTGTTTTGTCATCGCGCGGCGTGCCTATATTTTCTTCTATGACATCTTTTACAGTGTTGTCCTTGTCGTCATTAACAGCCGGTACCGCCATTAAAACCGTCTTCTCTTCTCCTGTCGAAGAATCAAAACGTTTAACCGTGTTATCGTTTAAAGGCGACTTGGCCCCCGTCGGCACTTTAATTTCGTCATCACTTTCGTTGTTCCTCGCCGGCGCCACCTCTTCCACATTCCTTTCTTTCAAGACTGCGATTGGACTCCCGAAACATTTTTTCTGTTGAAGCACGCCTTTCTTAATTTCGTTCATGCTCGGGATGCACTCCGTGTCTTCGCGAATGTCGAAATCGAAGTCGTTGTTTTTATTATTGGTTTCTTCCTTTGACACGACGATGTTCTCGGGAAGGCGCACAGTGTCTTCTCGGATGAGGAATCCGCCGTCGTACTCTTCCTTCTTTTCGGCTTCTTTTTCTTCTACTTTCTTAGTGGTCTGTGTGCTCTTACTAGCTTTCGGCTTTCGCGCACCTTGACTCGCGTCACCTTCGTATCCCGAACTCGAAGCCGATTTTGTGCCTTCGTTGTTGGAATTTTGCTGCTCCTTCGTCGCTCCTTTGCCTCTATCCGAGAACATCGCCATGACGTCGCCCCAAGCTTCCTTGGTGCAAAACGTCATCGTCGGTTCGCTATTTTGTAAGAATCCACCCTCGTCTTTCGTCCATCGCGCGCCTGCGGATGGTTTTGCCTTCTCATCCGCATTTGCGGCGACGGCGGAATTCTGCGCCGATTTCTCATTCTCGCACGAATCGATTTGCGAGATGTGTTCGCTCTCCTTCTTACTCGCCGTGCTCGGTCGTTCAGGGAGCCACTGTTCGTTTCTTTTGCTCGCAGCTTCGTCATCGATGTCCATGTTCGTGATACCTCTGGATGCTGCGGCATTCGAGGCAGACGCAACGACAATCGGAGATTGGTGCGGCATGCGTTGTTGGTAGTTTTCATGCTCCGGGTGATTTTCGCGCCACTCTCTCGCGGCAGCTTCTTCAAACGTTTCCTTCAAGTTTACCTGTTTCTCTGTTCCACGATTCATAGAAGTAGGAGCAGTAGAAGTTTTCTTCATTTGAGATTGCGAGAGTAACTTTGCTTTTTCGTGCGCGGACACCGGATTAACTTTGACGTCATTTTTCAAATCCACGCGATCGCGCAAGCGCAGAGGCATTTCCGAAATTTTCGTCGTTTTCAGCGCTTTTTGGACAGTTTCGGTATCTAAACACTCCGTGTCTTCGTAGACTTCAATAGTCGCGTCAATTGTTTTTCCGGGCGCGAGTTTACGTTTCGATGCTGTCAAAGACACGCCGTTCCATTGCGACGGTTTCGCCGCGTTTTCTTTAATCGTCTCCTCTCGCGTGCCTAATTTTTTCCAGTTTGTGGCGATATTTTCGCTACCACTTCCTCCGCGATTTTGCGTCATTCGTGATCCGTTCTCGTCGTCGTCGTCGTCTTGGAACACTCGAAAATTGGAGTTTCGCACGATGTTGTTACTCGAGGCGCGTCGATCGCCTTGAATTGTAGGCGCGCCGCTTTGTCTTCTCAAACCGCCGCCGCCGCTCAAACCTCTCGTCACTTGCTGCGCTCTTAAACTCGTTAACCCAGCCTCGATCCTTCTCCCAGTTTTCGTCACTTTATCTCCAAACTGACGATAACTTTGGCTCTGATCTTCCAAAACTTCTCCTCTCTCCTCTTTCTTCATCTCTCGTTTCCTCACTCGTTTCGTAAAGCCTTCGTATTGCATTTTCAACCTCGATACCGGTTCGGCTTTCATCTCAACTCCTCTCTTATACACCTCGTCCGCCAACTTGTACGCTTTGCGCATTTCCAGAAAGCTCGCGTAACACTCGTAAAACAACGCGTGCGTCTGCCCGATATCGTTCGCTTTGAGAAATTTGAATACGTCGGACGGGTCCGAACACGCGTCCGCGTATTTCATCCACACGCGCAAATACCGTAAATCTTTCTGGTATTTCGTGTCTTCTTGCAATTCTACCGTGCATTTCTCTAAGATCGGAAGCAATTCTTCGTTTTTGTTCGTCGGAAACGTTTGCTCGGTCCATTTGATCAACCTATAGACACGCGGCGCGAACGGTATCAAAAGAGAAATAAATGTGAGCACCTGTTTGCGCTCGCGTTTTCGAAAGAGAGAGAGAGAGAAAAAAATCGAAGGGAGAAGAAAAGGTGTTGTGGATACTGTCAAATCGAAAGCCTATATAGTATGCGCGCGTACCTCAACCAAACCTCCAAAGGGTCGCCGCCGTCGTAATTCGCAATCTCGTTCAAGTGTGCCCTGTTGTGTAATGAGAGAAAAAAAAATGTCGTCGTCAAAACTTGAAAGTCTTATTAGATTTTCTTTTGTGTCCACCAAAATTCCCTTTGGAGAAAAAGAGGGGGAGAAAAGCGCCTCTTTTTGTCGTTGCCGAAGAAAAAAACGCGCGTCGTCGTTCAGAAGAGCGCCTCTTCTTCTTCTTCTTCTTCTTCTTCTTCTTCCCTACCTCTTCTCTCTCTGCACTTTCTCTTCTTTCTCTTCTTTCCCGAGTCGCGCGTTTTTCTCCATCTCCGTCACGTTCCGTCCCGATTTCAAAGGCTCGACATTTTCCTTGGACGTTTCCCAGGACGGAGGAGGCATTATTGGATGCTCCGATGCCATGCGTGTTGTTGTTGTTGTTATCGTCGTCGCCCTTGTGAATAGAACGCCTCCCGAGACCGACCAACAAAAAACTCCTCTTTATATGTAGAAAAAGAAGTAGAGCGTATTATCGGTGGTGGTTCTCGGAGAGTAGTAGTGCGCGATGCGAGTGGTGGGGAGTTTCAAAAGTTCCACAAAATAAAGGAGTCCAAAAGAGAGAGACTTTTTCTTTCCCCCTCTTTCAAATTTATATTTAGGGTTTTATTTAAAAAGGGTTTAAGAATCGTTGTTCTTTTTTTTCCCTCTGTTGGAAGAGAGAAGTGTTTGCACTGCTCTTTCGAGAGAGCATCATTCATCATCACAAAAAAAAGCGAGATAAAAAAAAATCATGTACGCCGTTGCAGCCTCCTCCGCGAAAGTCGTCGCCCAGACGACGCGAACGAATTCCGCGCAGAAGAAACGCGCGAGCGCGAAACCGGCGAAAGCGTTGAAAAACCCAACCGTCGAGAAGGTACGTTCTTTCGCTTTTCGACGAATGATGATGATGATGATGATGCTCGCGTTTGTTTTTTGGGTGGTCTTTTTCTTTTGTTTTTTTTGTCTTCCTCCTTCGTTTTAGCGCTCGGAAAACGATTGATTTTTCCGTCGTCGTCGTCCAAACGGGGAGAGCGCAAAAATGCGGAGGAGGAGGAGGAGCGAGAAAAAAAGACGAAGAAAATCGCGTCGCGTGCACTCTCTCGCGCGCGAGGTCGCAGAACTCTTTCGCGCGCGTCCGTCGCGACCCGAGTGGTTTTTCCGTTTTCCGGAAGGGAGATTGGGAGGATAAATTTTGTGCATCGGCGGGATTTATCTTCTTCCTGTCTCGTCTCCTCTTTAAAGAGCCTGCCTGGTCGTACAAAAGAGGAGGAAAAACGCGCGTTGGTATACTACGCAAAAGAAAACGAATCGACGGACGAAGACTCACGAAACCCCCTCTTTTTTTTTGGAACCAAAACAAACAACAGACCGTCATCGCGACCACGGCGCTGGTTGCAGCCTCCATCGTCTCCCCGGAAGCGTCCCACGCGGCGCAAAACGTCGTCGCGCAAGTCGCCGAAGGCGAACCGTTTTTGGTCGACGTCGCCTGGGGCGCGATTTTGTCCTCCTTTTCGTTCTCGTTGGCGCTCGTCGTGTGGGGACGATCGGGCTTGTAAGAGAGAGAGAGAAGAGAAATAAAGTACGTAACCATAGCAAATCGACACAAAACACATCGGAAAGAGAGAAGAAAGAGTGCGTGTGTATAGATAAAACGAGAGAGAATGAGAGAGAGAGAGAGAGAGGGTGAAGAGAGAGAGAGGTTCGACGTCCTACGGCGGCGCGTCGCTTCTCCGCGTGCGTTTGAGGAGGCTTTTTCGCGTAGACGTATGTAAAGAAAGAGGTTTATTATTATTATTAACATTACGTTATTATTTACGCGCGCGCGCGCGTTGGTCGAGAGTCGTCCCGTCCGTCCCGAAAGGAAAGCGACGAGCTCTTCTTCTTCTTCCGTTCTTACCTTTCATGCGTATCAAAACTTCTCCTTTTTCAGCTAATGAAACCCCAAACATTTTTTTGAACAGTTTTGAACATTTTTTTTGCTTCAGATTTCACGATACATTCGAGACGCGCTTTTAGGCGACTTTGGAAGAGAAGAAGACACTCTTCTTCTGTTTGATATCACCGATATCATGCGCGACGACACAAAAGCGGCGCCGGGGCGCAAAATCAGGGTCCAATCGGTGGAAATCTTGTGCGAACGATGTCCTGTCGTGAAAGACCCCCCTCTCGGGTGTGCCAACGGGGACGTGATTTCTCCTCTGCCACCGGACGAACGCATTCCAGACCCGGTGGGGATTATCGCGAAGAATTTGAGCAAAGAGCGGAAACAGTACTTGCAAAGAGTGAAAGCGAGAGGAATGCCGGAGCGGTTTTCGGTCAGTTTAGCGAAACCGAGAGATTGGAGACGGACGGTGAAAGTGAGAGCGCCGAAAAGGAGGAGGAAGGTAGACGAGAAATTACACGAAGAGAGAACGGGAACGACTTTGACGACTTTGACGACGACGACGAAGAACAACTCGAACGGAAACGAAATGGAAACGACGACGAGGAGGGCGACGAAAAGAAAAAGAAAAGAAGACGACGACTTTAACGACGAAAAAGAAGACGACACGACGGTGAAAATAGTACCGTCGTTGATCAAACGGGCTACAAAGAGAGGGAAAATTCCAGTGAATTTGATGCAGAAGAAGAAGAAAGGACCAACGGCGAATCACAACGCGGATTGCGCGACGACGACGACCGAGGAGGAATCGAACAATAACGTCGACGAAAACAACGCGAAAGGTGAGAACACGTTTTCGCAGAATAAGAATTCAAACGTTTCCTCGGAAACGGTTGTCGTGGAATCGCCGTTCAAAAAGCAAAAAGGGAGGGCGAACGCAAACGGTTCGAACGAAGAAAATAAAAAAGGAGAAGTGGCAAATGCGGCGGCGGCGAAAGTCAAAAACGCAGTCACAGGAATAACCGCACAAAAACAACAACAGCGACAGCAAAAAAACACGAAACTGAGAAACTCAGACGTTGGACGGATCAAAATAACCGTCACTATTACGCAAAAAGCGAGGAGGAGTCAAGCGAACTCCATTCGGATTCCTCCGACAATTGTTTCGGTGGATAAAAACGCCACAGCGTACGATTTAGTCAACGCGTTAGTCATTACCGCGCCAATGAATTTCGATAATGGACAACAACCTACGTTACACTGGGACTTCCACCACGTCCCAGACTTTTCCACCATTCACGGTTTCACCGTCGGATGTTGGAAAGTCGACGTCTTCGAGGAAGATTTTAACGACATGGCGACGTTGGAGCTTCGCGCGTCTCCTGGAACGATGATTCGGTCATCGGCGTTGTGTAAAAATGCCCCAGAAGGGTTTCGACCGTGGCTTGCACCCGAGAATTTGCGAGTGGATTTGGATGGATCCCGAGACCGAGGCTTTGGTGAACGAGACGCGATTATGACTTTCGATCGACACTTCATGAAAATTCAAAACTATCCGAATGGGTCCATGCAAAATATGATCGGCCACGGTGCCAGCGGTATCGCAATGGGTGCCGGTAGTGGCGAAGGAGAGAACAACAACGAGAGTAACACGAACAACAACACGAACGACAACACGAACAACAACAACAACAACAACAACAAGAAACGTATCGTGAAAAAGGCGCGATACTATGAAGGATTCGTACAAGACGTCAACGAAAACGACCACAACATGACCTCGCAAGTCTTACACCCCGGTCGCACCTCCTCCGATCCCATGATCAAACTCCTACTGGAAACAAAATCCATGCCTCACGCGGAAGGTGCGGGATGTTCTATCGTTGACGTCGGTTCCGGCTGCGGCAACTTTGCCAGAGGCATCAAAGACGCCTTCCCGTTGAGTTCCGTATGCGGCATTGAAATCCAAAAAGAACTCGTCGAATCCTCGCGTGCCGATCACGGTCATAAAGTCGCCTTCATATCCGGTGCCGCTGAATCCGAACTCCACCGCTGCGTCAACGCCACCCATATCCTTGCCACGACGAAAAACTTCGAAACGAAAACCATCGACCACATTGTCAACGTCGCCGCGAGCTTACCTTTACTCACGCACCTCGTCATCAACGAATCTCGATTGTGCACGACCATGTGTAAAACGAGAATAAAATCTTGTTGCGTTTTCGAACCGATCGAAACTAGATCTATTAGCACGCACTGGGGAAACAGTGGGTTAGATTTCACCGTGTATAGACGACGGACGCGATGGACAGAAAATCCATACGGGTATGTGCCGAGAGGCGAAGAAACCGCGAGAATGTTCGCGGAGAGAGTGTTGTGCAACAAAAAACACATACATCGTTAGCACGCACACACGCACACACGTATATATATATATATATATATATAGAGAGAGAGAGAGAGAGAGAGAGAGAGAGAGAGAGAGAGAGAGAGAGAGAGGGCACAGCT
>MDSZ01074329.1_pt1 | contig 10209 bp, 10 predicted proteins | sample 811201 | NCBI WGS metagenome assembly MDSZ01 (sample SAMN05326647, study PRJNA326480) | marine metagenome | isolation source: seawater | place: Indian Ocean: North | collected 2010 | reverse complement strand
TTAGAAAAAAGAGAAGATTTGAAATGGCCTGCATCTATGTATTTAGAAGGTTCAGATCAACATCGAGGCTGGTTTCATTCATCACTTTTGGAGTCTTGTGGAACACGAGGAAGAGCTCCTTTTGAATCAATTTTATCTCATGGATTTGTCGTAGATGGAAAAGGTTTTAAAATGTCAAAGTCTCTTGGCAATGTAATAGCACCTGATGATATTTTGAAAAAATATGGTGCTGATATATTAAGAATTTGGGTTGCCTCCTCTAATTATGCAGAAGATTTAAGAATTGACTATTCTATTTTAGATCAACATTCTGAGTCATATCGAAAAATAAGAAATACATTCAGATATTTGCTTGGAAATCTAAATGATAAATTTGAAAATATTGATTTAGAAAAAATCAATTATGATAATTTGCCTGAGTTAGAAAAATTTATGTTAAATAGAGTTTATTCACTTAATGAAAAATTCAACGAATATTTTAAAATTTATGATTTTCATAATCTTTATAAAGAATTATTAAATTTTTGTACAGTCGATTTATCTGCATTTTATTTTGATATAAGAAAAGATACTCTTTATTGTGATCCTTTAAATTCTAATAAAAGAAAATCATGTATTATTATTTTGAATATTTTATTGAACTCTTTACTTAAGTGGTTTGCACCAATTCTAACCTTTACAACAGAGGAAATATATCAATTAGTCTCCAAAAAATACAAAAGTATTCATTTAGAAAAATTTCAAATTTATCCAAAAAAATTTAAAGATGAAAAGCTTGAAAAAAAATGGCTAGAGTTAATAAAGTTAAGAAATATTTGCAATGTTAGTATTGAGGAAAAAAGAGCAAATAAAGTAATAGGTTCAAGTTTAGAAGCCGAATTAAATCTTAAATTAAATAGTAGCTATAAAAAAGTTATTTCAAATATTGATTTAGCTGAATTATGTATAACCTCAAAAGCAGAAGTCACTTATGATGATAAAATTGATGTTGATGTAAGCACAAAAAAATCTTTAGGAGAAAAATGTTCTATGTGTTGGAAAATAAAAGACGATCCATGTACTAGAAATAATTGTGGTCTTCAAAAAAATGATTAATTCTTTAAAGAAAAATTTTATTATTAATTTTTTATTTGTTTTTACAATTTTCTTTTTAGATAGAATTACCAAATTATATGTAATCAATTTTAATGAAAATTATGGTGTCGATTTAATAAATTCAAAATTTCTTAACATTAGCTTAATTTGGAATCAGGGAATAGCATTTGGTCTTTTTTCATTTAATGAAAAATATTTTTATAATATTTTAACATTCATTATTCTAATAGTTATTTTAATAATCCTTTTTATGATAAAAAATAGTGAAGGTTTAAAAAAATACTCATTACTAATGATATTTGGTGGAGCTTTAGGTAATCTTTATGATAGGATTGTCTTTTCTGCGGTTCCAGATTTTATAGATATCCATATTAATAATTTTCACTGGTTTATATTTAATGTAGCTGATATTTTCATTACTTTAGGAGTATTAATCATGATTATGACAGAATTTATTGGTATAGACAAAAATAAATAATATGTTGTCCTTAAATAAAACTTTAACTCTATTTCTTATTTTCATTTTTTTATTTATTTCTGCATGCAAATCTGCTCAAAAAGCCTTCGTTCCTGAAAAAAAAAAGGGTAGTGATGCTTTTTTAGTAAAAAAAAAATCACCATTGGTAATGCCACCTAGTTATGGTGAACTACCAAAACCAAATGAAAAAGTTGAGAATAAATATGAAAAAACAGATATTCAAGGTTTAATTTCAGGATCAGATAGCAAGGTTATCGAAAAAGAAAAAACTACAGAAAGTAGTTCAATTGAAAAATTAATTCTCAAAAAGATTAAAAAGAATTAATGTTTACAAAATCTTTTCATTTTAAAAATTTTGAAAAAAAAAAAATTTTTTTAAGAGATCAAAAAAATTTAAAACAACTTTTAAATAAAAAACAAGAAATTATTAAGTCTCTTAGCTCAAGTTATAAATCTGTTTATAATAAAAAAAAAATATCTAGTAATTATAAAAAATATAATGAGATAAGATTGATAGGAATGGGTGGTTCTATTCTGGGTGCAAAGGCAATACATGATTTTTTACGCCATAAAATTAAAAAAAATTTTCATTTCATTGACAATCTAGAACCAAATTTAAATCAATCTTTAAAAAAAAATTTTTTAAATATAGTAATATCTAAATCAGGTAATACTCTTGAAACTATCGCAAATTTTAATGTTCTTAGAAATAAAGGAGATAAAAATATTTTTATAACTGAAAATAAGAAAAGTAATTTAAGAGTTCTTGCTAAAAAACTTAGATCAGAAATTATAGATCATAATAATTTCATTGGTGGAAGATATTCTGTATTATCTGAAGTTGGAATGTTGCCTGCTGAATTTATGGGCTTAAACCCCTCAAGATTCAGACAATTAAATTATCTGATTAAAAATAAACTTTTTTTAAATTCACTAATTTACAACGTAGGATCAATTTTATCTTTAATTAAAAAAAAAAAATGAATTCAATTTTTCTAAATTATGACTCAGATTTAACTAATTTACTTGAATGGTATAAACAACTTATGGGCGAGAGTTTAGGTAAAAAAAGTAAAGGCATTTTACCTTTAATTTCTAATATGCCTAAGGACAATCATAGTGTGATGCAGTACTATTTAGATGGGCCCAAAAAAAATTTTTTCACTTTTTTTTCATCTAAAAATGATTCTTCGATGAAAATTAAGAATATAAGATTGGAAAAGGATTTAAACTATCTTAAGAATAAATCTTTGAGTCAAATAGTGAAATCTCAAAAAATAGCTACAGAAAAAGTTTTTAAATATAAGAAAATACCTTTTAGAAGTTTTGAAATTTTTAAAAAGAATGAAAAAACTTTAGGAGAATTGTTTATATTTTTTATATTAGAAACTATCCTTTTAGGTAAAGCTTTAAATGTAAATCCGTATGATCAACCTTCTGTAGAATTAATTAAGACTCAAACAAAAAAACTTTTGATTAAATAATTTTTCCAAAATATATTTTAGATAGTCCTAAAATCTTTTCTCTTAAAACTACAAACTTTCTATTTATTTTTTCAGTTGTTTTTTTATTTCTGTGAATAATTACTTTTGTATTCTCTAAAGTTATCTTTAAATCCTCAATTTTATCGATTAATTCATTTATTTGGTCATTTCTGAATGGTGGATCGATAAAAATTAAATCAAACTTGTCATCTGATGTTAAAAATTTATCTATATCAAAAACACTTTTATTAAAAATCTTTGTTTTATTTTCTAAATTAAATTTTTTGATATTTTTACTCAATATATTGAGAGAATTGTTATAGTTTTCCACAAAAAATACTTTTTTTGCTCCTCTTGATAAACATTCCAAACCAAATGATCCTGATCCGGAAAATAAATCTAAAATTCTAGCACCATTCAAATTTACCTCATTTTCTTTAGAGTGTTGAATTATATTAAAGATCGTCTCTTTTACTAAATCTCTTAACGGCCTTGTATTATTGTCAAGTGGTTGTAAAATTTTTTTTCCTTTAAGAAAACCGCTAATTATTCTCATTTAGTTTCAATTACCCTGTGTCCAATATCTTTTCTAAAGAATCCTTTTTTCCAATCTAACTTTTTAATTTGTTTAATAATATTTTCTCTGGAATGATAAAAATTATTTGAAATATTTACAAAGTTGAGAACTCTACCTCCTGCAGAATAAATATTGTTTTGATTTATCTTTGTTCCAGCATGAAATAAAAAATTAGACTCATCATCTCTAATTAATGGAAGATTTTCTATGATAATATTCTTTTCATATCTATCTGGGTAACCTTGTGCACATAAAACTATGCACATACTTTTTTCATTTTTCCAACTTATTTTAAAATCTTTTAATTCTTTATTCATACAAGCCAAAATTAAATCTAAAAAATCTGTTTCTAATAAAGGAAGAATTGTTTGACACTCTGGATCTCCCATTCTCACATTATATTCTATTAAAAATGGTTCATTGTCCTTAATCATTAAGCCAGCATATAAAAAACCAACGTATTCCTCTTTTATCTCCTTTAAAGCATTAAAAGTTGGATCAATTATCTTTTCTAAAATTTTTTTTTCTAATTTTTCATTGATTAATTTTGATGGACAATATGCACCCATACCACCAGTATTTTTTCCAGTATCACCTTCTCCAACTCTTTTATGATCTTGCGCTGTTTGAAAACATTTATAATCTTTTCCATCTGAAATAACAAAAAAACTCATTTCTTCACCATCTAAGAATTCTTCAATCAAAATATTTTTTGCTACACCGAATTTTCCATCAAAAATTTCATTTATTGCATCAACAGCATCTTTTTTATGATTACATATATAAACGCCTTTTCCTGCCGCAAGAACATCAGCCTTAACTACTATTGGCATTTTTGAATTTTCAATAAAATCTATTGCAAATTTTTTTGACTTAAAAATTCCAAAATTTGCTGTAGGAATCTTATATTTTTCACATATCTTTTTTGTAAATATTTTTGATCCTTCAAGCATAGCTGAATTTTTTTTAGGCCCAAAAACCATAATTTTTTTTTTGATTAAATAATCTACTATTCCGTTAACCAAGGGATTTTCTGGACCAACAATTACTAAATCTATATTTTCCTTTTCTACAAATTCACTAATCGAATTAAAATTATTTATATCTAATTCAAGGTTTTCAGCTATTTTGGCAGTACCAGCGTTTCCTGGAATACAAAATATTTTTTTGGTTTTTTTGGACTTAGATATTGCATATGTAAAAGCATGTTCTCTACCACCGCTGCCTAAAATTGCAATTCTCATATACTTAATTTATATATCTTAAAAATGAAAAATAAGTTAGCTAAATTAAAATATTTGCCAAATAGCTTTAAAATTTTGGAAGACGGAGATCATGTTATTTGTGCAATTTCAAAAAAAAAAATCTTATTAGAAAATTTAAATTATTGGAATACAGAGAAACAGGAGGCTTATTTTTCATATATAGAGGCCTCCAAGTTTAGAGAAAAAGACAATATATAATTTTTATTTTTTCCACCTGTTATGGGTCCAAATCCATTGATCAATATTTCTTAAAATCATTTCTTCAAGTATTTGATTTAATTTAAGAGTGATATTTGCAACTGTATCATTTTTATCAAAAGTTAAAGATTTGGATATACTCATCTCAAAAAAAAATTTATTTTTTCTTTCAATATAAATTGGAACAATTTCGCAGCCATATTTTTTTACTAATTGTGCCGGTATAGTGGTCGTTGGTGCTAGTTTATTAAAAAAAGGTGACTCAATACCCTCTCTAACTCTTTGATCTATCATTAAGGCTATTGATGATCCATCATTAAAATTTTTTATCAATTCCCTGCTTCCTGATCTTCCTTTTTTAATTTGTTTTTTGCAAATATATTTTTTTCTAATGTGTTCCATTGTATTATTTAGATATTTATTATTAAGGGGTCTGTAAATTGCAGCTAAATTTATACCAGATTTTTCAAGTTGCATCGCCATTAACTCAAAATTATTAAAATGGCCAGATATAAATACAACTTTTTTATTTTTTTTTATTATTTCCTCTAAATACTCTTTTCCTTTAATTGAGATAAATTCATTTAACTTTCCATTTCTAAAATCTTCTAGAAAAATATATTCAGCAAAAATTCTTCCATAGTTTCCAAAAACATTCTGAGATATTTTATTAAGATCATTATTATTTACATAATCAATTTGTTTAAGATTATTAAAAATTTCTAATTTTGATCTAAAGAGAGGGCCTAAGTATTTTCCAATTATAAAACCAAAATTAGATGAATTTTTATATCCAATTATAAAAAATATAGAAAATAAAAATTTAATAATAATATACTCAATTAAATAGATTATGTTCTTCATAATTTTTTTAATAACATGTTTTTAAGTTTATTTTCATTCTCAATTTTTAATTTGATCTTAAGAAATTTAATATTTTTTCTCTGATTATTTTCAAGTCTGTTAAAATCTTTTTCAGTTGTGATAATTTCTAATTTTTCTTTTTTTGCTATTTCTTTTAAATCATAAATTTCTTTATTATTGAATTTATAATGATCTGGAAAAAATATTTTTTTTCTTATTTTAAATCTGTATTTTTCTAATGTTTGTTCAAATTCATGTGGATTTCCTATCCCTGAGAACATTAAATATTCCCTATCTAGATTAAATTTTTTTAAGTTTGTTGGTTTGTACTTTGTGAGAAAGAAATTTGATTTTTTTTTGTGCAAATAAAGAATATTTTGTAAATCTAGATTTTTATTTTCTCCACTTATAATTATTAAATCATAATTTTGAATTTCACTTAATTTTTCTCTTAATGGTCCTGATGGAATAACAAAATTATTTCCAATACCTTCTTTAGAATTAAAACATACGATCTTGATATCATAATTAATATCTTTTTGTTGAAGACCATCATCTAGGATAGCAATTTGAAATTTTTTTTTCTCGGCAGTGCTTAAAGCTTTCTTTCGACTTTGGTCAGCAATAACTATTCCATTTTTCTTTAGTTGTTTTATTTCATCAATTTGATTTGAATATTTCTTCTTTATAAAGACTGTTCTATATTTTTTATTCAGCATTTTATAAATTTCTATTGCTAGAGAAGTTTTGCCAGTCCCACCGATATAAATATTACCAATACAAATTGTCTTTATATTAAAATTTTTTTTTGATGATAATTTTTTAATTTGGTTAATGAATAAAGTTATTAAACTTAGAGGAAATAAAATAAATGAAATTATTGATTTTTTTTCCCAAAATGTAGGCTTAAATAACTTCATTTTATATAGTTGTTTAATTCATGTAAATTTTTTTTTAAAATTTTTTCTCCAATAGTATTAATTTTTCTAATCATTGAATTTGGGACTTTTTGATTAATTTTTTTATAAAGTATTTTTTCTAAATTTAATAAATTATTTGTCATAAAAGAGATATTATTTTTCTTCAAAAAGGAATAAATCTCTCTAAAGTTTTTTATATATGAACCATGAATAATATAATTATTTTGTCTTGCTGGTTCTAAAGGATTTTGACCACCATGTGGAATTATTGATCCACCCATAAAAGTTATATTTGATAACTGGTAAAAATTTTTACTAATACCGAAACTATCAACTAAATAAATATCTGTATTTTTTCTGATTACTTTATTTTGAGAATGAATTTCAACATCAAGATTTAGATTTTTTAATTCTGATGAAATTTCATTGGTTCTTCTAATATGTCTTGGAATTATAATTGTTAAAAGATTGTTTATTTTTCTTTTAATTTTTTTATGAATTTTTCCTATCAATATTTCTTCATTATGGTGTGTACTTGCAGCACACCAAACTTTAAATCTTTTAAATTTTTTTAACAATCTGTTTGTTTTATCTTTATTAGTTTTATCTCCAAAATATTTTAAATTTCCACAAATTTTTATTTTTTTAACACCTAAGTACTTGAGATATTTTGCTGTTTCTTCATTCTGAGGTAATGCCAAACTAATTTTGCTAAAAATATTTTTAGCAAATTTTTTAGCTAAAAACCATTTTTCGAAGGTTTTTTTTGTTATTCTTGCATTTAAAAGGATTATTGGAATATTATTTAAATATAAATTTTTATAAGTATTTGGCCAAATTTCAGACTCAACAAAAATAGCTACTTTGGGTTTCCAAAGCTTTATAAACTTTTTTGAGTTTAAATTTGAGTCAATTGGGAAATATTTATGAATAATTTTCTTAAATTTAAATTTTAAAAATATATTAGCAGAACTGGTGGTAGTTGAAGTTACTAAAATTTTTTTTATATTTTTATTTTTTTCGAGTTTTTTTAAAACAGGAATAATACTCATCATCTCCCCCACACTAGCTGTATGAAACCAGATTAAAGGATTTTTTATATTTATTTTTTTATAAACACAAAATCTTTCAAGGAATCTTGATGAGTCTTCTTTTCCAATAATTATTCTGTAAATGATAACTATGGGCGACAGAAGAAGCAGTAAATATATTAAAAAATTATAAATTAAAAACATTAACTTTGTTTAATTTGTCTATCGTAAAAATTTTTGTAAGACTCTGAATTTTGCAGCAATTCATTATGATTACCTGTGCTAATCACTTTTCCTTTATCTATTACAAAAATTTTATGAGATTTAAGAATAGTGGATAATCTGTGAGCTATTACAATAGTTGTTTTATTATAAGTCAATTTTGATAGAGCTTCCTGAATTTGCTGTTCTGTTTCAGAGTCTAAGGAAGATGTTGCTTCATCTAGCAAAATTATTTTGCTTTCCTTTAAAAAAGCTCTAGCGATTGATAATCTTTGTTTTTCACCACCAGATAATCTTGTTCCATTTTCTCCTATAATTGTATTAAAACCGTCAGGTAATTTGGTGATGAAGTTTTCACACATTGATAATTTTGCGGCATTATAAATTTCTTCATCTGATGCATTCGGATTGGCATATTTAATATTATTAAATATTGTATCATCGAATAATGTAGTATTTTGGTCTACAATAGAAATTTGTTTTCTTAATGAGTCTAAGCTAACTTTTTTTAGATCTTGATTGTCGATCTCTATCTTACCATCTATAGGATCATAAATTCTTGGTATCATGTTTAATAATGTTGATTTTCCAGAGCCACTATGACCAACTAAAGCTGTCATTTTTCCACCTTTAATTTCAATATTAATATTTTGAAGTACTTTGTTCTCTAAATTAGATTTATAAAAAAAACTGACATTTCTAAAAGATATATTTCCAGATTCTAGTTTGATTTTTTTATCGCTTTCTTTTGAAAAAATTTCATTTTTAGTATCAATTATTGGCAAAATTCTTTTTGCAGCAGATAATCCCTGACTAAACATTATGTTTACTTTTGTAAGGGATTTAACTGGTTGATAAGCTAACATCATAGCCGCTAAAAAAGAGAAAAAATTATTGATTCCAAGTTGCTCGTTTATAATGAGTTTACCTGAATAAAAAATTAGTATTGCTATCATTATTCCTGTTAAAAATTCCATCACAGGAGTTGATCTAATGTATACAGCTGAAATTTTTAAGGTTTTATTTTTCAGATCATTAACAAACTTTTCTGAGCGAATTTTTTCAAAATTTTCTCTTTGAAAAATTTTTATAATTTTGTGATTTTTAAATAGATCAATTAAATATCTATTTAGATCTCCGGATTTCTCTTGAGCTTCAGTAACAACTTTGCCCATTCTTTTTGCTAAAACTTTTGCAATTATGGAAGCTAAAGGAATCATTATAATCGCAATTAATGAAAGCTTCCAATTTTGAATAAACATAACAATTAATAATCCGATAAGTGTTAAACCATCTTTAAATACGCTAAGAAATGCTTCTGATAACATTCTTGTTATTTGAGATACATCAAAGTTTAAGTTTGAAATATATTTTCCAGTATGCTTGCTCTCAATAAGCTGGGTATCAGCAACTATAAAAGAGTCTAACATATTTGTTTGAAGTTGCTTTTTTACCTCCTCACCAACAATAATCATTAAAAGTTTTGCAAGGTAAAGTGAAACTCCCTTAGCTGTGAAAGCTATAATTATAGCTAATGGAATGATAAAAATAAGTTTTTGATCTTTCTCAATAAAAATTTTTTCTATTGCTGGGTCTAGCAGCCAAGCAATCGCCGACGTACTTGAGGCAACAATTATTGAGAAAAAAGCTGCTAATAATATTTTGTAAATATGTTTACTAGTATAGTCTCTAAATAATCTTTTATAGATCTTTTTATTATTCATAAAATCTAAATTAATTTGCCAATCAAAATATTTATAAATACTAATAAACCCAAAAAATTATTACTTTTAAACTTTTCTAAACACATACTAGTTGATTTAAAGTTCAATTTTCGAACTTGAAAAATAAATAAATGTATAAGGGGAATTAAACTAAATAAGTAATAGTAGATTTTAAATTTCATAAGTATACCCACAAAGATAATTGATAACATGAAAAAAAAATAACAAATGTATAAAAATTTTTTTGGTTCATCTTTAAATTTAATTGATGTAGATTTTACACCTATTATTTCATCATCTTTAATATCTTGAAATCCGTATATGGTGTCGTATCCAAGTGTCCAAAATATG
>MDSZ01061734.1_pt1 | contig 10209 bp, 7 predicted proteins | sample 811201 | NCBI WGS metagenome assembly MDSZ01 (sample SAMN05326647, study PRJNA326480) | marine metagenome | isolation source: seawater | place: Indian Ocean: North | collected 2010 | reverse complement strand
GGCAGTAAATACCCCTACAAAAACAGAAGGTGAAGGTAAAGGAATGGCTGCAGACTTAAAATATATTGAAAGTTGCGCAAGAACAATTGCAAAAGTTTCCAAAACAGATAAAATTGTTGTTGAGAAATCAACTTTACCAGTAAGAACTGCTGAAAAAATTATAGATATACTTAATGAAAATGAGAATGTTTCTTTCCAAGTAATATCTAATCCAGAATTTTTAGCTGAAGGTACTGCAATTAAAGATTTATTTAAATCAGATAGAGTTTTAATTGGAGGTGAGAAATCTAAAGAAGGAGAAATTGCTGTGAATAGTTTATCTGAAATCTATGAAAGATGGATACCAAAAAATAAAATATTAAAATTAAATATATGGTCCTCTGAATTATCAAAACTCGTTTCTAATGCAATGTTGGCTCAAAGAATATCATCAATAAATTCTATTTCAAGTATATGTGAGAAAACAGGCGCTGATATTGATGAAGTTGCTTTAGCTGTTGGAATGGACTCTAGAATAGGCCCAAGCTTTCTTAAAGCTTCAATTGGTTTTGGCGGTAGTTGTTTCAAAAAAGATATATTAAACCTAGTTTATATGTTAAAATATTATAACCTTGAAAAAGAAGCAAACTACTGGGAAGGTGTTATAGATATTAACTCTCATCAAACAGAAAGATTTTCTAGAAAAATTATAGAATCACTTGCTAATTATAAAAACAAAACAATTTCAATTTTTGGCTGGGCATTTAAAAAAGACACAAATGATTCAAGAGAATCCGCGTCAATATACTTGACAAAAATTTTACTTGAACATAATATTAAAATTCATATTTACGATCCAATGGTATCAAAAGATAGGGTATTAGATGATTTGATACAGCAAGGTGTTAACATAAATGATAGCATGTTAAACTTTTTTAATTCCCCAGATGATGCATTAAGGTTATCATCAGGTGTTGCAATATGTACCGAGTGGGATGAATTCAGAGAATATGACTGGGAGTCTATATATAGGCTAATGGATAATAATCCCTTGATTTTTGATGGTAGGAATATTCTAAATGTTGATAAGCTAAAAGATTATGGATTTAATATATACTCAATAGGAAAATGAAAAATAAATATAAAATAGGAATTATTGGTCTTGGATATGTTGGATTGCCATTATCTATAGCTTTTTCAAAAAAATATAAAGTTATGGGCTATGATATCAATAAAGAAAGAATAAATGAACTTAAAACATTTAATGATATTACTAATGAAATAGATGATGATATACTTAAAGATAGTATTAATAAAAACTTGACCTTAACTTCAAAAATCTTTGATTTAAAAAGCTGTAATATTTTTATTATAACTGTTCCAACACCAGTTACTCCTGATAAAAAACCCGATTTATCCTTTTTAATAAGCGCAACTGAAATGATCTCTAAGATTATAAAAAAAGAAGATATAATTATATTTGAAAGCACTGTCTACCCTGGTTGTACTGAAGAAGTGTGTGTCCCAATATTATCTCAAAATAGTAAACTAACTTACAATGAAGACTTTTATTGTGGATATTCTCCTGAAAGGATAAATCCTGGAGATAAGATCAATACAATTGAAAAAATAGTAAAGGTAACCTCAGGATCTAATGAAAAATCTGCCCAAATTATAGATAATTTATATTCCAGTGTTATTAGTGCGGGAACTTTTAAAGCAAGTTCAATTAAAGTAGCAGAAGCGTCAAAAGCTATTGAAAATGCTCAAAGAGATCTTAACATATCATTTGTAAATGAACTAGCAATAATATTTGACTTGATGAAAATTGATACATCAGAAGTAATTGAGGCAGCATCAACAAAATGGAATTTTTTAAAATTTTCACCTGGTTTAGTAGGCGGACACTGTATAAGTGTAGATCCATATTATCTTACCTATAAATCTGAAACCTTAGGATATAAACCTAAAGTAATTTTATCAGGAAGAGAAGTTAATGAAAGTATGGGTCATATTATAACAAATCAAATATTTGAAATAATGAATGGCCGAGGAATATCCTATGAAAAATCAGATGTGCTTATACTTGGGATTACTTACAAAGAGAATTCATCTGATATAAGAAATACTAGGGTACTAGATGTTTATAATATTTTAAGCGCAAAGTTTCATAAAGTTGATGTTTATGACAATAATGCAAATCCTAGAATTTGTAAAGAAGAATTAGGGATTAGTTTAATAAATAAAATAGATAAAAAATATGATATAATTCTACTAGCTGTTCCACATTCTGATATTTTGAAACTGGATTTCAATAACTTAAAAAAAAATGAAAACTCTATTATTTATGATGTTAAATCATCTTTAGATCATAGCATATCAGATAAAAGACTTTAATATGATCCTCTTTTCTTATAATTTTTATCATAAAAAAACAGCTGATATTATAAATTATTTAGTTTTAAATAAAATTAAGATTGATTTAATTATAGCTGCAAATAAAAAAGATCTTAATCTGCCTGAGAAACCCTTTACTATTAAAGTAAACAATTCTTCAGACGTTCATCCGTCTGATATTGCAAAGAGGCATAACATACCTTATATAATTGAAGATCATAATTCTGATGTTGTAGAATCTGAATTGAATAAAATTAAACCTAAAATTGGATTAATTACTGGAGCCAGAATAATTAAAAAGTCTATTATTGATTTATTCCAAATAGGTATAATTAATTTTCATCCAGGAGATATTCCTCATGTCAGAGGTTTAGATTCAATTTTAAAGGCAATTAAATTAAATCATAAAATAGTTGTGACTTCACATCTAATAGATGTCAATATTGATGCAGGATATATAATTGATAAAGAGGAAATTGATATTAACATAGATGACAAAATTGAAGATGTTTACTGCAAAGTTTATGATACTCAAGTTAAAATTTTACTTGTATCCATAAAAAAAGCATTAAATAAAGAGTTTAAAAAAATAGATATTTCTGGATATCAATATGATAAGCATTTTCCATATGAAAGTAAATCCAGATTATTAGAAGATTTTGAAAATTATAAAAAATATTACTCATGAAAAATTTCATCATGATTGGTGCAGCTGGATATATAGCTCCAAGGCACATGAAAGCAATAAAAACAACTAATAACAATTTAATTGCAGCCTATGACCCTTATGATGGCGTAGGAATTATCGACAGCTTTTTCCCCAATGCAAAATTTTTTGTAGAATTTGAAAGATTTGATAGATATATAGATAAGCTGTTTAGAGAAGGTGTTATAATTGACTATTTAGTTGTTTGCTCTCCAAACTATCTTCATGATTCACATATTAGATATGGCCTTAGAATTGGAGTTAACGTAATTTGTGAAAAGCCTTTAGTGCTAAACCCTTGGAATGTAGATGCTTTAAAAGAGGCAGAAGCAAATTTTAAAGGAAAAGTTTATAATATTCTTCAACTTAGACTTCACCCTAGTGTTATTGAATTAAAAAGAAAAATTTTATCTCAATCTAACAAAGAAAAATATAAAGTTGATTTAAAATATATAACCTCTAGAGGTGAGTGGTATTTTACCTCTTGGAAAGGAGATAAATTTAAATCAGGAGGAATGTGTACTAATATTGGTATACATTTTTTTGATATGTTACAATGGATTTTTGGGCCATATGAATCTGTCACTGTCAAAAAAATATCTACCAAATCTTATAAAGGTGAATTAATCCTTCAGAATGCAAAAGTACAATGGCTGCTAAGTGTTGATCCTAAGGACCTTCCATACAATAATAAATCCGAAAAAAGAACTTATAGATCTTTAATTATTAATAATAAGGAATATGAATTTTCAGATGGGTTTGAAGACCTACATAATGAGAGCTACAAACAAATAATAAACGGTAATGGTTTCGAATTAGATGAAGTTAAAGAATCAATTAGAATTGTAACTGAAATAAGAAGACATGAATAACAAAGTATGTGCAAAAACTGTTATGGATACTACCGATCCAGATATTCTTTTTGATAAAGATGGAGTATCAAATCATTGGTATAATTATTTTGAAAAATTAAAAGATTTCCATAAAGATGCTAATCTTAGAGATAGGAAGTTTAACAAACTAATTGAAGAGATTAAAAGATCTAATGTAAATAAGGATTTCAATTGTATAATTGGAGTCAGCGGAGGAGTTGACAGCACATATACATGCTACATTGCAAAACAACATGGTCTTAGACCTATTGCAGTACATTTTGATAATGGCTGGAATTCTGAAATGGCTGTATCAAATATTGAGAAAACATTGAAAAAGCTTGATATTGATTTATATACTTATGTTGTAGACTGGAATGAGTTTAAAGATATTCAATTATCTTTTTTAAAGGCATCAACTCCAGACGCTGAAGTGCCTACAGATCATGGAATGATAGCACTTTTGTATAAGACCGCATATAAATTTGGAATAAAACATATTTTAACTGGTGTCAATGTAAGTACTGAATCACTATTACCTCTTAGGTGGGGATATGGATATTTTGATTTAAGGTATATTAAGGGTATCCAAAAAAAGTTTGGGACATATAAAATTAAATCATTTCCAACTTTATCTTTATTCCAATTATTTTTCTTTTCAAAAATTATTGGAATAAAATTTATTTCATTTTTAGATTATATAGATTTTAATAAAGATGTTGCTCTAGAGACAATTAAGAATAAGCTTAATTGGCAGTATTATGGAGGAAAACATTACGAATCTGTTTATACTAGATTTTTTCAAGCCTATATTCTTCCTAGAAAATTTAAAATAGATAAAAGGAAAGCACATTTTTCGAATTTGATTTGTTCAAATCAAATGACAAGAGATGAAGCGATAACAGAGTTAAAAAAAGATATTTATCCACCTGAAAAACTAGAATTAGATAAAAGATTTGTTATAAATAAATTTAATTTATCTCAAGATGAGTTCGATGAAATAATTAGATCGGAGGTAAAATACTTTGATGACTATAAATCTAATTATAAGTTATTTGAAATTCTTAAAAAAATTAAGAGATTTCTTTTAAAATATCTTAACATAAAAACACTTGAAATTGAATAAAAAAAATAATAAAACCTATTTGTTTTCTAATATTTTCCCCCATTATGATGAACCATTATGGAAAATGTTAGTTAGTAATGTAAATGATCTAAAAATAGGTTTTGATTCAAATGATAGTAGAGGTATCAAATTAGTTGATATTAATTTTTACAGTTCAGATTTAAAAAAGAAGTTTTTTAAAATTAAAAACTATTGGGTGATGAACAAACATCTTGTTTTTCAATTAGGAGTTATTCACCGGTGTCTATTAGAGTCTTCATCTAATAATATTTTTCTTGGAGATTCTAAGATAATATCTACATGGATATCTATTCTAATTTCTAAAATTAGGGGTTCGAATATAATACTTTGGACACATGGAATATATGGAAATGAATCGAAACTTAAACTTTTTATAAGAAGGCTTTTTTACTCACTTGCAGATAAATTAATTCTTTATGAAAGAAGAGCTAAAGAAAAAATGATCGAACTGGGATTTGATAAAGACAGTTTGTATGTAATATTTAATTCACTAGATTATGAAAAGCAAAAAAAACTTTATAATAAATTTAGTCTCAATTCTGAAGATTATAGGTTTACGTTTTTTAACGATAATAGTTTGCCAGTTTTAATTTTCATAGGTAGACTTACTAGAGTAAAAAAACTTAACATGTTAATTGATGCAGTTAAACATATTAATAAACAAAAGGATAAGGTTAATTTACTTGTTGTAGGAAACGGAGAACAAAAAAAATACCTTGAAGATATTTCAAAAAATCAAATTAATAAAACAATCTTCTTTTTTGGAGAGTGTAACAACGACAATGTTATAGGAGAATTTATTTATAACTCTACTCTTTGTGTTTCTCCAGGCAATGTTGGTTTAACAGCTATTCATAGTTTATCATTTGGAACTCCAGTATTGACCCATGACAATTTTAATAATCAAATGCCAGAGGTGGAAGCAATTGAACCAGAATTTAATGGGTATTTTTTTAAAGAAAATAATTTAAATGATCTAATTCAAAAAATTTTAGATCATTTAAATAATCAAAAAATCAGTAAAAGTGATTGTAGAAAAATTATAGATGAATATTATAATCCGAATTATCAACTAAGAGTTTTTGAAAGATTAATTAATAATGTGAAACCACAAATATGAAAGTTCTTTATATAGATGGTGTTGGGAGTTATGGAGGAGCTTGTAGAAGCTTATGTGAAAACTTAGCATTTATAAAAAATAAACAAATTGATATCAGATTTCTTGTTCAAAGAGGAAGTGCTAATAAGTACTATAGATTATTTTCAAATAAAATGATAACATCCATTGGCCTTGTTAGGTTTGATAATACAGATTTTAGTTTTTATTCTGGAATTAGGTGGCTTGTTCTCTTAAGAGAGATATATCATTTACCTTTTACAATTATAGCTTTGATTAAGGCAAAGATTAAATGGAAAGAAGTTGATATTATACATGTAAATGAATTAACTGAAATTTTAACTTTAGTTTTGACGAAACTTTTTTATCAGAAATCAAAAGTTATTGTTCACTGTAGATCTGTATTTAGATCTAAAATCGAATCTAAAAGATTCAAGCTAATTCAGTTTTTAGTAAATAAATATGCTGATTATCTAGTTGCAATAGACCATAATGTAAAGAAATCTCTTCCATACCATAAAAATATTACAGTTATTAACAATAGCTATTCAAAAAACTCAAAGATTGAAGAGAGTAATCAAGTTTTAAATATTGATGAATCAAATAATTTAAAAATAGGTTATGTTGGGACAATTTCAGAGATGAAAGGAATATTTGACTTAATAGAGTCTTTGAATTATTTAAAAAAACAAGGATACTTATTTAAGCTGTATATAGCAGGAGAAGAAATTAGAAAATACAATAACCCATTCAAAAATCTTCTACTCAAGTTTAAAATAACTGGTGGCTCAAAAAAACAATTATTAGAAAAAATTAAAAAGTACAACTTGACAAGCGAGATAAGTTTTCTTGGACATATTAGCAATATGAGTGATTTTTATTCAAAAATTGATATAATTTGCTTTCCATCAAGGTTAAACACAACAGGAAGGCCAATTATTGAAGCAGCTTATTACTCAAAACCTTCAGTAGTATGTGTAAAGGAACCTATAAAGGACACACTAATTAACTATAAAACAGGGATAGCTATTCCCTCCAAATCTATTGATAAACTCTCTGATGCTATTGAATATTTCATAAATAACGAGGAGCAAGTAATTTATATGGGGAAAAATGCAAAGAAATTATCAAACAATAACTTTGAACCAAAAAAAAACTCCCAAAAAATTATTAATCTTTATAAAAAACTATTTAATGATTAAATCCCACTCAAAATATCTAAATCTAATTTTATCTAACTCTGAAAAGAAAAAATTTATAAATTTTTCATTTCTCTTAATATTTGGAATTTTTCTAGAGGTGTTTGGGTTACTTATTTTATATCCTGTTATAAAGGTCTTTGTAGATCCAAACTTTTCGATAGTCTCAATGATTCCAGAAAACTTGTCTCTTATTAAAAATTTGTTTGCAAACAAACTATTATTAATTTTATTCGTAACGTTTATCTATATTTTTAAGACATTATTTTTAATATTCTTTTTTGATAAATTACATAAATTCTTATCAGACTCTGTAGTTAACTTAAATAACAGGCTTTTTAATCTTTACATACATGAATCACATGAAATAAGATCACAACAAAACACTTCAGATACTTTACAAATTCTACAAAACGAAACATATTCTTTCTTTCACTATTTAAGAGGATTAATGACTCTTTTATGTGAGTTATTATTTTTTATATCAATATATTTAAGTCTCTTTTATATTGAGCCAATAGGAACAATATCTATTTCAATTACTCTTCTAACTATTTACTCTCTTTTTTATTTCTTAATTATGAAAAAAAACCTTGAGTGGGGAAAAAAAAGGAATAATGCTGACATGAAGTTATCAAGAATAATTCTTGAAACTTTTGGATTACTTACTAATATTAAAATTGACAATAAGTACTCTTTTTTTCAAGAAAAATTCTTTAATCAATCAAAAATAAAAGGAAGAATGCATGCTAATCAACTTACATTTGAACAATTACCAAGATTCTTTATTGAAATAGTATTGATTTTAGTGGTTCTTGCATACCTAGGAACTCTATACTTAATTAACTATGACCTCATCTCTATAGTTACTTCAGTTGGAATTTTGACGGCTGCTACCTTTAGATTAGTACCAAGTATAAATAAAATATTTTCATCAATCCAAACAGTAAGATTCCATAATTATTCTGTAGAATTAATATATAATCAAATAAGAGAAAAAGAGAAAACACATAATTTAAATCTCATAAATAAAAAAGAAAAAATATTTAGCTTTCAAAGTAAAATTTCACTAGATGATATCACCTTTAAGTATATAAATAACTCAAAAAATGCGATTAATAATTTATCAATTGACATTAATAAAGGAGATTTTTTTGGTATTGTAGGTGAAAGTGGCTCTGGTAAGTCAACCCTTGTAAATTTAATCTGTGGTTTGCTAAAGCCCACATCAGGTTCAATAAATGTAGATAGTAAGTCAATCATGAAAAACCTAGTTAGTTGGCAAAGTAATATAGGATATGTTGGCCAAAAAACATTCTTAATGGATACTACTATTTTAAACAATATTGCTTACGGAGAGTTAAATAATGAAATTGATAATAAAAAAATAAATGAAGTAATTAGTCTAGTAAAATTAGACTCTTTAATAAGTACTTTAGAAAATGGCATTAATACTAAAGTAGGAGAAGACGGAACTCAAATATCAGGTGGTCAAAAACAAAGAATTGGAATTGCGAGAGCAATGTATAAAAATCCCTCATTGATAATATTTGATGAAGCAACTAACTCTTTAGATTTCGATACTGAATCAAGTCTTCTTGAAGATTTAACAAAGTTAAAAGGTGTAGCAACTTTACTTTTTATATCTCATAATAAAAATTCACTTAGAATTTGTAATAAAATTTTTGATATTAATAAAATGCAGTATATAAAGGATGAGTAACTATAAAATTTGCAAAAACTGTATAATGGACACATCGGATTCAAAAATAAGATTTGATGAATACGGTATTTGTGATCATTGTAACAATTACTATGATCATATCTTGCCAAAATGGAAAACGTTAAACACAGATAAATTATTAAAGCTTGCAGATAGAATAAAGAAGGACTCAAAAAACAATGATTTTGATTGTATAATTGGACTAAGTGGTGGACTGGATAGCTCTTATACTGCTTATATAGCAAAAGAAATTATGGGCCTTAGACCATTACTGTTTCATGTTGATGCGGGTTGGAATACCCAACAGGCTGTCAGTAATATAGAAAAAGTTGTCAATGGGTTAGACCTTGATTTATATACTGAGGTGATTAATTGGAGAGAAATGAGGGACCTTCAATTATCTTTTTTGTATTCTCAAATTCCTGATCAAGATCTTCCTCAAGATTATGCTTTTTTTTCTGCACTATATAAATTCGCCAGAAAATATAAAGTAAAATATGTTCTTACTGGATCAAACTTTTCTACTGAGTGTTGCAGAGAACCAGAGGAATGGGGAGCATATATTGGTATCGACACAAAACTTGTTAATAGTATTCATAAAAAATATGGATCAAATCAATTAGAGACATTTCCTCTAATTGATGTTGTAAAGTATAGGTTGATATATAGATATTTTTATGGAATGAAAGTTGTCTATCCATGTAATTATGTAGACTACAACAAAGATGATGTTGAGAATAAACTTTCAAAAATCTGGGGATGGCAAAAATTTAAACACAAACATCATGAATCAAGATTTACAAGGTTTTTTGAGGATTACTGGCTTATAAAAAAATTTGGATACGATAAAAGAAGGGCTCATTTATCTAGTTTAATTCTAACTGGTCAAATGAAAAGAGAGGATGCCTTGGAAAGAATAACTAAACAAGAGATGAGTGATGAATTTCATTCAAAAGAATTTAAATATGTATCTAGTAAACTTGAGATTTCAGAGAGTGAGTTAAGAAAGATCTTTAATGGGGAGAATAAAACATACAAAAGTTATTCAAATAATAAGTGGTTAATTAAT
>MDSZ01251494.1_pt1 | contig 10210 bp, 8 predicted proteins | sample 811201 | NCBI WGS metagenome assembly MDSZ01 (sample SAMN05326647, study PRJNA326480) | marine metagenome | isolation source: seawater | place: Indian Ocean: North | collected 2010 | reverse complement strand
CCCATAGAAATTATACATTTCAAGTTTTTAAATGTTCTTAACCATCCATCTTCAGGTTTCCAAACAATGACAAAATCTATTGTATTGTTATCAAAGTCTTCATCATTAAGATAAAAGTTATATTCTGGTATAAGTGAAGACATATGTTCTTTCCACCATGTTGCTCGAACATTACTAACTTTGATGACACAGTTCATTATCAATCTCTCCTAATTCAATCCTTAATTAATTTCTTTAGCAACTTTTAATATTGAGAAACTTACTCAAAATCAGGTCCAAATAATTTCGTACAAGTAAAAAATGATATAAGATTAAGAAAATCATTATTTTCATATTTTTGAAGAAATAATTCACCCTTAGAATCTATCTTTTTGACTATGCCTCCCTTAGCTAAATAAAGTAAATCTTTCTCGCAATCTGTTCTATTATCATAAAGAATGCTTGGCGTTGATGTTTGAACTCTATCAACATCATCATCAGTCAATCCCCAAAGCCAAGTTTTGGTAATTACATATTTTTCTCCAAAGCTAGGAACAGAAATTATTGAAATTAATAAAATTATAATTAGCCTAAACATACAAAACTAATTTACATAAAAAAACATCTTAATAAACTCTTAATGAAAAACATAGATACTAAAAAATTTATTTGTTTGATATATCATATATAAAATATAATAATGTTATTTATACTCTATTTTGATTTTAAAGGAACTTAAAGTGCTCAAAAAGTTGGATTATACTGAAGAATATCTTGCAGTATTTCTAATTGTTGTTTTAGGTTTAATGTTATCTTCACAAATAATATTAAGATACGTTTTTGAAGTAGGCTTTATCTGGATAGAAGAAATTGCTAGAGTTATATTTATATGGGTAATTTTTCTTGGTTCAGTTGTTGGTGTTAGAAGAAATTTACATTTTAAAGTTACTGCTGGTATAAAGCTCCTTCCAAACAGATACCAATTTCCAGCCCAACAAATTGGTGAAATGATATTAATACTCTTTTGTATAGCCATCACTTGGCACGGTATAGAACTAGTCTACAGCACTGTAGAGGTTGATTTCAGGCTAAGGTCTACTGGAATTTCAATGTTTTGGCCTTATTTGATTATGCCACTTAGTTTTGGTCTTCAAGCAGCTAGATTAACTTATAGACTTATAACTAATTCTGGAAAGCATGAGTAAATGTTTGAGTTTTTAATAAATACAAATGTCAGTTTTATTTTATTTGGAACATTCATAATACTTCTTTTTTTAGCAGTTCCAATAGCTTATTCCTTAGGGGCGGCAACATTATTAATCATATATATTCATGACATTCCTGGGGTCTTCATGCCTCAAACTGTTTATAGTGCATCAGATAAATTCCCCTTAATGGCAGTTCCGTTTTTTGTTCTAGCTGGATACTTAATGGAGTATGGTGGCATCTCAAAAAGACTCATTAATTTTGCAAGTAATTTAATAGGTCATGTTACAGGCGGATTTGCCTGTGTGACTATACTTGCATGCATGTTTTTTGCTGCTATGTCAGGTTCTGGACCTGCAACAGTTGCTGCAATTGGAAGTATAATGATACCTGCCATGATTAGAAATGGGTATAGTCCTCCATTTGCCGGTGCAGTTGCATCAACTGGAGGAACTCTAGGTATTATGATACCTCCAAGCAATCCAATGATTATTTACGCTGTAGTAGCAAATGTATCAGTAACCGGGATGTTTACAGCTGGAATTATTCCTGGATTATTAGTTGGTTTTGTTTTGATTTTATCGAGTTGGTGGATTTGCAAGCAAAAAGGCTTTGTAGGAACTTCTAAAGTTTCTTCTACTTATGATGTTTTGGTATCCATTAAAGATGCACGCTGGGCATTATTAGCTCCTGTTGTTATCTTAGGAGGTATATATTCAGGGATTTTTACTCCAACTGAAGCATCAGTTGTAGCAGTAAATTATGCATTATTTATAGGATTATTTTTATATAGAGAACTGGATTGGAATAAAATTTACGCTGCTATTTTGCAGGCAGTAATTGTAGGTGGAACTGTAACTGTGATGGTTGGCTTGGCTGGTTCATTTGGACGAATACTTACACAATTTCAGATACCCCAACAATTAAGTCAGTATATCTTAGACATTTCTCTTCATTGGTTCCTCGTTTTAATGATTATCAACATAGCATTGATAATTATAGGAACATTTATGGAAACATTGGCTACAATCATTTTATTAACACCACTTTTACTTCCTGTGGTAACTGCTTTAGGAATAAGTCCAATCCATTTTGGTATACTTATAGTTATTACTTCTGAAATTGGTTTTTTAACACCACCTTTGGGTGCTAATTTATTTGTAGCCATGCCAATCGCCAAGGTAACATTAGAACAAATCTCGCGGGCAGTTTTTTACTTTATTGGGATACTATTTTTAATGGTAATAATTTTGACAGCAATACCCGGATTAAGTACTTGGTTACCAAAAATATTAAATTAAGGCTCCAAAAGTTCAATTTTTGAAGCCTTAATTATAAGTTAATAAAACTTTGAATTATTAAAAAAGTCTTAACAGTTTGACTGACTATTTAAAATATCATCAACCAATTCAGCACCAAAACTTTCTCTAGCCATATCCATAACAGGACCAAGGTTATCTCTAAATTCTTCAAGATTAGGCTCTACGATTTTTATTCCCTGTTCTTCAAAAAAAGAAATAGCTTTTTTATTGTTTTCTACATCTATATTTCTATTCACTAATGCTGATTCTTGAGCAGCTTTGATAATTAGCTCTTGATATTCTTGAGGAAGTTTATTTAAGAATTTCTCACTAACAACAAATGTTGCCAATCCAATCGCTACATTAGCTAAAGAAATATGCCTAGCAGGTTCATAGAACTTAAACTGATGAATAGATGCTAAAGGTAGAGCGTCCCCATCAATAACTCCTTGCTGAAGTCCATTAAATACCTCTGGAAATGGAAGTGGACTCGGAATTGCACCAAGAGTTCTCCAGGTTGCTTCAAGCATTTTTGATGCAGGAACTCTTATTTTCAACCCTTTTAGATCAGCTACATTTACAACATCTCTTTTTGAATTAAACAATTGTCTCATTCCAAAAGTATACCAACCTAAAACTCTAATCCCTGATCTCTTTAGCAATTCTGCTTCTAATTCATCACCTATTTTCCCATCTGTAATACTGAAACCACATGAAAGAGACTTAAAAATATATGGTACAGATAATACTTGTAATTTCTCATAGAATGGACTTATATTACTTGCCGAAATAACCGTCATTTCCAATGTTCCTAATTGAACATTTTTTCCAGCTTCAACTTCATTACCTAGTTGAGCAGAAGGATATATTGTGACAGATATATCACCATTTGAACCATCCTCAACTTGCTTCTTGAACTCTTCTAAAGCAATATTGTATGAGAAAGTTGCTGGTGTCGAAACAGCAATTTTAATATTGTATTTAGCTGCATAACTTGGAGTCACAAATAATAGTAATAGGCCTAATGTAGTAAAAAACATGCCTCGCATTAAATTAAAACTCATATTCCTCTCCTAATTATATAAAAAATTTATTGTATGTGATATATCATATGTATAATATACGATTTTTCAATAATTTTATTGAATATTAATCCAAAAAGGTTTAAACAAAGCATTTTACAAAATTAAACTAAACTCAAATGTCAAAAAACTTAAATTTCGATCGACTAAAATTTCCAGAAATTGGTAAAAGCTGGGAAAAAATAAATTCTGAATTAGATCAGTTTGAATTAAATGATGTTGATTGGAAGGCTGGTCGATCTCCATTATACGTTTTCAAAGGCAGTGAAGAAGCAAATGAAATTGGAGAAAAAGCATTTATGAAATTTTTCCATCATAATGCTTTAGGTGGAAAAAGAGTATTCCATGGAATAAAAAAAATGGAAGAAAATATTATTGGTTATGGTTTAGATCTATTCTGTGCTCCAAAAAAATCAAGCGGAACCATAACAACAGGTGGTAGTGAAAGCATACTTCTTGCCGTAAAGGCCGCCCGTGAAAAAATGCGGTTAAAAAATAAAAATTTTAATGAATACAATATTGTAGTCCCAAAAAGTGCTCATCCAGCTTTTGATAAGGCGTGCTGTCTTATGGATATTGAAATAAAACGCGCAAATTTATTGCCCTCTTATAGAGTTGATGCAAACCATCTTGAGAGTTTAGTTGATAAAAATACTATGATGATTGTCGGATCTGCACCATGCTTTCCTCACGGTGTTGTAGATCCTATTCAAGACTTAGCTGAAATTTCTAAAAAATTAGATTTATGGTTGCATGTCGATGCATGTGTTGGAGGTTATATTCTTCCATTTTTTAAATTGATTGGCAGACAGATACCAGAATTTGATTTTAGTATTAATGGCGTTAGTTCTCTATCGGCCGATCTCCACAAGTTTGCTTTTTGTCCAAAACCAATTTCTACTGTTTTTTTTAACAATGAAAAAGATTTAGAAAGATCAAAGTTTTTTTTCGACTTCTGGGGTAGTGGACAATTTGAAACTTTTACCTTATCAGGCACCAGAGCTGCAGGAGCAATAGCTGCTGCATGGTCAGTTATTAACCATTTAGGGAAATCTGGATATGTTGAAATTTCTAAAAAACTATCTTCAATGACTGATCAGTATGTTTCTGGAATAGAAAAAATAGATAATCTAACGATGGTAGCAAAACCAGATGCAACAATTATTAATTATACATCAAATACTTTAGATATATATGCAATTGCAGAGCAACTTTCTCAAAAAAAATGGCTCCCAGGACTCACTAAAAGACCTAAAGGCATTCATAATATGATGTCAATGTATCATTATCCTGTATTAAATGATTATTTAAATGATTTAAATGAAGCCGTAATTTATGTAAGCAAGAAAAAGGATATCTCATCAAAATTAAAAGCAGAATATTAAATCACTGATCAAGGTTATTATTATGAAAATTGACTGGTCTTTAAAAAGCATGGAAGAAAGAAGAAGTAAATTTTTCTCCCCTGGATTGAAAAAATTCATGCCATTTTCGGAACCAATTACTTTCAAGTCTGGTAAAGGCCAGTACCTTTGGGATGAAAATGATAAAAAGTATACAGATTTACTTGGAATGAATGTTTGTATTTCTGTTGGGCACGCTCATCCATCGATCGTAGAAGCGGCAAATAATCAAGCACTTGAGTTGCCACATTGTACCACGATGTTTTATCATCCGGTCCCATTACATTATGCTGAAGAATTAATTGAAACATTCCCTAAAAATAATAATTGGGTAGTTCATTTAACTAATTCAGGATCTGAGGCGGTAGATTTAGCATTAATGATGGCAAGATCCTTTACAGGTAATATTGATTTTTTATCCTTACAAAATGCCTACCATGGACCAACATCAGGCGCACAAGCCCTCACTGGAATTTCAGGATTCAGGCACAGCATTGTAAATGTTCCAGGCATATCTTTCGTTCCAGAACCTAATCTTTACCGGGGTATTTTAGGCTCTAAAACTGAGAATTACTTGGATGCAATTGATCAAACTATCAAAACTTCCACATCTGGAAAAGTGGCTGGAATGATAGCTGAAACAATTCAAGGATATACGGGTATTGTTGAAATGCCTATGGGATATTTAAAAGGAGCGGCTGATAGAATTAGAGCTGCTGGAGGAGTAATGATCATTGATGAGGTTCAGGCCGGAGTTGGCAGAACCGGTCAATCTTTTTGGGCTTTTGAAAAACATGACTTGATACCAGATATAATAGTAGTCGCAAAAGGAATAGGTAATGGTTATCCAATTGGAGCAGTCGTCGCAAAAAAAGAAATTGCTGAGTCTATGGAGGATAAATTCATGTTTCATACATACGGATCAAATCCTGTTTCATCTGCCGCTGCAAGACAAGTTTTAAAGGTGATAAAAGAAGAAAAATTGCAAGAAAATGCCCTTCAAGTTGGCAAAGTATTTCTAGAAAGATTAAAAGACCTAAAACAAAAATATCAAGAAATTGGTGATGTAAGAGGAAAAGGTTTAATGTTGGCAATTGAAATAGTAAAAAGCAGAAAAACTAAAGAGCCAGACCCTGATTTAACTTCATATATCTTTGATCAAACACGGGAACAAGGAATAATTGTTTCTAAATCTGGTCCTAACAGAAATGTCTTACGAATAGTTCCTCCACTTTGTCTCAACGAGGAAGATGTTGATTTTATTTCAGATGCGTTGGAGAATTGTTTTAAAAGTTCAAAAAAATAATTTTTATTTTGCTTTTTTTGCACTTCTCAATTTATTTGTTTCAATAGAATCAACCTCAAAAGTATCCCTTTTTAGCAAAACTCCGTAGTGTTCTCTTGCATAGTCAATACTTATTATTTCATCTTTAATATCTCTTGAAACAAGATGTAAATCTCTTTCCAAAGGGTTCCCAAAACCTCCTCCAGCTGGTGATACAATAGTTAACTTGTTTGGCTCTACTCTCATCAATCCATAATCTGGAGGAATAATATCTTCAACTTCTCCTCCACTAAAACTCAATTCAACTTTACCTTTCTTACCATCATGACCACCTAAAACACCTTTACCTGTATCTCTAGCCAATCCCTCCGCCCTAAAAGAATACTCAACAGGCTCTTCAAAATAAGCCTCATAAATTACACCCGTTCCACCCCTGAACTTTCCAGCTCCAGAAGCATCACATCGAAATTCTTGCTTCATAACTTGAACTGGATAAAGTCTTTCGTAAGACTCTGCATTCGGTATTGTAAGTCCTCCGAGAGTAATGAGTGGCCCAATTTGATTGAATCCATCCCTACCATTAACAGCACCCGCGCCTGACAAACCTCCCCAATTATACATAACCCAAGTGGTTCCATCGCTTCTTATTCCTGAAGCATTTGGAAAAGAATTTTTACCCCAGCCAGCACAATTTCTCTCAGGGACAGCTTGTCCGAGTGCCCACCAACAAGCATGAATAATTTCGTGCGCAGGGAAAACTGTACACATTGTGACTGGCGCAGGATATTTAGCATTAACTAATGTTCCTAAGGGAGCATTAATTTCAATGCACTTAAATGTACCTTCATTTCTAGGAATTTTATGATCAAAAAATGATGCTACAGCTGTATACACTGCAGAATGAGTATTTGCTAAAGAAGAATTTTTAAACCCTTTGATTTGATCACTGGTTCCACTAAAATCAACAAGCAACTTATCCTTTTTTATAGTTATTTTAACATCAATTTTAACATTTACTTTATCAAAGCAATCATTTTCAAAACTCTCTGAGCCAAAATACTCACCATCCTTAACTTTAAGTATAGAAGATCTCATTAGTTTGTCCGCATGATTAAGAATGCCCTTGAAACTATTTAATGTTGATTGTAATCCATATTGCTTGGCAATATCTAATATCTGCTGGGATCCTATTTCCGTTGAACCCATCATTGCGTAAAGGTCTCCCTCCATTAAATCAGGACATCTAGAATTCAATAAGATCATCTCAAATATATCTTTTCTCAATTTTCCTTTGTTGGATAAGCGAATGGGAGGTATTCTTAAACCCTCATGAAATATTTCAGTTGCTTCCGGGTTATAAGTTCCAGCCGCACCTCCACCAATATCTGATTGATGAGCTCGATTACATGAGAAAGCAATTAATTTTGAATTCAAAAAAACTGGTCTCGCTACTACATAATCTGGCAGATGATTCCCTCCAGCCACATAAGGATCATTCAATAAAAATATATCTCCAGGATAAACCTCATTAGAAAACTTGCTCAACAATGAACGAATAGCTATACCTCCTCCTCCTGTATGAATTGGAATGCCGTCAGCTTGAGAAATTAAATTTCCCATATTATCTGTAATAAAACATGAAAAATCATGAGATTGGTTGAAAATTGGACTTCTAGCAGATCTAATCATCACCCAACCCATGTTAATCGCAATTTGGTCAAGCCTGTTTTGAATAAGGGCTAGAACTATAGGATCAGAATTTAGTGAGGAAGATGATTTTTTTACCATTTAATTTTAACTTCTTTTTTTAATTTTTATTAAATAATTTCCTATTTCATCAACCACTAATTGATCCCCCTTACCTATAAATATGGTAGATGTTTTCTCATTTATGATTGCCGGTCCTGAAATTTTATTATTTCTAAATAATGTGGAGCCATCATAGATAGGGGTGTTAAACCATTTTGTTTTGGGATCAATCCAAATTTTCCTTCTCATTTGAGGTCTAGGTTTAAGTTTATTAGTCTTTAAAATTGGTTTAGCGATTTTAGGAACCTTTCCAATGGCAACCAATTGTATTTTTGTTATTTCAATCAAACCATTAGGTTGAATATGTCCGAAAAGCTTTTTATGTTCATTTTCAAAATTATATTGAATGTTTTTTTGGTCCAAGTGATCCTTTTTAAGCATCACTTTAACATCCCACTGCTGACCTCTATAACGCAAATCATAACCAAACTGAAAATTCATATCTTTTAGCTGAAAGCCTTCTTCTTTAAGAATTTTTTCTCCTTCAGATTTTAAAATATTAAATAATTTTTTTATTTCATTAAAATCTGTTTTATCTAGAGATGAAAAATGAACTTTAAAATACTCATGTTTTACATCACTATTTAACATGCCCATTGCACAAAAGGCTCCAGAAAGCCTAGTAACATAAACTTGGCTGCACCCAAGTAATTTCGACACTTCTACACCATGCAATGGACCAGCCCCACCCCCAGCAACTAAAGTAAATAAAGACGGATCATAACCTCTTTGAACGCTTATCTGTTGTACAGCATTTAACAATTTTTGATTCATTAACCTAATGATACCAATAGAAGCTTCTTCTATTGACACCCCAAGTTTATTTGCAATATGTTTTTGTATTGAATTTCTTGCTAATTCAAGGTTCATTTCTATTGTTCCATCAGCGTATGACCCTGGGGCAAGTCTACCAAGTACAAGTTGAGCGTCAGTAATGGTAGGAAAATCTCCTCCTAAATTATAGCAGGCTGGACCTGGCTTTGCTCCCGCCCCCTGAGGACCAACAAATAACATTCCGGCCTCATCTACTCCAGCAATAGTCCCTCCTCCAGCACCCACAGTATTAACATCAACTGATGGCAATCCAAGATAATAGCCATCTATAATCAAATGATCAGTAGTTGAGGCGTTTGCATTACTCATCAAAATTACATCACAACTAGTTCCACCAATTTCCATAGAAATTAAATTTTTAAAACCTGTGGTTGAAGAAAGATAATTTAATGTCCCAACACCAGCGGCAGGACCTGACAAAAGTAGAGTGGCTGGTTGAGAACTAATTTTTCTTATCGAAATTGCTCCACCATTATTTTGTATAAGAAGAACTGGTGTATCTAAGCCAAGTTTAGAGAGGTTTTTGTCAAGTATCTTTAAATAATTTACAGTTCTTGGAGCCACATAAGCATTTAAAACTACTGTTGATGATCTTTCATATTCTCCGATAATTGGAGAAATATTACTGGAAATAGAAACCCAATCTCCATCCCAGTTTTTTCTAATCATTGACAAAGTTTTATCTTCGTTCTCACTTGAGATATAACTATTAAACAGACAGACAGCAATTGATTCTACATTTTCTTTTTGAAATCTTTTTATATTGTTTTGTAAATCATTTAATGAAACTGTCTCAACAATTTCTCCATTCCTATCTACTTTACCTCTGATAGGAAGTCTCTTTGATCTTGGAACAATTACATCAGAGTATGCAGTTCTATGATCCCACGGATTATGCCTGTACCCCCTCCTGATTTCTAAACTATCTCTGAAACCAAAACTTGTAATCAAACCGACATTGGCCCCTTTTCTTTCAAGAATGGTGTTTGTACCTACAGTGGTACCATGAACAAACAAAGAGGTTCTTTTTAAAATTTCTTTTACAGGCTGTCCTAGTCTTTCAGCAGAAACTTCTAAAGCTTTTAAGACAGCATGGCTTGGGTCATCAGGTGTTGAAGGAACTTTTGTAACAAAGAGAGACTGATTTGGCATTGAAATAACTAAATCTGTAAATGTCCCTCCGACATCAACACCAATTTTGTAAATTTTATCAAAAACCATTTCTTAGAATAAAAAAATTAATTTTTTAAAATTATATATGATATATCACTAATATAATAGTTTTTTAATATTAATTTTTTTAATTTCGAT
>MDSZ01177961.1_pt1 | contig 10210 bp, 9 predicted proteins | sample 811201 | NCBI WGS metagenome assembly MDSZ01 (sample SAMN05326647, study PRJNA326480) | marine metagenome | isolation source: seawater | place: Indian Ocean: North | collected 2010 | reverse complement strand
GTGAACCTAGTCTAATTCCAGAGGTAACAAATGGGCTTTGAGGATCAAATGGAACCCCATTTTTGTTGCATGTAATTCCTGCGTTTTCCAAAGACCTCTCTGCATCTTTTCCAGTCAAATTTTTAGGTCTGAGATCAACCAAAGTAAGATGCGTATCGGTACCGCCGGAAACGACTTCGAGACCCCTTTCAACCATAACTTCGGATAAAACCTTTGCATTGTCGATTACAGATTGCATGTAATTCTTAAAAGATGGTTCAAGCGCTTCACCAAAAGCAACTGCTTTGGCACAAATAACATGCATTAATGGTCCACCTTGCAATCCAGGGAAAACTGCCGAATTTATTTTCTTTGCATATTCTTCGCTATTAGTAAGTACTAAACCTCCTCTAGGGCCTCTTAACGTTTTGTGTGTTGTTGTTGTTACAACGTCAGCAAAGTCAAGCGGGTTAGGATAAAGCTTTGTTGCTACCAAACCGGCAAAATGGGCCATATCAACAAGTAACAAAGCACCAACGGAATCTGCAATCTCTTTAAATTTTTTAAAATCTATAATTCTTGGATATGCTGAGCCGCCAGCGATTATAAGTTTAGGTTTATGTTGTTGAGCTAGTGAGTCAACTTCATTAAAGTCTATGAGTGCATTATCTTTTCTCACACCATATTGAACAGCATCAAACCATTTTCCAGACTCATTGGGTGGTGCTCCATGGGTTAAATGACCACCAGCAGCCAATGACATTCCCATTATTTTATCACCAGGCTTTAAAAGAGCCAAAAATACTGCTTGATTAGCCTGTGAACCGGAATGAACTTGCACGTTAGCAAATTTGGCATTAAAAAGTTTCTTCACTCTGTCAATACATATTTCTTCAACAACATCAACGTGCTCACAACCCCCATAATATCTCTTTCCAGGATAACCTTCGGCATATTTGTTCGTCAAAATTGTGCCCTGAGCCTCAAGCACAGCTTTAGATACAATATTCTCAGAAGCTATAAGTTCAATTTGATCGTTTTGTCTGTAATACTCATTTTTAATAGCATCTAAAATGGCTGGGTCAGTTTTTGTTAAACTACTTTCGAAGAATTGTTTCTCTGACATTGTAGGCTCCTTTAATCAAAGTTTATTGTTAATTTTTTCAATTCTATTAATATGTCTTCCAGCTTCAAACTGAGTATTAATAAAACTATTAATACATTTAATAGCTTTGTCACTAGAAATCAACCTTGAACCTAATACAATAACATTAGCGTCATTATGTTGTCTGCTTAATTCACTCATTTTTTCATTTAAACACAAAGCTGCCCTTATCTTTTCATACCGATTAGCCACCATTGACATACCAATACCTGAGCCACATATTAATATACCTGTTGAATTACTCTCTAAATTCATTTTTTCACACAATTTGTGGGCAAAGTCTGGATAATCCACAGAGCAATTATCAAAAGGACCAAGATCAAGCAATTTATAACTAGAGTTTTTATAATATTCTAAAACTTTAAATTTTAAATCAAAACCAGCATGGTCACTAGCAATAATAATATGTTTGTTAATCATTGAAGTTGTACCTTTTTAAATCACGTATAAGGCCGGGTGCTAAAAAGTATAAACCTATTAGATTTGGAAGCGACATTGCAAAAATCATGGCATCAGAAAAATCAACAACACTCTGCAAATTCATTGAGGCGCCTATTACAGTAAAAATTAAAAAAATAATTTGGAAAATATATTGATTTTTTTTTGTTTGACCAAATAAATATGTCCAACATCTTAATCCATAATATGACCATGTTATTAAAGTTGAAATTGCGAATAGTGTAATTGCAAAAGCAAGAAGTATGGGAAACCAAGAAAAAACACTTGCAAATGCCCTTGAAGTCATTTCCACACCTTCCAAACCACTACTATTCTGGTAAGAGCCAGTAATTACAATTACCAGAGCTGTCATGGAGCATACTATTATTGTGTCAACAACAGGGGATAGTAAAGACATAAAGCCAGTATTAAGATGACTACTACTTTTTGCTGGTGCATAAGCAATGGGTGCAGATCCAATGCCAGATTCATTTGAAAAAACCGCTCGCTTTACACCAGCAATCATTACACCTATAACTCCCCCTATACCTGCATCCAATGAAAAAGCTCCATGAAAAATTTTAAAAATTGTTTGTGGAATTAATGAAAAATTGGATAAGATAATAATTAAACAAGAAAATACATACAAAATACCCATCATTGGAACAAGTTTTTCGGTTACCTTACCAATTGACCTTATGCCACCGATTATTATCAAGCCAACTATAAAGGCCAAAAAGAGACCTCCAAGCCATCCTTTTCCATATAAGAAACTCTCATTACCACCTGTAGCTATCACTATCTGTTGAAGGGCTTGGTTAGCTTGAAACATGTTACCACCTCCAAACGAACCGCCAATGCAACATACAGCAAAAAATATTGCTAAAAATCTACCAATCTTTGGCAGACCCAACTCACTTAAACCAGTTGATAAATATCTAATAGCACCTCCAGAAACTGTACCGTCTTTGTGAATTATTCTATACTTATGTCCTAAACTTACTTCGACAAATTTTAATGTCATTCCAAAGAAAGCCATTATTATCATCCACATCATAGCTCCAGGCCCTCCTATAGAAATTGCAACAGCTACACCTGCAATATTACCTAAGCCTATAGTTCCAGACATAGCAGCTGTAAATGACTGAAAATGTGTAATCTCTCCTTTGTCACCCTTTCTGTCATATTTACCTAATGCAACATTAAAACCTCTTTTAAGAGCGAAAACGTTTATAAATTTAAAATAAAGTGTAAAAAAAATGCTCGCAAACATAAGCCATATGACAATCAATGGGATTGCATTCTCACTGAATTCGAAGGACGAAAAGATAATACTCGTAATCCAATCAGAAACAGGTTTTATTAATAAATTAATTTTTTCATCTAACATTTTTTTAATTTGATAATTATTTTAATATTTTAATTTTTTTTAAGTTCCTTATCAATTTCCAAGTAAACATTTTCTAAAATTTCTTTTTTTGTACAGTACGGGGGCATTAAATATAATGTATTGCCAAGCGGCCTAATAATTAGACCTTTTTTCAAAAAAATTTGTCTAAGCTTATTTCCAAGCTTTGAACCGTATTCATCTTTGTGCCCCATAATATCAAAAGCTGCAATTCCTCCTATGTTTCTAATACGAGAAACTTTTGAATTTTGTTTTAAGAATTCGAGACCTTGTTTATGATAATTTTCTTGTAACTTTACCTTTTCAAGTGTGTTTTCTTCATCAAATATTTTCATAGAAGCAATTGCCGCAGCACATGAAATAGGGTTTGCCGTAAATGAATGTCCATGCAAAAATGTTTTAGAAAAATCATCATTCACAAATTGTTTATGGATATGCTCAGAAAAGATTGTTGCTGCCAAAGGTATGTATCCTGCGGTCAAACCTTTAGCCAAACAAATAATATCAGGATTTGAATCTAAGTGATCAGTCGCAAACATTTCACCAGTTCTTCCAAAACCAGTTAGTACTTCATCAAAAATCACCAGAATTTTTCTTTTTTTAATTTTTTTTATAAGTTTATCTAGATAATCTGCTCTGTAAATTTTCATTCCAGATGCACCAAGAACCAGTGGTTCAATTATTACAGCTGCAACTTCATTTTCTATTTGGTCTAGTATAAGGTCAGTAGCTTCTAGAGAATTTTTTTCTTTTTCAAAAATCTCGTTATCTCCTTCCCACGTAAATGGGCAGGGAAAAAATTCATTTTTAATTACCATATCTGCAAATGGTTTATAAAAACCCGATGAAAACCCTACCGACATAGCTCCTAATGTATCACCATGATATCCCCCTTCAATAGCCAAAAACTTCCTTCTTTGTTTTTCACCTTGATTATACCAGTACTGGTATGCCACTTTTAGTGCAATTTCTACAGAAGTTGAACCATTGTCTGAATAAAAGACTCTTGATATATCTCTTGGTAATTTTGAAGTCAATAATTCTGCTAATTTTACTGCAGGTACATGAGTGAAGCCAGAAAAAATAATCTGTTCTAGTTTTTTTAACTGATCTTTGATTGCCCTAGATATTTTTGTATTGCAATGACCATGAGTTGTTACCCACCATGAAGATATTAAATCATAGTATTGATTACCATCAATATCAAAAATTTTGTCATCCTCTCCTGATACAACAATAAGTGGATCAGCTTCATTTTTTTTTTGTGAATATGGATGCCAAATATATTTGTCATCTAATTCAAGAATTTTTTTTTTTTTCATTCATAATTTTATTCTATCTAAGTTTTTTTTTATTATATTTTTATTAATTCTTTTAAGTAAAGGAATATGCCCCAAAACATTAATCTTATCTTTAAATATTTTTTTGGCAAAATTTTTAATTGTTGATATTACTTCTGGATTTTCGTGACCGTTAAACACTATACCCTTGAGAAAAATATTTCGTTTCTTAATAGACTCCAAAGAGAGAAGGGTATGATTTATAGTACCAAGCTTTGTTGAGGAGACCAAAATTAAAGGAACTGATAAATCTTTTATATAATCTATCATAAGATAATTATTGGTAATCGGTACCATCAAACCTCCCGCACCCTCAATAATTAAATCATTGTCTATTTTATTTAAATCAAAAAATAATTTACTCTTACGAATTGAAATTTTACTATTTTTTGAGGCTATATTTGGTGACAGTGGGTCTTTAAATATATATTTTTCTGAATATGTATATTTTAACCCACTGGAAAGATTTTTTACAATGTTAGCGTCAGTTTGTCCAAAATAATTTTTTCCACATTGAATTGGCTTCCAATAACTACCCGATATTTTCGATACTAAAATAGATGATATGAGAGTTTTACCTATACCAGTATCTGTACCACTTACAAAAAAAATCTTTGATTTTTTTCTTTTCATTTTTTGATACAAAAACACGAAATTATGTATGAAATTTCAACTGGTGAATTAAAACTTCTCAATGTAAAAAGGTTACTTTTATGATTGTTTTTCGAGGTATTAACTCCCATTTCCTTCAATTCAATAAAAAAATTTATCAAGTTTTTGTAATTTTTAGTAATTTTTTTTTTACTAGTATTAATTTTAAGCTTCTTATCTAAAAATTTTTTTTCAATGAATTTATGTGATGGAAGTTTATTCAAAGTACTTTTTATTTCTCCCAAATGAAAAAAATTTTCTACCTCATTAAAACTTTCATCATTTGGAACAGTAAAGCAAAAAACTGATTTTTTTGGCATTCTATCAACAATTTTATCTGTTATCTTATTAATATCTGATGACCAATGTAGTGACATATTAGACAAAATTAAATTGTATTTATTAAAGTCCTCAAATGAATCAAAATCCTCATTTAAATAAAATAATTTTTTTTCAGAAATCTTTTTTTTTGTAACCCTTATCATGTCAGCTGAAATTTCAATTGCATCAAACTTATTAAAAATAAAGTAATCTTTCACCATCTTTGTAAAAATTCCTGTTCCTGAACCTAACTCAATAATATTTTTAGTTTGTTTTTCTGGAAAGATTCTTGTTAATTCTTTTAATAAGAAACTACCAGCAACATTTTGAACATCTGCCAATTCATCATATCTTTTTGACCCCTTGTTAAATGCAACTGTAACTTTTTCTTTGTATTTCATTGTCAATATATTCAAAAATAATTTTAGATGAAATCTTTGGATTTGTAAAAGGTAACCCATGACATCCACGATCCAAAATTAAATAATGCTTTTTTTTTTCTTGATAATGCATTTCATCTAATACTTTATCATTTTTCGAAAAAATAAATAATCTTGTATATTTGTACTGTCTTTCTATTTTTTTAAAATCAATATTTTTTAATTCTTTTAATGCACTAAGCAACAAACTTGGGTTTATTTTCCCATGAGATTTGTACATTGGATTTCCACAAAGTTTATAAAATCTATAAAGCACTGTTTCGGGATTAGTTCTAAACTCCTTTATCATATTCACAATTAATTTGCTTTTCTTTGTTCTTCTAACAAAATAATAATTTCCCGGATAAAAAAAAGAAATCAGTCCATCTATTGGAAATTGATTTCTTTGGAACCAGCAATGACCGTAAGAATGAGTTATAAGGATATTAATATAATTTTTTCGTGAAGCTTTAATTATTTTTTTTTCACCGAAAAATCCAAGATTGAAAATATTAAATTTTAATTTATATTTTTTATTAATTTTAAGGCATTTTAATAAAGGTAACCAGAAGTTATCTGCAAAACCCCAACCATGTATTAATATAAAGTTAATTTTTTGCAACAGTTTCTAAATTTCTTATAAAATTATTTATTGTTCTCAGGCTAATGGAGGAAGATAGTGAAATTCTAAGTCGGGTTTTGTTTTGAGGAACAGTCGGTGGTCTAATTAAAGAAACAAAAAAACCCTTATTTACTAATGAATCATGTATTTTTGTCGCAGTATTTATATCTGGAATAAGCAGTGGTATAATGTGTGAATCTGAATTCATAGTGTTAAAACCTATTTTTTTTAATTCTGCTCTTAAATATTTACTCATAGAGTCTAATTTTTCTCGTTCTTTGTTCATTTTGGGTATTAACTCAAATCCACCTTCAATGGCGCCTAAAACATTTGGAGGAAGGGCAGTTGAATAGATAAATCCTGAACAAAAATTGTTAATTTTTTTTTTATTATCATGAGAACATAATACATACGATCCATATGCCCCAAATGCTTTACTAAATGTTCCTATCAAAATTTCATTATCATTTCTTAGCAAATAATCCTTACATACACCTAACCCTTTAACTCCTCTAACACCAATTGAATGTGCCTCGTCTAGATATAACATACAATCGTATTTTTTAGCTAAAAGTCTAATATCGTCAATATCAATTGAATCACCATCCATACTAAATAATGTCTCTGTAACTATTAATTTGTTTCTTTTATGTTTATTTTTTTTTAAAAGTTTCTCTAGATGATTTAAATCTGAATGATTGTACCTTTGTACATTTTGTCGGGATAAAAAGCATCCAAGATTCAGACTGTAATGATTTAATTTATCACAAAAAATAAATGCCTCTTTTTTTCTTCCTAGTGTATTTTCAAGTAGAGAAGGTATGACAGTTGAATTACATTGAAAACCAGAGGATAAAATTGTCCCGCATTCGTAATTTTTAAAATTTGCAATTTTATGTTCAAGGTTTTCTATAAAATCATAATTTCCTGTTACAAGTCTTGATGATGCTATACCTGTACCATACTTTTTAGTCCATAGTATGGATCTCTTTTTTAGTATTTTATTTTGTGAAAGTCCAAGATAATCATTGCTTGAAAAATTAATTAAAAGTTTTTTTTTAAACATTATTTTACTTTTATTAAATATTTTCCCTTTATAATCTTGCGAAAAAAAAGTTTTCAAAGTACGGAAGTTTTGAATATCGAATTTATTATGTTTCACTAAATATATGTTTTACACAAAAAAAAAAATTAACAAATAAAAAAATAAATACATAAATAATTTGTATAATTTAAATTTATACAAATTATTGTTGTTTATTTTTTTCTTGACCTTTTCAAAAGCAGATGTAGATTGGACCAAGTTTAACATAAAAAGGAAAATTAAATGAAACCAGAAACAATAGTCTTACATGAAGGTCACAGAAGAGATCAAACAACAACTTCTGTAGCTGTTCCTATTTATCAAACAACATCTTATCAGTTCAATAGTACTGAACATGCATCAAAACTTTTTGGTCTTCAAGAACTCGGAAATATTTATACTAGAATAATGAACCCAACTACCGCAGTTTTAGAATCACGTCTTGCAAAACTTGAAGGTGGCGTAGCTGCACTTGCAGTTAGTTCAGGACAATCAGCATCTGCTTTTGCAATACAAAATATTTGTCGATCTGGAGATAATTTTATTAGTTCAACGGATTTATATGGTGGTACTTGGAACTTATTTGCTAATACAATGAAAGATATGGGCATAGAATGTCGTTTTGTTGATCCGGCAGATCCCTCAGCTTTTGAAAATGCAATTGACGAAAAAACTAGATGTATTTATGCGGAAACCTTACCTAACCCAAAACTTCAAGTTTTCCCAATTAAAGAAGTTTCAGAAATTGGTAATAAACATAAAATCCCTCTTATTATGGATAATACAGCAGCACCCATAATTTCCAAGCCATTTGAACACGGAGCATCAATTGTCGTATATTCAACTACCAAATATATTGGAGGTCATGGTCTTTCGATAGGTGGACTTATTATCGATAGTGGACAATTTGACTGGGAAGGAGCTGGTAATAGATTTCCAATGCTTAATGAGCCCGATCCAAGTTATCATGGAGCAGTGTGGACAACCGCATCAAAACCCTTGGGTCCCATTGCCTACATTCTAAAAGCTAGAGTTACATTATTAAGAGATTTGGGTTCAGCAATGAGTCCCTTCAATGCTTTCACATTTATACAAGGTTTAGAAACGCTTCCTCTGAGGATGGAACGTCATTGTGAAAATGCGCAAAAGGTTGCTGAACATCTCGCATCTCATTCAAAAGTATCAAAAGTAATCTATCCATCTTTAATGAAGGATAAATACCTAGAAAGAGCTCAGAATTATTTAAAGGGAGGCTACGGTGCATTACTAGGATTTGAACTACATGATGGAGACTTAGCAGGTAGAAAATTTATTGATAATCTTAATCTTCTTTATCATGTTGCTAATATTGGTGATTCTAGGTCTTTGGCTATTCATCCTTCTTCAACAACACATTCCCAGTTGTCTGAGGAAGAAAAATTAGCATCTGGAGTAACTCCTGGATATGTAAGGCTATCAATCGGAATCGAACATGTTGAGGATATTATAGGTGATATAGATCAAGCATTAGACAAAATTTAAAATTTATGTTTAATAATGCCGATTATCCATTAAGTAGAGGTCGCAGATTAAGATTGACTAAAACACTGAGAGATTTAGCCTCTGAGACCAATCTGAGTTCTAAAAACCTTGTGCAGCCGTTATTTGTTTCTGAGAATGATGATGACAATAATGAGATTGAAAAAATGCCAGGAATTTTCAGAATTAAAGAAAATAAAATTCTTAAAGAAATTGAACTGATAAAAAAATCGGGAATAAACGTTATTGCACTTTTTCCAAAAGTTAATGAAAAATTAAAAAATGAATATGGAAGTGAAGCATTAAATAATGACAACTTAGTCTGCAGATGTATTAGAAAGATTTCTCGTGAATTTCCAGAAATGATTGTAGTATGTGATGTTGCACTTGATGCTTACACAACTACTGGTCATGATGGAATAATTGATAATAGCGGTTTTGTCAATAATGATAAGTCTATCAATCAGTTAGCAAAGATGGCACTGAACTTTGCTCAATCTGGCTCAGTTTTTTTGGCACCAAGTGACATGATGGACGGAAGAATTAAAGCTATAAGAAGTAAGCTTGAGGAAAATAACTTTAAGAATGTATGTATAATGTCATATTCTGCTAAGTATTGTTCGAATTTATTTGATCCGTTTAGGCAAGCCCTTGGAAGTGAAAAAAATCTTGGAAATAGTGGAAAGGAGACTTATCAGATGGACTTCAGGAATTCTAGGGAGTCAATTAAAGAAGCTATTTTGGACATTAATGAAGGAGCAGATATAATAATGGTTAAGCCTGCAAGTTTTTATTTAGATATAATAAAAGAGTTTAAAAATAATTTTGTCATACCTATTGCTGCATTTCAGGTAAGTGGTGAATATTCAATGATCAAATTAGCATCTGAAAAGAAAATTTTGAACTATAAAGAAATTGTCTTGGAAAGTTTATTTTCCATTAAAAGAGCAGGTGCGAGTATAATATTTACTTACTTTGCTAGAGAAGTATCTGAATGGCTAAATAATTAGAACTTGATTTTTGAAAATTATAGGATTAAAAAAAAGATAATGTTACACAATTTAGGAGAATATAATGTCAAGAACACACCCAGGTAGATTTCACATCGCAATTCCAGGTCCTACTAACATACCTGAAAGAATTTTAAATGCTATGCACATATCATCAGAAGACCAAAGGAACCCAGAAATTCCCAATTTAACAATCCCTCTTTATAAAGATGTTAAAAAAGTCTTTAAATCTGAAAATGGAACCGTTTTTCTTTT
>MDSZ01269846.1_pt1 | contig 10211 bp, 10 predicted proteins | sample 811201 | NCBI WGS metagenome assembly MDSZ01 (sample SAMN05326647, study PRJNA326480) | marine metagenome | isolation source: seawater | place: Indian Ocean: North | collected 2010 | reverse complement strand
CTAAAATTGGCACTTTTATTTGTTTTTTTATATCTTGAATATAATCTAATTTTCCTAAAAAATACTTTTCCTCTGTCAAAACTGAAAGACATGTAGCACCATTATCTACATACATTTTTGCAATGTCTAAATGATTAAATTTATTTACAAGAACACCAGCAGAAGGGCTGGCTTTTTTAATTTCTGTTATTAAAGAAGTATTATTATTTTTTTGGATAGTTTCTTTAAAATTTAAGAAAACTTGCCCTTTTATATTTTTTTCTAAAGTATCTAAAGATTTTTCTTTTTTAATTAAGTCTAAAGCATATTTTTTCTCTGCAATAATTTTTTCTAAAATGTTTGTCATTAATTTGATTGAATTTTTTCTAAGTGTTGAAACACATTTCCTGAATTTAAATGTTTTGAAGCTTTTTCAAATGATATTTTAAAATCATTTTCTTTACCAGAAACTATTAATCCTGCCGCTACATTTAGAGCAACAGATTGAGAGAATTCATTTTCTTGACCTTTAAATATTTCGATAATTTTTTTAGAATTGTATTCTGCGTTTTTTCCTTTTAAATTTTCCTTATTTACAGAATTAATTCCTAAAGATTTTGGATCAATTACAAACTCTTTTATAATTGCATCTTTAAGTTCTACCACATATGTTTTTTCAAACGGCGATATCTCGTCCATCCCATCTTCGCTATGAACAATGAATGCGTGAACAACTCCATTTTCTTTAAGCGCCTCAGCGAAAGGTTTCATCCATTTTTTATCGAATACTCCTATTACCTGCCTTTTTACTTGTGCAGGACTACTTAAAGGACCTATTAAGTTGAAGATCGTTTTCTTTGCTATCTTCTTTCTAGCCGGACCTACATATTTCATTGCTGAATGATAATTAGGCGCAAACATAAAAGCAAAATTAAATTTCTTTATACTTTCCTCAGCTTCATTTGGTTTCAAATTAATATTTATATTTAAAGCTTCTAATACATCCGCAGAACCACAATTTGAAGAAACCGCTTTATTGCCGTGTTTAGCAACCTTTACACCCATACTTGCTAAAACTATAGCTGCTGCAGTAGAAATGTTTAAAGAGTTTTGCCCGTCTCCTCCTGTGCCACATGTGTCTATAGTGTTTTGATCAGTTTTTACTTTAACAGCTTTTTCTCTTAAAACAAAAATTCCTCCAGCTAACTCATCTTTAGTTTCACCTTTTTTTATAAGAGATTTTAAAATTTCTATAATTTGATCTTCATTATATTCACCTTCCATTAGTGCATTAAATAGAGCTTTACTCTCCTCGAAAGAAAGGTTTTGACCTTTTTTCAAATTTTCTACAAGATTAGTCATTTAATTTGTTAAAAAGTTTTTAATTAATTTCATACCTAATTTAGTACTTATACTCTCTGGATGAAATTGGAACCCATGAATGTCATATTCTTTATGCTTCAATCCCATTATTGTTTTATTTTTAGTTTCAGCTGTAATTAACAGTTTTTTTGGGAATTTTTTACGATCGACTACTAAACTATGATATCTAGTAGCCACAAAGTTATTTTGAATATTCTTAAATAATCCCATTTTATTATGTCTTATCTTACTTGTTTTTCCGTGCATCAAATTTTTAGCATTGATAATTTTCCCGCCAAAAACCTGACCTATAATTTGATGCCCTAAACAAACTCCAAGAATAGGAATTTTTTTATAAACTTCTTTTACGATTTTGATACAATTTCCAGCTTGATTAGGATTCCCAGGTCCAGGCGATATAACAATTTTATTATATTTTTTTCTTAAAACTGTTTTCGCATCAATTTTATCATTTCTAATTACTTCAACATTTTTCCGAATTTTTGAAATGTAGTGATACAAATTATAAGTAAAGCTATCGTAATTATCTATTAGCAAAATTTTCATTTAATCTACTGCTCTCAATAAAGCCTTTGCTTTATTAATTGTTTCTGCATATTCTTTTTCTGGCTTGCTATCAGCAACAATTCCAGCTCCTGCCTGAACATAAATTTTATTATTTTTAATGAGAGCTGTTCTCAATGCAATACAAGTATCGAATTCATTGTTAGATGTAAAGTAACCTATTCCACCTGCGTATAATTTTCTTTTATTTTTTTCAAGCTCATCAATTATTTCCATTGCTCTTATTTTGGGTGCACCACTGACAGTTCCAGCAGGAAAACCTGACAAAAGAGTCTCAAAAATTGAAACTTTATTATTAAATTTTCCAACAACATTTGAAACTATATGCATTACGTGAGAATATTTTTCTACTTTAAATTTTTCGGTTACCTTAACGGTATTAATTTTAGCAACTTTTCCAACATCATTTCTTCCAAGGTCTAATAACATAAGATGCTCAGCGAGTTCCTTTTTATCCTTGAGTAAATCAACTTTGTATTTTTTGTCCTCTTTTACATTTCTTCCTCTCGGTCTAGTGCCTGCAATTGGCCTGATTGTTACTTCGCCATTTCTAAGTCTTACTAAAATTTCTGGACTGCTTCCAAGAACATTAAAATCTATATAATTGAAGTAAAACATAAATGGAGAAGGATTTGAATTTCTTAAATGATTATAAATTTCGATTGGTCTTTTATTTATTTTTCTCTCAAATCTTTGACTTAGAACAACTTGAAAAATGTCTCCTTTTTTGATGTAAGACTTTGCTTTTTTTACTAACAACTTAAATTTTTGCTTAGATGTATTAGATTTAATTAAATTTTTATTTGGTTTGAAAGTAAATTGATCAGGAAGTTTTATATTTTCATAACTTTCATACATTTCAAATTTTTTGATTATAGACTCATAAGTTTCTTTATAATCTTTAATTTTTGTATCGGCATAAACATTTTCAATATAGTGTATTTTTTTTTTCAAATTATCATAGATAATTAAATTTTTTGGGCGAGATAGTCTAACGTCTGGAATTTTTAAGTCATCTCTGCATTTGTCTGGTATTTTTTCAATATAGCGAATTATATCGTATGAAAAATAACCAACCAACATAGAAGACATCTTCGGCAATTGACTTGGTGTTTTAATTTTAAAATCTCTTATTAATTTGTTCAGATATATTAAAGGATCAGTTTTAATTTTGATTTTTTTTCCGTTAGCATCTAAAGAGACTGTATTGTTATTAATATCCCATATTTTATCAGGGTTTAGACCGATAATTGTATACCTGCCTCTTATAATTCCTTTTTCGACTGATTCGAAAATAAAACTGTTTTTTTCGGCTAAAAGAAATTTATATAAATTTTCCACCCTCGAATAATTTTTACAACTCGAAGATTTAAATAAAATCTGATGTTTTTTTTTAGAATGTTTTTTTTTAAAATCTTTAAAACTTATATTTATTCGCATTAAAATGAATTTTTTACTCGCTCAACCGTTCTATTGTTTATTTCAACTTTGTACTTCTCATTAAGATAAGCATCATGTGATTGAAAAATTCTATTAATTAAATTTAATCGAGCCTTTGCTTCATATTGCTCATATTCGTTTGTGCCTCTTTTAAGATTTTTGTAATCTGTTTTAACAGATAGAATTAAATAATTTTTTGTTAAAGTACTGTTTGTTATCAAATCTAATTTGCCATCTTTGATTAGAAAAATTCTTTTCAAAATACCCTCCGAGAAAATTTCATTTTGTTTTAAATTTGTGATTTTATAATCTTTTATTTCTAATTTATTATCTATTGCAAATTTAGATAATTTTTCTTTATCGAGAGCCCCTAAACTCATATCTTTGATAATTGATGTGTTTTTTTCTATTTTATTTTTAAAATTTAATTGGGCGTTTAAAGCTTCCTGTACCTCAGGATCGTTTATAGATTTGTTTTTCTTTTCAACATTTGAAAGAACAGCCAAAAAATATTTATTTTCTACGCTAATAATTTCTGGTGTTTGAATTAAACTTAAGTTGTAAACTTTATTAAATAAATTATCTGATAGAATTTCTATTTTTTTTTTATTTTCATCTTCTTTTTTAGCATTAATTTTTTTAATGGAAATAACTTCTAAATTATTATTCTTTACAGTTTCATTAAAAGACTGCCCATCTAATATATTGTTTTCAATTTTATCTAATTGTTTGAAGAAACTTTCATTAAATTCTTTATTACCACTAATCTTTTCAGGCTTAATTTCCGCATAATTAATACTTTTAAATTCTGTAAAAAATACATTCTTATTTTTTTCATATAACTCTTTTTTGCTTTCTTCTGTAGGTTTATTTTTTGAATAAAATTTTGCCAAGTCAATATATTTGATTGTTTTAACTTGATTTTCTTTTCCATACTCTAGTTTTACAAATGATTCAGGTATGATAATTCCACTTGATAGCGAACTTAAAAACTGTCTCCTTTTTTCTTGTTTAACAATATTTTCCTCAAACTGTGTATGGGTAACACCGCTTTTGATAATAAATTTTTCGTATTCCGTTCTTGAAAACTTATCATCTTTATAAAATAATTTATCATTTTTAATTATATTTCTTAGAGAATTATCATTTACAGATATTTTAAGTTTTTGAGTCTCTAAAGCCATAACTCTTTCTCCAATATAATTAGATAAAATCTTTTCCAATAAATCTGTGTTAGGTAAGTTTTTTATTTGCTCTTTATTTAAATTTAACTTTTGAAGGTATTGCATAAATTCCTGTGTACTCACTTTTTCAGAGTCTATTGAGGCTATTATATTTTGATTTCCACCTCTAAATACATCACCCATTCCCCAAAAAACAAATGGAAGAATAATTATCCCTACCAAGAGTTTAACAAAAAAAGACTTAGAGAATTTACCTATTGAAGTAAGCATTATAATAATTTAATAAGTTTAAAATTATACACCTATAGATTAAAATTTATATTAAGGCAAATAATGAGATATTTTATTGGAAATTGGAAAATGTTCGGCATCCCAAAATCTATTAATATACTTAATAAAATTAATTTTTTTTATTCTAAGGACAAAAATAGGAAAAAATATAGAGTTATTATCACACCTCCATATACGCTTATCGAGTCTTATGCGAGATTTTTTAAGAATAAGAAAATCTTTATTGGTTCGCAAAATTGCTATCAAAAAGATCAGTTTTCATCAAATACAGCTGCCATAAGTCCTTTTATGCTCAAATGTGTGGGAGCCAAATATACTTTAGTTGGGCACTCTGATAATCGTAGCGAAGGCGATACAGATATTATGCTGAAAAACAAAGTCCTATATGCACTAAAAAATAACCTAAAGGTAGTTTTTTGTATTGGGGAAAATAAATTGGATAAAAAAAATAAGAAAACTTTTTTTGTGCTTAAAAAACAACTAACAAAAGTTTTAGATAAAAAATTTAATAGAAAAAATATTATAGTTGCCTACGAACCGATTTGGTCTATTGGAACTGGTAAAATTCCCACAAAAAATGAATTAGCGAAAACAACTAAATACATTAAAAACGTTTTAAAAGGTTTATTTAAGAAAAAAAGTCCACCTGTTCTTTATGGCGGATCTGTTGATGGAAAAAATATTAAAATGTTTAAAGAAATTAAAGAAATTGATGGTTTTCTTGTAGGAGGCGCATCAAAATCATCTAATAAATTTATTGATATAATAAAAAATTACTATAGATAAATATTTATGGAAGACTTGCTTATTTTGATAAATATTATTTTAGCAGTAATCTTAGTAATAGTTGTTCTCTTGCAGAGATCAGAGGGAGGAGCCCTTGGGTTAGGTGTTTCACAAGACAATTTCACGAGCGCGAGAAGTATGGGAAATTTTTTAACAAAACTAACATCTATTGTTGCCGCATTATTTATTATTTGCAGTATTGCAATTGTTGCAATTTCAAGGGATGATTATCGTGAAACACAATCAGTTCTTGAGAGAGAGGAAGAGGAAAATCCAAACCTTCCACAAATTCCAAAGTCTGACTAATAAATACTTTATAAATTATAAATTATGAAGTATAACATACTTCCATGGCGCGATATATATTCGTTACTGGCGGCGTGGTATCATCCCTAGGCAAAGGTTTATCATCAGCTTCATTAGCGTATTTATTACAGTCAAGAGGTTACAAAGTTAGAATTAGAAAACTTGATCCTTACTTGAACATCGATCCTGGAACAATGAGTCCTTTCCAACACGGTGAAGTTTATGTGACAGACGATGGAGCTGAAACTGATTTAGATTTAGGGCATTACGAAAGATTTTCAGGAATTTCAGCAAAAAAATCTGATAATATTACAACAGGAAAAATTTATAACGATGTTTTAAAAAGAGAACGCCAAGGAAAATATCTAGGCAAAACTGTTCAAGTAATCCCACATATAACAAATAGAATTAAAGAGTTTATCAAAAATGATGTCTCTAACGAAGATTTTATTATTTGTGAAATAGGCGGAACAGTTGGTGATATCGAAAGCCTACCGTTTTTAGAGGCGATAAGACAATTTTCAAATGAGATAGGCAAAAGAAATACTTTATTTATTCATCTTACTTTAGTTCCATATATGAAAGCTTCAGATGAAATAAAAACGAAACCTACTCAACATTCAGTCAAAGAGCTTCGAAGTATTGGTATTCAACCAGATATTATAATCTGTAGATCAGAAAGATCTATTCCACTTGATCAAAGAAAGAAAATTTCATTATTTTGTAATGTGGCAATTGAAGATGTTATTGAAACAGTTGATGTTAAAACAATTTATGAAGCACCAATAAGTTTTAATAAAGAAAAATTAGATCAAAGAGTTTTAACGTTTTTTAAAATTAAATCTAGAAAAAAAGTCAATCTTCAACCTTGGAAAAAAATTACCCAATTAGTTTTAAAAACTAAAAACAATGTAAATATTGCTATAATCGGGAAATATGTTGAACTAAAGGATGCTTACAAATCTTTAGATGAGGCGCTAACTCATGGTGGAATCGCAAATAATCTTAAGGTAAGTTTAGTGCGTATTGAGTCTGATTTTTTAAAAGCGAGTGAAATAAAAAATAAATTAAAAAATGTTTCAGGGGTCTTAATACCAGGCGGTTTTGGCAAAAGAGGCACTGAAGGAAAAATTGCAGCCATTAATTATGCAAGGAAGAATAAAATTCCTTTTTTAGGTATTTGTTTTGGTATGCAAATGGCAGTTATAGAGTTTGCGAGAAATAAACTCCAGATTAAAAATGCTACATCTAGTGAATTTGGCCCCTCTAAAGCGTCAGTAGTTGGTTTGATGAATGAGTGGACAAAAGATGGAAAACTAATGAGGGGAACTGATAAAGACCTTGGAGGAACAATGCGATTAGGGAGCTATGAAGCTAGACTTAAAAAGGACACAAAAATAAGTAAAATTTATAATACTTTAAAAATTAAAGAACGACATCGTCATAGGTATGAGGTTAATATTAATTATAGAGAAGATTTTGAAAGCAAAGGAATGATTTTTTCAGGTTTGTCCCCAGATAATAAACTCCCTGAAATTATAGAGTTAAAAAGTCATCCTTGGTTTATAGGTGTTCAGTTTCATCCAGAATTTAAATCTAGACCTTTAGCACCACATCCTTTATTCTGTTCATTTATTAAGGCCGCAAAAGCCAACTCGAAAAAATGAATAATCATAAAGTAAAATGCTCTAATTTTGAGATCGCTAATAATAAGCCGTTTACATTAATTGCTGGCCCCTGCCAGCTGGAAAGCGAGGAACATGCAATTAAAATTTCAACTGAGCTTAAAAAAATCACAAGCGAGCTAGGAATTCATTTAATTTATAAAACTTCTTTTGATAAAGCTAATAGAACTAGCTTAAAAGGAAAAAGAGGTTTAGGATTAGATAAATCTCTTCCTATTTTTGATAAAATAAGAAACAATGTTAAAGTACCAATTTTGACAGATATACATTCAGTAGAACAGTGCTCTATTGTGGCAAATCATGTTGATGTTTTACAAATTCCAGCTTTCTTATGTAGGCAAACAGATCTATTAATCGCTGCAGCTAAAACTGGTAAAATAATTAATGTTAAAAAAGGACAGTTTTTAGCTCCTTGGGATATGGCTAATGTTATAAAAAAGATTGAGGACTCAGGAAATAAAAATATTCTTATTACAGAAAGAGGAGCAAGTTTTGGTTACAATACTTTAGTTTCTGATATGAGATCTTTACCAATTATGTCTAAGTTTGGTTTCCCTATTGTTTTTGATGCGACACACTCAGTGCAGCAGCCAGGTGGTTTGGGAGAGAAAAGTGGGGGACAGAGAGAATTTGTTCCATATCTTGCTCGAGCAGCTATAGCAGTCGGAGTTGGAGCAATTTTTATAGAGACGCACGAAGACCCTGATAACGCTCCGTCAGATGGACCTAATATGGTTCCACTAAGAGAATTAAAAAACCTACTAAAGAAACTTACTGAGATAGATAAGCTAATTAAATAAGAATGGCTAAGATAAAAAGTGTTAAAGGTAGACAGGTCTTTGATAGCAGAGGAAACCCAACAGTAGAGGCAGAGGTAATCTTAGAAAATAACATTCAGGCTACTGCGATCTCACCATCAGGCGCCTCAACTGGTGCATTTGAAGCCTATGAATTGAGAGATCAGGATAAAAATAAATTTTTAGGAAAAAGCGTAAATATAGCTATTGAAAATATAAATAAAAAAATTTCAATAAAATTAAAAGGTTTGGAGTCGGATGATCAAAAAAATATCGATAGAACTTTATTAGAATTGGATGGTAGTGAAAATAAAAAAAATTTAGGTGCAAATGCTATTCTTGCAGTTTCACTGGCTAATTCAAAATGTTCAGCTTTAACAAACAAAAAATCTTTGTTCAAAAATTTAGGAAATAATTTCTCTATCCCAATTCCATTAATGAATATAATTAATGGTGGCGCGCATGCAGACAATGACCTAAATATTCAAGAGTTTATGATTAGACCTGACTCAGCTAAAAATTTTACAGACGCAATTGAAAAGTGCTATGTGGTAATTCAAAACTTAAAAAAATTACTAAAATCTAATAAAATGTTAACAAACGTTGGAGACGAGGGTGGATTTGCTCCTTCAATTAATACAAATGAAGAAGCCTTAGAGTTAATTGTTAGCGCGATTGAAAAATCAAAATTAAATCCTGGAAAAGATATAGTTATTTGTTTAGACGTAGCGGCTAATGAATTAGTCAACAAAAGGGGAGAATATTCAATTCAATCTAAAAATTTTACATCTGTTGATGAAAATATTAAATATTACAAAAAATTAATTTCTCAGTACCCTATCAAATCTATAGAAGATCCTTTTGCCGAAGACGATTGGGAGTCTTGGAATAAAATTAATAGCGAAATTGGAAATAGTATTCAAATAGTTGGTGATGATTTATTTGTGACTAATACAAAGCGTCTAAACAGAGGTATCAAAGAAAAGTCAGCTAATTGTATATTAGTAAAACCAAACCAAATTGGGACATTAACCGAGACTCTAGAAGTAATTTCTATGGCTAAAGCTGCGAATTTCAGCACTATAATATCTCATAGATCTGGAGATACAGAAGATACTTTTATTGCTGATTTAGCCTCAGCGACTATGTCCTCTCAAATTAAAACTGGATCTTTAGCTAGATCAGAAAGAATAGCTAAATATAATAGGTTATTACGCATCGAAGAAGAACTTGGCAATCAAGCCAAAATGGCTAGAATCTAGTTTATGCGACTTATTGAAAGTTTAAAGAAAAATAAATTTGTATTATTTAATATCTTTTTTACGTTATATATAGGTATTAATTTAATAGGAGGGGAGAGAGGATTAATTTCTTATTTAGAAAAAAAGAAAATTTACGAAGAACTTAATTCAAAAGAAAAAATTCTTATTAGTGAAATAGGAGACCTAGAGCACAAAATATCACTAATCAATAAAAATGATTTAGACTACGTAGATATGCTTTATAGAGAAAAGTTTAGATATGGTGCCAAAGACGAGATTATAATAAAATTAAAATGAGCCAAAAACCAAGACACCCAGAAAAAGTAAACAAACCTTTTAATCCAATTAAAAAAAAACCAGATTGGATTAGATCAAAAATATTAGACTCTAAAGTTTTTTTTCAAACTAAACAGGTAGTCAATCAAAACAATTTAGTTACAGTTTGTCAGGAAGCTAACTGTCCTAATATTACTGAATGTTGGAGTAAAAAACATGCAACATTTATGATTATGGGAGATACTTGCACAAGAGCGT
>MDSZ01204122.1_pt1 | contig 10211 bp, 9 predicted proteins | sample 811201 | NCBI WGS metagenome assembly MDSZ01 (sample SAMN05326647, study PRJNA326480) | marine metagenome | isolation source: seawater | place: Indian Ocean: North | collected 2010 | reverse complement strand
CTGGAGATAATGATTTTCATGAAAAATTACAAAAGCATATGCTAGAAAAAATTGAGGAAGCAAATATATTATTATTTGCATCTCATGATGAGGAGTTAGTAAACAATATTTGTAATAAAAAAATATATATGAATCATGGAAGAATTTTAGAAATTATTTAATTAAAAAATCTAATTAATTTATTTTTATATCTCAAAATATTATACTTTTCGTAAGCCATTTGCCTCTTTTTTTGAAATAATTCATTATAAATTTTATAATTATTTAAAATTTTATTTATCATAAAATTTAAATTTTCAGTTTCAGAAACAAAACCGAAATTATCAAGTTGATCTTCGATTTTACATTTTTGAATTATTGGGATGATATTTTTTTTAATAGCTAAAAATGTTCTATTTGTTGAGGATTTATTCTGATATCGATTTTTAGATAAACAGATTAAAATTTTAGAATTATTGTAAAGTTTATCACGCATTTTATAATTAACAATTTTTTCAACATGTATTTTGTAATTTATTTTAGAAAATATTTTTTTTCTATAGTTGTTAATTTGGCCAGTAAAAAGAATATCAATTTTTTTTTTCTTTTTTCTTTTTTTTTTTAAAATTTCTTTATCAAATAGATGTGGGATAAATATATATTTTTTTTTTTTAACACTACATATTTTTTTATAATTTATATTGTCATATGTTGATATTATACCATCAAAATAAGGTAGAATTTTTAAAAAAAATAAATATCTATCTTTCATTATAATATCATATTTATCAATTTTATTATAATTAAGAATTTTTTTATAAATATTTTTTTTTAATCCTTTTTTTAAAAAATTAATTTTTTTTTCTAAATTGTAAAAATAATTTAAAAGTTTAAGTCTAAAAATTTTTTTAAAAATTGATTTTTCGTATAACGTTTCAAATTGATTAAATGTTAAATCTTCAATATTTAAAAATTTTGAAAATGTGAGTTCTTCAGTGACAACAAGATAATTTTTTCCTTTTCTCGATTTATTTAATTTCTCCTCAACTTTTTTCCAATAACTAGGATGATGACCCTCGTAAATTAAATTGATATTATTCTTATATATTTCATTTGAAATTTTTGCATTTAATTTACTTTTTTTTAGAATATTTAATAACATTTCGGCATTATCTCTAAGTGCCTCATAATCATAATGCCCAAAAGAAGAGATGTTAATTTTTTTTATAAAAGTCATTAATTGCTTGTGATATTTTCTTTACTTGTTGTTTATTTACATGATCACCGATTGGAAGACACAAGCATTCTTTAAAATATTTGTTTGTTCCATCATATTTGTTTTTTAACTTTATTTTTTTTAATTTAATTTTATTTACTGGAACACCCTTCCATTGAATTAAAGTCTCAATTTTTCTTTTATTTAAAAAACGCTTTAATGCATTTCTTTTTTTAACTAAAATTTCGAAATTTTGAAAAACATCTTTGTATTTATTTATTTTTTTTCTATTTTTAAATGGGAAAGATATGTTTTTATTTTCTTTAAAATTTAAATAATATTCTTTTGCCAATTTTATTCTTTTTTTAATACTAATATTAATTAATTTTAAATTACTGTTAAGTATCATGGCCTGAAAATTATCCAGTCTTGAATTTGTTCCATCTGAAATTACTGATCCTTTAAATCTTCCATGATTTGCATATGTTCTTATTTTTTTTCCAAGTGTATTGTTGTTAGTTGCGATGCAACCACCATCACCAAAACTTCCTAAGATTTTTGTAGGATAAAAGCTGAATACAGAAAAAATTCCAAATGAACCACTTTTTTTATTATTATATTCAGCCCCAAATCCTTGAGCACTTTCTTCGATTAAATATAAATTTTTTTTTTTACAAATATCTTTTAATTTATTCATTTCACACATCATTCCATTTAAATTAACGCAAATTATAGCTTTTGTTTTTTTATTTATATAATTTTTAACTTTTTTAACATCTATAAGACCAGTCTCATCAATGTCTGCGATTATTGGAGAATGTCCAGCCGATACTATTCCATTTATTGTGGCTATGAAGGTGTGTGATGGAACTATAATTTCAGAATTTGGAGGTAAATTTAAATTTAGAATCCCAATTTCTAAAGCTGAGGTCGCACTTCCACATGTGATTACATCTTTAACATTTAAATATTTTTTTAAGTTATTTTCTAATTTAAAAACTTCTTTTCCTAGAATAAATTCACCTGTTTTTAAGTTTTCCAGAATATTCTTTGAAAATTTATTTCTATATAATTTTTTATAATTATAGAATTTCATTTTTAAATTTTAAACCAATTATAAACAGTTTTTTTAATACCGTTCTCAAGTGAAGTATTAGATTTCCAGCCAAGATTTTTTATTTTTCCTAAATCTGGGACTCTCCTTGGTATATCTTCATAATTTATACCCAACTTTTTCTTTGCGTTTAAAAATTTTATTTTGGATTTTGAATTAGATATTTTGATAACCATTTTGGCAAATTTAAATATAGAAAATTCTTTGTCATTACCAATATTGTAAGTCTGATTATAATTTTTTTTATTACTTAATATCTTGTAAAAGGCATTTATACAGTCGTCTACAAATAAAAAACATCTAGTTTGTTTGCCATTACCATAAATTTCAAGATCTTTATTTTGAAGTGCATTTTTTATAAAACTGTCAACTACTCTGCCCTTTAAATTAGTTCCATATATGTTGAAAAGTCTTACATTAATAAAATTTATTTTTTTTAACATACTAGTTGCATGCAAGTAGTGTTCAACCATACTTTTTGCAGTAGAATAGCACCACCTAGATGTTGAAGTGGAGCCCAATACTCTATCATCATCTTCCTTAAATGGTATTTTAGGGTTTTTTCCATAGATTTCTGATGTTGAAGTAAAAAATAATATTTTATCGGTATCTTCACATAGTTTAATAATTTTTAAGCTAGGTTGTAAGTTGATATTAATCACTTCTAAAGGATTGCTTAGATATCTTTTAGGTTCAGCTATACCAGCAAAATGAAATATTAAATTATGATTACTAATGATTTTTTTTAAGAAATTATCATTCATTATACTTTTTTTATAGTTAGTAACTAATTTACTTTTGAGAATAGATTTATGCATTGGTTTAACATCTACAGCTGTAAATTTAATATTCTTTTTAATAAGGGATTTGCATAGATGATAACCAATAAAACCATTAGCTCCTGTAATTAAAATTTTTTTATTTTTTAGCATTAATTTTTTCTTCGAACATTTTTAAATATGAATTTTTCACACTCTAATAAATAAAACTTTGAGTCACCGAGTATCTCTTTGGCTTCTAAAAGATTATTTTTATAGGAAAACAGTTCTCTTGGAGTTATAGACATTTTATGATCTGGACCTTTTAGCTTTTTATTAACAGTAAAGTGTTTTTCAAAAAATCTTGCTCCAAGAGCGAATGCGTAAGCTCCTGATATTTTGTTAGTAGTATGATCTGAGTATCCAAGAACATATTTTGAAATTTTAGACAAATTTTTAAGCCTATTAATATTTGCATTTTTATCCAAAGTTGGATAGCTAGAGATACAATGCATTAAACAAATTTGATTTCTATTTTTACTAAAAAGATTATAAATTTTTTGAATTTCATTTTTTTTGTTCTGACCAGTTGAAATAAAAACAGTTTTTTTAAATCTAAGTAAAGAATTTAAAAGATTTTTATTGGTTGTTTCAAAAGATGCAACCTTAATTGCATCAACTTTATTTTCTAAACAAAAATTAAAACTTTCTTTGTCAAAAGGAGTAGAGAAAATTTTTTTTTTAAATTTTTTAGCATAATCCCATAAAATCTTTTCTTTTTCAAAAGATAACTCCATATCTTTAAAAAAATGTATAAATTTAAGATTTTTATTATCAAATCTTTTATCAGTGATATAAGTTTGAAATTTCACAGCATCTGCACCATTTTCATATGCTGCCTGTATAATTTCTTTACCCAATGAAACACTTCCGTTATGGTTAATACCTATTTCAGCAATTATAAAGGGATCACTATTAAGTGTAACTTTAGATTTGCCTATATTTATTGCTTTGACCATTGACTATATTAAAGTAATAACTTTTAAAAAATTATTTATATCAATGACCTTAAAAAAATCTAGTTTTAATATTTTTTTACAAGCAAGATTTGATTCAAAGAGGCTTCCAGGAAAGGCTTTAAGACAATTTCCAGAAAAAAATTTATTAAATTTTTTGATAAAAAGACTTAAGAAAAATATTTACAAAATACCTGTAATTCTTTTGACAACAAAAAGACCAATAGATAGAAAATTAATAAAAATAGCTAGAGAAAACAACATTTCATACCATGCTGGCTCACATAGTGTATTAAAAAGATTTTTCGAAGCCTCAAAAAAGTTTAAATCAAAAAATATTATAAGAATCTGTGGCGACAATCCTCTCACTGATATTAAATTTTTAGAAGAATGTGTTAGAAAGTTTGATAAAAGCAACATTGACCATTTATCAACATTTAGCAAACCTGAAGTTCCATATGGTACTGGTTGTGCTATTTTTAAAACATCTTTATTAGAGAAATATAAGAACAAAAAACTCACTTCATACGAGAGTGAGACTTTTGAAAATATTTTTCTTAAGTCTAAAAGTGTAAAAACTTTATATTATAAATCAAAAAATAAAAAATATAACAATAAGAATTTATCATTCACCGTTGATACAAAAAAAGAATATTTGTTTGTAAAAAAAATATGCGAAGATTTATATAAAAAGAAAAAATTAGATTTTGATATCAAAGATTTGATAAAAAAAATTGAAAATCCAAAAGTAATATGTTTTTTAAATTCAAATTTAGGATTAAGTATTTTTAAAAAACTCATTCAATTAAAAGTTAATATTAAATTAGTTGTTCTTCATCCAGATCAAAATTCAAACAAAAGTGATGAAATTATAAAATTATGTAAGATATATAAAATTAAAAATATTACACCTAGTAATTTTAATCTTAAAAATAAAAATATATTTAAGTTACTAAAAAATTCTAATGCGGATATATGTCTAAGTGTATGGTCGAGTTTTATTTTTCCAGAAAATATTATCAATTTATTTTCCAGAGGTATAATTAATTTACACAATTCTTTTTTACCGATTAATAAAGGATCAAACGCAAATATATATTATTTGTTAAATGGTGATAATCCAGGCGTCTCGTTGCATTATATAAATACTAAAATAGATTCTGGGCCAATAATAGATCAAAAGCTAATTGAATGTGAAATCTCAGATACTGGTTATACTCTTCAAAAGAGAATGGAAAAAGAAATGTTTAAAATCTTTTTTAAAAATTGGAATAAAATTAAAAATTATAATCAAAAAATAAAATTAAAAAAACCAATAGGAGGAAACTATAATAAAAAAGGTAAAGTATACAAACTAAGTAAAATAAATTTAAATAAAAAATATAGAGCTATAGATTTGATTAACATTTTGAGAGCTTTTACCTATAAGGGTTATTCTGGTAGTGAATTTAAATATAAAAATAGCCTTTATGACTGCAAAATAATAATATCTAAAAAATGAGGTTAAAATTAGTTTTTTATGACTTTATAAAAATATTTTGTAAGTTTCAAAATTCAAAAATAAATAATAATTATATATTGAGAACAAACAAATTTTCTAAATCTAAAAAACAAAAAATAGAACACAATTTCATAAATAAAATCTTGAAAAAATTTCATGTAAAAAGAGTATTAGATTTTGGCTGTAATGATGGAATACTAAAAATATCTTTAAGCAAGAGAATAAATTATAATGGAATTGATATTAATAAAAAACTTAAAAGTAATTTTTTATATTCGAAAAAAATTAAAATTTACAAAAAAAAAATACCCACTTATAAATTAAAATTTGATTGCATAATAATTTCACATGTTATTGGTCACTTAAATAATCCAATTAAGGTCATTGGTGATCTAAAAAAAAATTTAAAAAAAAAAGGAATAATAATTATTATTACACCAAATAAATATTTTAAATTATTTATTTTTTTTTTAAATCTCTTTAATAATTACATTCCTGACACCACAGTAAATAGGTACTATTCTAAAAATGAAATTTTAAATATATTAAAAATTAAAAATTTAAATCCTATTTATTTTAAAAGTTATTCAATTATTCGGGGAGTACTAAGGAAAAAATTAATCAGTGAAAGATTGTTTTTTGTAGCACAAACATGAAAACAAGTTGTGTAATAATTTTAAAAAAAAAACAAAATTATCTCTTACAATTAAGAGATAATAAAAAAAAAGTATTAGAAAGAAATCAATGGGGTTTTTTTGGAGGACAAAAATCTAAATATGAAAGCAAACTAAGTTGTATCAAGAGAGAAATACAAGAAGAATTAAATTTTAAAATTAAATATCCTAAATTTGTAGGTCAATTAAAATATAAAAATTATTTAATAAATGTTTTTTTCATGATTACTAAAAAAAATTTTTTTGAAATTAACGAAGGTTCAGCTTATGGTTTTTATAATAAATCTCAAATTCTAAAAAATAATTGTAAATTAAAAAACTCATCCAAAAAATATTCAGTTGCAAAAAGCTCATTAAAAGTTTTTAAGTATTTTTTGAAAAATATTTAGTTTTTTTTCTTTTTTTTTGAATAATAAAAAATATATTTTATCTAGTTTAATTTTATTTTTAATGACTTCATTATATATTTCAGGATATTTTTTTTTAATTTTTGTATAATTTATTTTTTTATAATTATTAAAAATACAATTTTTAAGTAGAAAAATATTTTTTTCAGATAACATTTTATCAATTAAACTGACATAGCTTATATAAATTTTTTTTTTAAATTTTTCTTTTTCTATTTTTTTTGAAAAAACCAAATCATCAAATGTATCAATGTACTCACTAAATAAACTTTCTAAGCTCAGTGCTTTAAAAAAATCAAATTCGTTGTAATAATAGCCATTTTTAATGAAACACCATGGAAAATTCTTTGGCAATACATTAGTAAAATAATGATAAAAGATTTTTGCTCTATTTTGATCATTAAATCCTATTGAATTTTTTTTTAAATGTAAGTTAATACTTTTAAAATAATTTTTTTCATTTTTGGGATTAGACACATACTTTTCTTTTGAATATGACGTGTTTGTACACACTATTGGTTTTTTACCTATCATTGCCATTTCTAAACCACTTAAAGATGTGTATACAATCCCCAAGTCACATATTTTTATAAGGTCATAGGTATTAATACGATCAAATGGAAATATAATCTTTAAATTACTATTAGAATAAAATTTATTTTTTTTTAAAATATTTAAAGAGGCCTCGTCAGATTCAGAGTATTTAATAACATCTCTATTAGGATTATATGGGAAAGGATGACATCTAACAATTATAGTTAAATTTTTCATTTTTATTAACCTACTTATTGTTTTGTTCAACCAAGAAATATAACTATCAAAAATTTGATTTTTCATTCTGTAATGTTGTTCATACCCATGGCTAGGTAAGAGTAGAACAATTTTATGATTTTTTTCAATATTTAACTTTTTAAACAAATTTTTTGCTTCTTTTTCTTGATTTACAATTTGAGTTCCTGGATTTGTATTATATTTTTTATTGTACCAATATGATTTAAAAGATAATTTGAACTTTTTATTAATAGAATTTGATTCATCAATTATCCTTTTTTTTTCGTTTTTAGTTAATGATCGAAAGTATTTATTAAAATTTTTAAATTGATAATCATCTTTTATTACTGAAGAATAATTCCAAGAGACAGATAGCTGCTTATCTTTACCGCCATACAAATTATAATCTATTGAACAACAATTAATCTTTAAAAATCTTAAAGTTTTATAAACAACACCCCATTCGTAGAGAAATGATCCTGCTGGAACAATGGCACTAGAGTAATTATTGTTTTTTACTAAATATAATATCTTTGAAGCTAATTTTATATTTTGTGAAAGTTTGTTTGAATAAATTTTCTTATATATATTTTTTTTTTTATCTAATATAATTCGTCTAAAGTGGTTTGAAGTATCTATTTCAGATTGTTTTTCAATAATTTTAATTAATTTTTTTGGTAATTTAGATTTTTGAATACTATTTACGTTTATAAAATTTAAATTTTTGCTTATCTTATGTTTCTCTATTTTAGAAAAAAAATCTTTTATTATTCTTTTATCATTAGATGTATCTTTATTGTCATGATTGTAAAAATCGTTCCAAACATAATCCAAAACTATTCCTCTTGCTGAAAGTATTCCAGAGATAAGTAAAAGATAATTATGCCAGTGAGGAGTTACTGTAAAAGTTAATACTTTTACTTCTGATTTATTTTTTTCAAAAATTTTTATTTTTTTTAAATGTTTATAAATTTTTTCAAACTGAATCATTCGCAATTAAATTCAAGATATTTTAAAATTTTATTATTATCCTTAGGTCTTTATCAAAACCATAATTAAGTCTTTTTGTATACATTTTTTGATATATAATGCTAATAGTTTATATTTATTTATAACTATTTTATAAATTTATCATAATATTTTAAAAATAATGTTTGTAATTGAATTTGGATGTAATCATTTAGGTAAAAAAAAAAATATAAAAAAAATGTTAGATTTTTTTATAAAATCTTCATTTGATATGGCAACAATTCAACTTCTATCAAAAGAATACTACTTAAAACATCCTGGTTTATTTATCCATAGAGAAATATACAAAAAAATAATTGATATCTGTAAAAAAAAAGGAAAAAAAATAGGGTTATCTGTATGTGATGTAAACACTTTTAAATATATAAGTGATTTAAAATTTGATTTTTATAAACTTTTAAGTTGGGGAAATACGAATAAAGAATTAATAAATATTTTAAAAAATAAAAAAAAACATATTTATATTTCCACTGGTAAATCCAACGAGAGTAAAATCAGAAAATCTCTAAATTATTTTAGTTTATATAAAAAAAAAACTTTATTACATACTCCCATGACTTATGACTCAAAAGAATTAAATTTTAAAAAAATATTTCATTTACAGAAAAAATTTAAAATAAATGTTGGATATAGTAATCATAATAATAACTCTAATACAATTTATGCTCTTAGTTTTTATAATCCAAAAAAAATTTTTTTATATATCAAGCCTAATGAGTCAAATAAAATTAAATTTCCTGATAATGATCATGCTTTTAAAATAGAAGATCTTGAAACTTTAAAAAAAAATTATATCGAATGCTTGAATTGTCACCAAAATAAAAATAGAGTAGTTAAGGAAATTAAGATCTTTGACTAACATTACTGAAAATAATAGTTTAAAAAATGAATATTAAATTAAATTTTAAATCAATAAATCCTATTGTTAGTTATTTGTTTAAAAAAAAAAGTGAACTAGAAAACCTTAAGAAAGATGATAAAGCATTTCAAAAAAAATACTTAAATTTTTATGAGAATTGTTTAGTAACAAAAATTGTTCATGATTGCGATAAAAATATAAATTTTGATTTTTCAGAAAACGAAGATCTTAAAAATTTGAGAAAAAATGGTTTTGTTAAACTTTCTAATATTATATTTAAATTTGATGAAAATAAGTTTCAAAAAATTTTAGATAATAAAGATTTATCTGTCCATGATGAAATAGGAGTGGCATCAGTAATTGACTCCTCTAAGCATTTTCCGGAGCTAAATGAAATATTAGAGTCAGAATATATAAATAATATATGTAAACTATATTTAGGAAATGATGCTGTTGTAAATCATATAAGAGTTGAGAGACTCGAAGAAAAATTATCTAGAAATGATGTTTCAGGTCTATATCATCACGATATGGTAGGACATAGATTAAAAATTCTTATTTTGCTGGATGATGTTTATGAAAACGGTAGATGTACAGCATATACTGTTGGCTCTCATAAAGTAAGATGGAAAAATTATGATTATGATCAATCCAGGTATGATGCAGATATAATTGAAAAAAAATTTGAAATTGGTAAATTTTTTGGAAAAAAAGGTGATATTTTTATATTTGACACCAACGGACTTCATAAAAGAGATGAAAAACCTGACAAAGCAAAAAGAGCAGTGGTTTTTATTGATATTGCAAGTCATAAAAAATGTAAACTTTTTAAAGAACTGATACCAGATAAGATTCCACAGATATTTCCAATTGGTTATTATAGAGAG
>MDSZ01267873.1_pt1 | contig 10212 bp, 10 predicted proteins | sample 811201 | NCBI WGS metagenome assembly MDSZ01 (sample SAMN05326647, study PRJNA326480) | marine metagenome | isolation source: seawater | place: Indian Ocean: North | collected 2010 | reverse complement strand
TCTAAATTTATCTTTACTTTGAGAAATGTAGAATCTTGGTTGGGTTCAATGGAAGCATTATTCAGTCAATGGGATATAACTGATAAAAGAACTTGTAAAACAGATCATTTGCATTATGCATTATACGGTACACATAAGTTTAATAAAGATAAAATGCAAAAAGCATTTTTTAAACATTTAGATGATGTAACAGATTATTTTAAATTTAGAGAAAAAGATTTATTGACAATTTATGTTGAAGAGAACAATAAGTGGGATAAACTTTGTGAGTTTCTTGAAGTACCAATTCCAGAGCAAGATTATCCGCATGCGCATAGAAGAGAAGACTTGAACTTACCTAAGATTGAGTCTATACTAGCTTAATGCAAACGTTTTTACCTTACAAAAATTTTTACGAGAGTGCTAAAGTACTCGATCAGAAAAGATTGGGTAAGCAAAGAGTGGAAGTACTTCAACTTCTTAATTCAATTAGAGCATCTAAAGAAGGTACCCCCTATAAAGGATGGAAAAATCACCCTTGTCGTCATATGTGGTACATGAAAGGTAAGCACGATTTTTCAAACGCTTTAGTTGAATACGGGCTAGATGTATGTATAGCTTGGAAAGAAAGAGGCTATAAAGATACATGTTTTCATAAAATAGCTGCTCATTACAACAAAGGAGCTGGTCATTATTACCCCGAATGGTTGGGTAGGAATGATATTCATCAATCTCATCGTAGTATGCTTATTCAAAAAGAATCTTCATGGTATAGAAATATATGGCCAGATGAAAGAGATGATCTTGAATATATTTGGCCATACAATAATTAATTTTTATGAGTAACGAATCTACCGCATCTAAGTTTGTAAAAGGTGTTTACACCGAATATGTTGGCAAGAAAACGCAAGTTTTGGGGGAATTGGAAGTTTATCTAAACAACCCAGTCGGGGTAGGGGAACATAGTAAAATTTCTACAGAAATTAAAACTAGGTTTGAAGAGCTTGCTAACATTGAAGATGTAATCGAAACAATCGAAAAGCACTTTAATATAAATGAGCCATCAGAGGAATCCAGCGATAGTTGAACAGCAACCGGGTCAGGAATTTGCAAACATTAATGATGCTGAGTTCATCATATGTTCAGCATCTGCTTTACCTGATAATATAAATCATAGATCTATATTATCTTCAAGTTTTGACTATTTTAAAAACTGTCATTATATTTTTCAACATGATATAAAATATAACAACACCGACGGTCTCGCATCGGTATATAATAATTTTTTAGAAAAATATAAAGATAGAAAATACATTATTTTTTGTCATGACGATATTTTTATAGAGTCAGTAAACTTTTACGATATTTTAAAAGAGAGATTTGAAAAAGGGTATGATGTCTTAGGGTTGGCTGGGGGGAGTAGACTGAAAAAAGAAAAGCCGTTATTGTGGCATTTAGCAACTAAGAAAGAAACACATAGTGGAATAGTATATCACCCACACGAAATAAATGGTGAAGTTTCAAACCTACCTACAATATTTGGTCATACTCCAAAAGAAGTTGCAATACTGGATGGGTTATTTTTAGCAGTAAAGGTTAAATCGTTAATCGATAATAATGTCAGATTTGACGAAAATTTAACTGGTTTTCATTTTTACGATATTAAGTTTAGCATTGACTGTAAAAAAGCTGGGTTAAAGTTATCGACTGTCAATTTAAAGGTTGTTCATAAATCTCACGGATTGTCGGACGTTAATAATTTAGATTGGCATAATTCTCAAAATTACGTATTAGATAACATCTAACGAACCCCCGAACCGTATAGATCTTGATCTATATCAACCCAATCACCATATTTCATTTCTTTTATAAAAATAAAATTTCGTTCTTCACTATTTAACGCTCTCAAATATTCCATGTACTTTTTTCTTTCCTCTTTATTCAAAACTTTAATTCCCCTATTATTTGCTTTTACTTCTACAGGGTGTTCATAATATAAAAATATTGAAAAAAATATAAAAGCGAAAAATGTAGCTATAATACCGCTTAATCCTTTTTTATTTTGGTTCATTTTTTATAGGAGCAGCTGCATGGGTAAACGGTTGTTCATTTGCTTTACCCACGTTTCTAACTTGTTCGTTATTTTCTACTAATGTTAAAGGTAAATTATGGAAATTATGAGCGTGAGCATAACTAACAACGGTACCTGGAGTCGGTGCTGCTAATACGGGGTAAACACCACTAGACGACCCACCAGTCACAGTACAAAAACCTATCAATAATCCCCCCATTAACTCACCACCGGTATTAGCTAATTCAGTGACTTGTGTTTCTGAAGGAGCGGTAATATGATTTACCGAAAGCTCTCCATCAACATGCACGCCGCCTTTAACTATTACGTTACCGTTAACACCCATATTAGAATCAATTAAAACTTGACCACCTTGTCTGTTTTTTATAGCTACTATATCAGCTTCAAGACTAAACCTTTTACCGCCTTGAATGTTCATTTCAAACTCTGAAGAAATGTTAACTTGTTGACCACCAATGCTTACAATTGAACCAGAAAGATCTACACTTCCATAACTTTTCATACTTAACCCGCCTGCACCAACTAAAACATTATATTTGTTTGCTACATTAAGGGAAGAAGAACCACCAGGTAAATCATCTACATGAACCTTTTCAAAAAGAGGGCTTTCTTTTTTAGTAGCATAAGCACCCAATGGGTCTAATAACACCCCGCTGTTATTAATTTTACCTACTAAATCTACCCTTACATTAGGAAAATCATTCATTATAAGGCCGATATTTTCAACTTTATTTTTTGTTATATCTATAATATGGCTACCACCAAGACCCATCTTTCTTTCTATTTCCGCAAGTTCGGTAATTTTAGATTTGTATAGCTTTTTATACTCGTCATATTTTTTAAGAGGTTCTTTTTGCCATGTACCGTCTTTACTGCTAGGACTTTCACCTGTACCCCCACAAACAGGGCATCTTGTGGTTGGTGGTAATTTAGTTAGCTGTGCATCTTTTGAATTATTAGATATACCTGCAAAATTTCTGGCAGGGTCTCTCTTTCCTAATATAGCAGCAGGGTTTAAACAAGCAGCAGCATATCCAATCAAATCAAAATTTGCTTTTTTATTGTTTACAACAAGATGGTCTTTACCTTGAGATCCCATACAAACTGGACAAACAGCAAAAGTACCCTTTCTTTCCTGTAAAGTTGAAGTTAACCTAAAATAAGGCGATACATCAAAAGATTCAGATCTTTGTATTTCGAATAATTGTTTTATATTAGCTATTGATGCTACTATATCGTGCCATTGTTTAAAATACTCTGACTTTAAATTACCTATCTTTGTATAGTAGTCACCCCTTACAATAAAGTCTAAATCTCTTTCGGTGTAAACATTTCTAAACCCCTTTACTGTGTCGTACTGATCTTGTAATACTAATTTTTGATCATTATGTGTTGCTAATTCAATATTTGTTTTTAAAGCAAACTGTTTAAATGAACCATTATAACCTGAAAATTTTAAACTTTCCCTGTAGTCGGAATTTACAAATTCTATCGTGCCGCCTTTTTGGTTTATAACATATTTGTTCTTATAATATTCTAAATCAGATTCATTAGTTGCGCTTAAAGATCTATTTTCAAAACTACCAGGATAATCGTACCCACCCTTTCCACCATAAATTTCTTTCCAATCAGCATTACCATAATTAGCAGCAAAATATACCGGAAATAAGGGGTCACCATCATGGAAAAACACCCATACGTGCGAACCTACAGCTGGAACAGCGAATGAACCTTTTGGTCCATTCGAATATACACTCGGTGAATAATCAAATGAAAATACATTTACATTATTAACGTTATTCTTTGCATCATTAAATGCATCATTAACTTTAAATCTATATTTTTCATAAACGTTACCTTCTTTTTCACCAATTAAATCTACGTTTTGTTGTCCTGATTTTTGGTCAGATAACTCGCTTTTTATCGTTATTTCGTCAGCTTGAAATCCACTAACTCCAGAAAAACTGCTATCTGAAGTTGACCCATAACTAGGAAAAGCATTAAATCTTCCTGATGACATTTCACCTGTTATGGGAGACGCACCTATACTCCAAGGTAAAATTTTCTTTAAATCTTCATAAATGTCATTTAAATCACTTTGTAAATTTTTACCCAAGAATTTGAATTTTTTATCTTTTGGAATTTCATTCCAATTTTTATACACGGTGGGTGATATATGAGGCACGAAAATTTTACAACGACCTTTAGCTAGTGGGTCGTTATTTTGTATTACTATTCCTAAATAATTTCCGTAATATTCTTTCATTATAAACTAAATGTTCTCCTTTGTGTATATCCTAACGTTCTTAAAATTGATTCAGCCAGCTTATTATAATCTCTTTTAGTTATCTTTTTGTATAATCTATTAACTGTCAAAGCTTTCTCTTCAATACCAGCAGGTGCAATTAAAGGTACACTATTTGATTTATTAGCAAAATTAAACTCAAGCCCTTCTGCAATTGCTATTTCAATATCTTCTTCACCAATAGCTTTAGATGAATTAATTCTTGATTTTATATTGTTTTGTCTTGCTTGCAATGCAACAATAATTTGTAACGGTGGTAAGTCAGGCCAGCCTTCAATTTGTCTAACTTTATCTCCAATAGAGTCGGTAGTAAATGATATATCTTTTGCAGTTTCTATTTCCGTTCTTTGAGAATCTACAAATTCTTCTAATTGTTTTATTATTTTATCTTTTAATTTCTTATATCCAGCTCTATTTAAAGAAGCTTTTACAGATTCATTTGTATTTTGATTAGGTGAATTTTTAATTAAGAAAACTTCTTTACCTGATTGAGTATTTGCATAAGAAAAATCTTCTAACAAATAAACAGCATTATATAAGAAATTATATTCAGATTTAAACTCAGCTATTGATAAAGGCTCTGGTAAGTTTCCAAAATTATCTTGACCTGTTGGTGCATCAGCTGTTCTATTTTCGGTTTCTTTTATTGATTGATCTTTTAATGCTGCTACAGATCTTTCAGTTTCTTTTTTTGTTATTTCATCTGTAAGATTTGGTAATTTTTGAGCGTCTCTTTTTTGTCTTGGCGTTAGTTTTAAATCAACATCACAGCCTAAAAATTTACCTAAAGTTAATCTACCTGCTTCTTGTTGGTTAAATTGATTTAAAAATTTAAAATTAAGCAAGTTACTAATACCATCAATTGTACCGGTGACCGCACCTGTGATATCTCCTAAAGTCTTAGCAAATGCATCAGCTATAGAAATCGAAGGTATTGTTGGTTTAAATTGATCAACGCTGAATAAACCTAAAGGTGCTGTGAATATACCTATAATGTCTTTTACTCTTTGTTTTATACAATCAGCTATACTTGGTGTGTTTAATTGTAAAGCTTTATCTCTTTTTAATGTAGCAGATGCATTACCTATTGCTGTTTCTACAACCTTACCTGTACCATCGACGGTAGTTTTTATAAAATTTGATGATGCTAAAGCAGAAGTTTTTACTGCCTCAGATGTTTGCTCGGGAATTTTTGCAGTTTTCTTTACTTCTTCTTTTACGTTATTTTTTAACTCCCCTAATCTTTTTAGAGGGTCTAAAATTGCATTGACCGTATTAACTGCAGATTTAATTATTCCATTTAATACACCGGTAATTTCATCAGTAATAGTTTTAAATATGGAACCGTCGGCCAACCCCTTTACAAAACCAATAGCTCCGTTGACTATATCCAAAAAAGGTTGAACTACTGCTAACACAGCACCTACAGCTACATTAACTGCTGCAGATATAATTTGGCCCGGTAAAGCTGCAACAGCTTTTACCACACTTTGTGATACTTGTTTAACGGAATTCTTGAGAGAACTAAGAATTGTTTTATAAGCGCTACCCGCCATTTTAAATATTTATCAACAAAACTTCAATATAAACTTGATATTTCGATGTTACCTATTACAATATTCATATGCATATTTGTGTTATACCAGATCTTCATAATCGTACGGAAATAGCAGAAAGGGTTATAGATAAAGAAATTAATAATGTAGATAAAATAATCTTCTTAGGGGATTATTACGATAATTTTTTTGATGGACCCGAAGACGTAGCTAAAACATCTAAATTACTAAAAAATTATATTTCTGATTCAAAATTTGAATTTTTAATTGGTAATCATGATTTGCATTATATAGTAGGTGAACCTGCTTTTAGAGCAAGCACTTGGACGCAAGAAAAATTTGATGCGGTAAATGAAATTTTATCACCGGAAGACTGGGAAAGATTTAATTGGTCCATACCAATAGACAATTGGTTGTTTTCTCATGCTGGGGTTAACATGAGCGATTATTCTCAAGAGAAATTAGACGGGATACTTAATAGTCATATAGAGGAGGTTCTTGAACAAAATTTAGAGAAATCTACGTGGTTTTCACCTTACGGTGATTTTTGGTTAAAATATTTGGATGGTAACCCTTTTGCAGCTGATAATGATAAAATTTATAGTCAAGTAATTGGCCATACTGTTTTACCTAGATGGAATATGAAACAATTAATTGGGTATAGGTGTTATTATATCGATACATGTTCTCAACATTACGCAATAGTTGATACCGAATTGGATAACGTTACAATAAACAAAACTGGTTATGAACATGTTTATCATCCAGGTGAAATTCGTTGGATTAATAAAATTAATCAGTCGAAATTTATATGAGTAAAAAATTTATAGCGTTTACAGGTCCTGGTAGTTCGGGTAAAACTAGTCTAATTGATAGTATAAATTTTTCTAACCTCTTAGGTCACGAATGTATTATGATTAATTCTCATACCCGTGATTTAAAAAGGCAGGGGTTTCCGATTAACTCATCAGGTAGTGATGAGACGCAAATAATGATAAGTATTAAACACTTTCAAAACGTATTAAATGACTTAGGACAATCATGTGTATTTGATAGGTGTGTATTAGATGGCTACATATATACGAAATGGTTATGGCAGAAAAAGAAAGTATCTAATTATGTTGTAAGGTTTGCTGAAGGTATTTTTAATAATTATATTTCAAAATACAATGTAATTTTTCATTGTGTACCTGATTTCGATTTTGTTAAAGATTCAGATAGATCAACAAGTAAGGAAGATAGGAATATAATTAATCATTTGTACGAAACCGAAGTATTGATATTAAAAAATTTATATCATAATAGCGATACGCAAATTGTTTCGTTAACAGGTAGTCCTGCAAAGCGTAAAGAAGTGGTTGAAAACGTTTGTAAAAATTTATAATAAAGTTATGGCATTACAAGAATTAGATAACTCAAATATTAGTACTCATTTAGGTCAGAGTAGTTCATATTCTGGTCAATATGATAAATCTCTCTTAGTAAGAGAACCGAGGCAAAGTAATCGTACTTATCTCAATATTAATGAAGGGGATGAATTACCCTTTCATGGTTGTGATGTATGGAATGGTTACGAAGTATCTTGTTTAACAAATACAGGTAAACCGGTAGCAGCAATTGCTAAAGTAGTTTATCCATGTAATAGTAAATATATTGTCGAATCGAAGTCTATGAAACTATATTGGAATAGTTTTAATATGACTAATATGGGTGATAATGATTTACAAGCAATGGATGAAATGGCTAAGCATGCTATTGAAGATTTATCTGAATTACTTGAAACCGACGTTCAAGTACATTTACAATACCCTGATGCGGAACCTAGTGTACCTGTAATTAGAGATGTTGAAAGTTTTACTCATTTAGAGATTTCATGTAGTGAAGATATAAATTGCGATACGTTTACCGAAACTCCTGATCTTTTAGAATTAGAAGATATTGGTGCTTCTGATGTAAGGCGCTTTAAGTCTAATTTATTGAAATCAAACTGTAGGGTAACTTCACAACCCGATTGGGGTGATGTTTTTATTGGAATTAGAGGTAGTAAAATACCTACTATTGATAGCTTGTTAAAATACATCGTATCTTTCAGAGATGAATGCCATTTTCATGAAGAGATATGTGAGTGCATATACAAGAGACTTTGGGATATTTGTTCTCCCGAAGAGTTGACTGTAACTTGTTTATATGTTAGACGAGGAGGTTGGGACATTAATCCACATAGAGTCTCTCATGAATATCTATATAACAATGAGTTAGCTGATGTGGGTGAGATGTTTAGTAAACAGGCTAGACAATAAAAAGAAAAGCCCACCGCAAGGTGGGCTTTTTACTCAAACAACACAAACATTAAACTGCTATACCGCCGCCAAGACCTAACTGCTGCCATTTTCTTCTTCTGTTAGGACCAACAATTACGTTAGCACGACTAGTTGATGTTATGACAGTGGACCCTGCATTGGCAATAGTAAATTCTACACCGGTATTATTAACTGTAAGTAACCATACCTTAGTACCGGTAGGTAATCTAGAAGTAAAGTCTGTAGATGTACTACCTATTAAGCCGTCATCAAACGAAACTGAAGATGGCTCATAATATAAAGTCGTTGAATCTGAATTCCACAACACCCCGACAACGTTTTCACCTTCCCATGTGCCAAATGCACCTACGTTAACAGAATCTACATATACGTTTTCACCGTCTTTAGGTCCACCTGACCATGTTGAAAGTACCTGTACTGCGTTGGAATAACCAGTACCAAACCCTCCGTTTGGACCAGGACCGGGGGTAACTCTTGCTATGCTGAGTGCTACATTGTTTAATGCTGTTGCCATATTAGTATTTATTCTTTTTTGACGATTTTTTTGTACAAACAAAAAAAAGCCCAGCCTTTCGGCTGGGCTCTGAATAGTAACTTCGATTAGAAGTATACGGCCTGTGAGCCTGGAGTGAACGCATCGCCCAAGTTCTTCAAGATAATAACGTGATAATACAAGTTAGCACCGAAGATGTTGTCAACAACACCGTAACGGGTTAACAAGCCAACACGTGGCGAGAAGTCGTTAGGACCAATTGTTCTCTGAACCATAACAGGAATGTATGGACAATAGATAATACCTGTGTCGTAAAACTCAGGACCTTTATATCCAAGCAACGCATACTCAACACGATCCTGTCTAACCTGGTTAGTAACAGTTGTGTAAGGAGTGTATGTTCCCTGATCAGGCTGTGAAATGTAGCCTTGGTTCTGCTCAAACTGAGCTTCTGTTCTGGTATCGCGGTAAACGTTGAAACGACCACCGAGGTTACCTACCTTCGCAACACCAACTGGCTGCGTGTTCACATTACCCTGAACCGGTACCCACTGGAATTCTGGAAGCATTTCCAAAATAGCGGCGGCACGAGGAGTACAAACGATAAAGTTAGCAGCACCTCTGCGGTTTCTAATGGCAATACGGTTTGCCTGAATGATGATTCTCTGGTAGAAATCACGGTTACGCTCAACCAACCAGCGACCATCTGCGGACTGAGGAGCCCATAACGAATAACCGTTACCGGTACCGTTATCAAGAGCAACCTGGATCATTCTCATGAGCATTTCACGGTCGATTTCAGCCTGTAACTCATACGACATAGCGTTAGTGAGCTCAGTATCGATATCGATACCATTCATGTTCTTAAGATCCTGCTCTAACTCAACAGACCAACGGGCTGCTAACCTACGAGTACCAGCTTCAACAGCTGTTTTCTCAAAGCTAACAACAACCTGTGGAATCTTACCTGTTAACTCAAAGTTAGCAAGCAAGCGTGCAACACCTTTATCCTGATCAGCCATCGGGAAGTCAGTACCAACACCACCTAAACCAGACAACTTCGCAGAAGAAGTACCGGTAAAACGTGAATCTAAGTACTGATAACCAAGTTCATTGCCGTCAGCAGCACCATTACCGGAAGTAGGAATACCTGTACCCTGAAGGGCATTAGTTTTTCCTGTAGCGGTTGGTTGACCGTCAACACCGTTACCAAGAGCATCTTGCTCAAACTTGTAACGGAGGGCAAATGCCAAACCAACAGGTCCGGACATTGGCTGAACACCAACGATTTCGTTCGTAATCAACTCAGGGAAGGTACGACGAATCATCGGGATTAGGATTTTCGGTAAACGAAAGTCGCCTGTGGCGTAGGTATCACCCTGTGCATAAGAGTTAGGGATCTGATTACCATACTGACCGATGTCATTGGTACCCTGCGAAAAAGCAGAACCAGTACCACCGGATAC
>MDSZ01000603.1_pt1 | contig 10213 bp, 3 predicted proteins | sample 811201 | NCBI WGS metagenome assembly MDSZ01 (sample SAMN05326647, study PRJNA326480) | marine metagenome | isolation source: seawater | place: Indian Ocean: North | collected 2010 | reverse complement strand
TTTTGTCATCTAATAAATAATTATAAATGAAATGAAATTAAGTTAGGAATAAGATAATATGGCAACTCGAAATTTAGTACCAAGAGGCAATAATGAAGGCAGTTTAGGAATTCCCACACAACGCTGGTCTGCACTTCACGTTGCCAGCATATCAACTGATGCATTAAAGGTAGGTGATAATCTATCTTTATTTACAAACGGTGTTGGTATATCAAGTATATCTGCAAATAATGATGGCCAGTTCGTTATTGCAATGACTAGCGCGTTTTTAGAGGATTTAGGATTTACTACAGACGGCGGTATTAATTCTGGTTTTACAAGAAACGATGGCCAAGCATTAACAAATGATGACTCAATTGCTGCAGGAGACTCATTTAAAGTAGCAATTCAAAAAATCAATGATGATCTAAGAGGTGTTGCAGCCCCTAATGATTTAACAGTAGCAAGTTTTGATGCAGCTGCTATTACAATAAGCGGAGAAGCTTTTGCTGATAATGACACAACTTTAATGACATCAGCAGCTATCGATGATAGAATTTTATCTTTTGGTTATACAACTAACACAGGTGATATAACAGCAGTTGCTGCAGGAGTTGGTCTTTCTGGCGGTGGAGTCGATGGCGATGTTTCAATTGCCATAGATGATACTGTAGTAACAACTTTAGCTGGCGCTCAAATACTTACAAATAAAACTTTAACTACACCTATTTTAACTACTCCAAAAATAAATGACACGTCAGCCGACCACACATATAATTTTGTCGTTAGCGAGTTAACTGGCAATAGAAATATAACATTGCCTCTTTTAGCTGGCAATGATACCTTTGTTTTTGAAAGCCATACTCAAACTCTAACAAATAAAACTTTGACATCTGCTGTATTAGATACAGGCATTTCAGGTACTGCAATCAAAGATGAAGACAATATGGTTTCAGATTCTGATACACATTTAGCCACACAACAATCAATTAAGGCATATGTTGATACTCAAGTAGGTGCTGTTGACTTAGATCTTCAAGGTGATGACAACGTTGCGTTAGCAATAGATTTAGATAACGAAGTTCTTACAATTGCAGGTGGTACAGGTATTAGTACAACAGGTGCAGCTAATACTTTAACAGTTGGTCTTGATAATACCGATATAGCTACTCAAACTGATGGTCTATTTCTTGATGCTCAAGATGCTCCAAGAAATGGAGTAGGTGATACTGCATCAATAGGGTCAGGTACAGCAATTCCTGTTTTGACACTTAATAAACAAGGTCAAGTAACAGCAACTTCAACTGCTTCAGTTGTGACAACTCTTACAGTAGATGCAGATGGTCCTACGACTTCAAATGTGAGTTTAGCAGATGATGACTTGATTATTGCAGGCGGTGCAGATTTAACTTCAGCAGTCGCAAAAAATGGAACAGATGTAACTGTTACGCTCGAGTTAGATGAAACTACTGTTATTAACGGGGATGATCAATTAGGAAATGCACAAGTAGCTTGGGCAGGAAACGACACATCATTTCAATATGGCGATGCAAATACCGTAGCACAATTTACTGTTGACAGAAAAGGTAGACTAACTCAAGCAAAAAATATTGATATTAGCATTACATCTTCGCAGGTTGACGACGCAACATCTGCAAATACTGCAGATAAAATTGTTATAAGAGATGGAAGTGGTGACTTTAGTGCTCGCACAATTACAGCAACAACATTTTCAGGAGATCTCACTGGTAACGTTACAGGAAACGCAACTTCTGCTGACTCTGCAGATAAGTGGGACACAGCTCGAACTGTAACATTTGCTACTGGCGATGTGACAGGATCTTTCTCTATTGACGGGTCAGCTCATGTTGGTAATGTTGCACTTTCAATTGCAGCAAATAGTGTTGATCTAGGAGCACATACTACAGGAAATTACGTTCAGAGCGTAACAGCAGGCACCGGTATTGGAGCGATAGCAGCTGCTTCAGAGGGCGCTGCTGTAACTGTTGGTGTTAATGGAGTACTTGAAGATTTAGACACATTAGGAGCAGCTACGGCTAACGGAGAATTTATTGTAGCAACTGGGCCAGGTGTTTTTGCTTATGAAAGTGGAGATACAGCAAGACTTAGTCTAGGACTAGGCTCAACTGATAGTCCTTCTTTTGCAGGAAACACTTCAGGAAACATTCAGATTGGAATTACTGGTGATAATGAGATTGATACAGATCAAGGTAATCTTACAATAGACTCAGCTGGAGGAACAGTTACCGTAGATGATCACTTAATTGTTTCGGGTAATTTAACAATAAACGGCAATCAGTTTCAAGTTGATGGTACTACAATACAGTTAGATGACAACTTAATTGAACTAGGCTTGATTAACAAAGCAGCACCGACTGAGGCAGTAACAAAAGATTTAGGTTTATTATTACATGACCACGGAGCAGAACAAGGTACGGCAACAATTCATAGTATATATTGGGATAATAGCGATGAAAAATTCAGATTAGAATCAGGTGTTTCTGAAGATAATCAAGGAATCTTATCAGGTGGCACAGCTGCAGGTTTGGTTGTAGGTGCTCTTGAAGCTTCAAGTTTATCTTTATCAACAGACCTTGCAGTTTCTGAAGGTGGTACAGGAGCTTCAGCACTTACAGATCATGGTGTTTTAGTGGGGTCTGGAACGAATGCAATTACAGCACTTGCAGTAGGAACTAATGGTCAATTATTAATGGGAAGTAACGGGGCAGATCCTGTATTTGGTACTCTATCAGCTGGTGATGGTTTAACATCTACTGCCGGAGCTGGATCTTTAGCCTTAGCTGTAGACCTTAAAGCAAATAGTGGTTTAGTTATAGACAACGGAGAAATCGCTGTTGATTTAGGAGCAAGTAATATTACAGGAACGTTAGAAGTAGGCGATGGTGGTACTGGTGTTGCTTCGTTAAGCGATATAGTTAATGCAGCAAATGGCGGAATTACAGTAACTGATGGTACGGGCACAGTAATAGATGGCAACGTTTCTTTAGCTTTAAACTTAAATGATCTTACAGCTATAGCAGCTGCTGGTGAGCATGCCTTAGACGTGGCGAATGACAGTATTGCGATTATCGACAAAGCTAACGGTGATGGCGCTGACGTTAATGTTACAAGAAAAGAAACAATTGGCAATCTCATAAGTGCAGCAGCAGGAGCAGGTCTTTCGGCTACAGATGGCGTTCTAGCGTTAGACTTAAGCGAAATTGGTGATGGAGCCATTGCATCTGGTGATAAATTCTTAATGTTAGACTCAGATAATTCAACAGAGCAGCTTGAAACAATTGATGATATTGGGTCTTATATTTCTAGCGCAACAAACAGCGGTTTGACTTCTTCGAGCGGACAGCTATCATTAGACTTAAATGATGTTGCAGCAGCTGATATTGCTGTTGGCGATGATAGCATTGTATTTGTTGATAAAAATAGAACAGATAACACATGTGATTACAATAATTCTACAACGATTACAATGGATGATACTTCTTTCCTTTCAGTAGGAATGACAGTTACAGGAACAGGTATACCTAACGGTGCTACTGTTGATAGTATTACAGACGGGACCACATTTGAATTATCGGCTGCTACAACTGACGGGCAAGTAACAAATGGTGAACTAACATTTGGGGTTAATGCTACAAGAAAAGAAACGATTGGAGATTTAATTACTGCAGTAGCAGGCGCTGGACTTGGCGCATCTTCAGGAGTTTTATCAGTAACAGTTGATGATTCTACAATAGAAATAAATACAGATACAGTTAGAGTTAAAGATGATGGAATTACATTAGCTAAGCTTGCTCATTTTTCTGATTTATCTGTTAATGAAGGTGCAGATGGAAATCGTACAACTGCTGTTGTAATAGGTGCTCAAGCAAATGCAACAACGCCAGTTGAGATAACAATTAAAGATGAAGACAGTATGATTTCAAACTCTGCTACATCTTTAGCAACGCAGCAATCTATTAAGTCTTATGTTGATTCTCAAGTAGGTTTAGTTGATTTAGACTTTACAACTGATACTGAAGATGGAAATGGCGATAAAGTAGCAGGCAGTGTTGATTTAGATGAACAGACTCTAGCTTTTTCAGGTACAGCAAATAAAATTAGTGTAACACACGCTAATCAAGCAATAACAGTAAACGTAGGATCTGATATTGTGCAGCTAGATGCAGATCAAACATTAACTACTAAAACAATTTCCGGTAGTGATAATACAATTACAAATCTTACTACATCTGCAATACATGCAGACACACTTGTTTTAGAAGCAGAGGGTATTGCTAGTAATGACAACGACACAACTTTACCCACATCAGCTGCAGTTAAAGATTACGTAGACGATCAGCTTGGTCGTTTTGGTGGTATATTTACAACAGATAGCAGTGATAACGAACTTGGAGCCAATGTTCAGTACAATAGAGACGTAATATTTGATTCTACTCCTTTAGTTAGATCACACTTTGGTCCTTTTGGATTTGATTTAGGACAGCTTATAACAGAAGATGAATCAGATCTTACATTCTTTGGTTCAACTTCAACACAAGCTTCTGACAGACATTTTCTTGTAATAGGTTCAACTGTTGGCAATGATACAAAAGGTGATTGCAAGTTTACAGGAGCTTCTTTCGTAGCAGGCAACGAAGATCTACAAACACCTTAATACACAAGATATGTAGTTTACTTTCTATTTAAACTTTTTAAATTATACATTAGTTATCAATTAAAAGAAGTAAAATGAAAAACAGAAATATATCTGAGTCTATGAAAAAATTTTGGGATAGCAAAGGTAAAGACTATCTTGAACAAACAAATAAAAAGAGAAGTGAATCTTTAAAAAATCAATGTATCTGGCTTAAAAAAGAAGGTGAAAAACCTTTTCCTTGCAATATCGAATTTGTTTTAAGCAAGATTTCAGAAGGATTTTTAATTGTAGACACAAAGAAAAACAGAGAAAAAGTGTATAGCTTTTTTGGTGAAGTTCCAATTTTTTTTTGGGCAGAAAAAAATAAATAACAATCTTAACTAATAATTAATATTAAATTAACCAAAATCAAATTGCTTTTGTGGTTAGTTTACTTATAAGTATAAAAAGCGAAAGGAAAAACAACATGTCAGCACTTAAGCCTGATACAGCAAATAAACACGATTTAGGTACATCAGACCTACCTTGGAGAAATCTTTACGTTGATAAAGTAATCGCAGGGTCTAGAGCTGGTGGTGCCGCACTAGATATTGGTTCATCAACTCTTTGGGATGACGGTAATGGGACTGCTTCTAATCTTCACGTCTACGGTAACATGACAGTAGAAGGTGTAACAACTACAATTGAGTCAACAACTTTGGTTGTAGAAGATCCGTTAATCAAACTGGCAAAAGACAATACGACAGACACTTTAGACATTGGTTTCTACGGTAGACACGCTGCTTCAGCAGCAACAAATGCAGGTAGTTTTGTAACTGACGCGACTTATGTAATTACGACTGCAGGCAATACAGACTTTACTCAAGTCGGTGCAGCTGATAGTAATGTAGGCACTGTGTTCGTTGCTACTGGCGCAGGTGCAGGAACAGGTACTGCTACTGCTCTTGAACACGTAGGTATTTTTAGAGACGTAAATGATAGTAAATTTCACTTATTCGACAGTTTAATTGAAGATCCAACAACAACTGTAGATAAGTCTGGTGAAGGATATGCTCCTGCGACTCTTGTTGTAGGAAACCTAGAAGCTACTACTGCCGTACTTCCTGATGCAGATGACGGAGCTACATTAGGATCAACAACTAAGGGATGGTCAGATTTATATCTAACTGAAACAGCTACAATTAATTTTCTTAATGCTGCTGCAAATGCTAATGACTTAACTTTAACACATTCTGCAGGTGCTCTAACTATTTCTGACGCTGATAAAATACAGTTTAGAGATGCAACAGAATTTATTCACTCTGATGCTGATGGCTATATGCATGTTGAAGGTGCAACTGGTGTCAACTTAGCAATTAACGGAACTGACAGACTATCAGTTACAGCAACTGAGACAACATTTGATGGAAATATTCTTATTCCTGACGGTGGTCAAATTGGATCTGCAAGTGACGTAAATGCATTAACCATTTCTGCAGCAGGCCAAGTAAGTGTAACTGCTCAAACTGAAGCAACTACTACTGCAAATGGCGCGCTTGTTACTGCAGGTGGTTTAAGCGTTGCAAAGAACGCTGTGATTGGTAACGACTTAGACTTGCTTTCAGATGGTGCTATTATTAATGTTGGTTCTACTTCTAAGTTTACATTAACAGATCAGGCAGCAAATAATTGTGTAATGGCAACTGCAAATCATAGGCTTGCGTTTGGTGATGCAGGAGAGTATATTACTGGTGACGGAACTAATCTTAGTATCAATTCAAGTGGAACTGTTGAAGTTACAGGCAATACAAATGTAACAGGCCAGATAAGTTCTACTCAACTTACTATATTAGCTAGTGCTGCTGGAACAACAACAATCGGTTCAGCAACAGCTGCAGTATTTACTGCTGGCGGTGCTTTACAAATTAACAATACTACAGAAGCTACTAATACAACAGACGGTTCATTACAGACTGATGGTGGTTTGAGTGTTGTAAAAGATGCTGTTTTAGGGAATGATCTTAAGCTGTTAAGTGATGCTGCTCAAATTTCACTAGGTGCAGGTTCAGATGCAACCATTTCACACTCAGGAGATAATGAAACTGGTCTTGTTATTGCTGCAGACCCAATTACTTTAGAATCTACAAATGCTATTAACTTAGACGCAGGAAACGGCGTTGTATCAATAAAAGATAGTGGTACAGAAGTTTTAACAATTACAGAAAGCAATGGTGGTGATGTTACTATTAAGCAAACTGTTAACGGAAAAGATGTTATCTTTACTCAAGATGATGACACTGAGATCTTAAAACTTGTTAATAATGGGAGTTTAAACATTGCAGGCGGCGCAAGCAACTCCGGAGTAACAATTTCATCTGCCGGTCAAATTACTGCAGATGGCAGAGTTATAATTGATAATGCCACTCAGGCTAGCAGCACTACAGACGGTTCATTGCAGACTGACGGTGGCTTGAGTGTTGTTAAAAAAGCTCATATTGGTGAGAGTGTTTCTGTTGGCACAGACGTTTTACTACGTACAGACAATCAAGCAGTTAAATTTGGTGCAAATGAAGACATAACTCTAACACATGTTCATGATGCTGGATTAACACTTGCAGGTTCGCATGCAAACGGAACAAATTTAAAGCTTGACAATACTGCAGGTGATGGTGATGCAAGAGTAGAATTCCAATTAAGTGGCACAACAAAATGGTCTATGGGTGTTGAAGACGGTGATGCTGATAAGTTTGTTATTGAAAATGGTGCAGGTGCTCTTGGCGCCACACCTGCTTTAGAGATATTAGCAGACGGCACAGTTTCTATTCCAGGTAATCTTTCTGTTACGGGAACTACAACAACTGTAGATCAAGTTACTATGAAAGCAGAAAATGCTATTCAATTTACAGGAGCAACTTCTAACAATAATTTAAATACTATTCTAAGCATAGTTGATCCAGCAAATGACAGTAATACAATTTATCTTCCTGACGCTACTGGTTATATTCCACTTATTGCCGATGCTAGCGACGCAGATGGTGCAGTGACAGCAGCTGAATTTGCTTTGCTCGACGGCGGCTCTGCTATAGGAACAACTGCAGTAGCAGGAGGTGATGGTATTTTAACTAATGATAACGGAACAATGCGCCAGACATCTGTTGATACGTTTGATACATACCTGTCAGGAACATCAAAAACTTTGACAAACAAAACAATTAGTGCAGGCATTTTAGATACGTGTACTGTTACTACTTCTTTATTACCTACTGGCGCTGGAGTTCCTTTAGGTAGTACTGATAAAGAGTTCTCAAATTTATTTTTAGCTGATGCTTCTTCTATTAGCTTTGGTAACGATCAAGATGTTGTTTTAAGTCATGTTGCTGATCAAGGTTTACGACTTTCATTGGTGTCTGCAAATTACGGCGCAGGAAGTGAATCCCATGCATCATCGCTTGGTGGTATTGTTTCTCATGTTAATTCAAGCTCACCTGCAAACAATGACTATATTGGTGGTCTATGGTTAAACGGTGAAAATAACAATGATGAAGAAACAACATATGCATCAATCGTTTCTCGAATCAAAGATGTAACTAACGGAGATGAAGATGGTGCACTATTATTAAGAACTATGGTAGCTGGTACTGAAACTACTGTTTTAGATTTTGGTCAAACAGAAGCAGGAACCTCAGCAACTTTTGCTGGTGACGTAAGACTTAAAAACGGAAAAGCTATTAAACTAGGTGATGACAATGATGTTACTTTGACACACATTCACGACGTCGGTTTAAGGCTAAATAGCACTATGCAATTGCAGTTTGGTACTGCTACAACTCATATCAAACAAGTTTCTGGCACAAACCTAGAGATTGAAGCTAACGGGTCTGTGATTGTTGACTCACCAGTTCTTGATCTTGAAGATGACGGTGTTCAAATTAAATTTGGAGCAGATGGCGCAACTACATTGACACATGTAAATGAAGCTGGTGGTGGTGAAGAAGGTCTTTTGCTTTCTGATGATAGCGGCATCGGTACATCTAAGTTGATGTTTGGTGATGCTGCGTGCTTTATCCACCAATCATCTGACTCGCACATTACACTTGCTGCTGATGGTTCTTTTAAAGTTGATTCACCTGCACTTAGCCTTTTAGATGATGATGTAGTTATTAATTTTGGTGATAGTAATGATGTTACTTTAACTCACGTTCATACAGAAGGACTTCTTTTAGGCGGAACTAAAGAATTGCAGTTTGGTACTGCTACAACTCATATCAAACAAGTTTCTAACACAAATCTAGAGATTGAAGCTAACGGGTCTGTTATTATTGACTCACCAGTTCTTGATCTTGAAGATGATGGTGTTCAAATTAAATTTGGAGCAGATGGTGCAACTACATTGACACATGTAAATGAAGCTGGTGGTGGTGAAGAAGGTCTTTTACTTTCTGATGCTAGCGGCATCGGTACATCTAAGTTGATGTTTGGTGATGCTGCGTGCTTCATCCACCAATCAGCTGACGGTATTTTAGATCTTAATGCTGACTCTGAAATTGAAATTAATGCTATTTTATGCGATGTCAATGCTAATCTTGATGTTTCTGGTACTTATAGTGGTGGTGGATTAATGACAACTGGCGGTAATATTGTTATCCCAAATGCTGGAAACATTGGATCTGCTGGCGATCCCAATGCAATTGCTATTTCTAATACAGGCGTAGTAACATTATCCTGTGCAACAGATGCATCAGATAAAGATACCGCTGCGCTGGTTATAGACGGTGGCGTTGGCATTGAAAAAAGTATAATTGCTGAAGGTTTATCTACTAGACTAGGTACTACTACAAAGCATCTTAAATTTGATTTAGACAATGACGAAACATTTTTCAGAGGAACTGATGTTATTCTTCAAAACTCTGGAGGTACGCCTAAAATAACTCTAGGTGTAAATGGCGATATTGAATGTAGAAACTTAGATACATCAGGTGACTTAACTGTTAATGGTAGTGATATTAACTTTGGTAATAGTGGAAATGCTACCTTAAAAATTGTTGCAACTGGTGAAACTGTAGCAGGTAGATCTCTTACCATTTCAGCTGGAGATACTACTGCAGGTGATTCTAACAATGATGGAACAGGAGATGATATCGCAGGTGGTTCTCTTACATTTAAGGCAGGTGCAGGTAAAGGTACTGGAGCTGGCGGTAGTATCGTATTCCAGACAGCAAATGCTGCTGGTGTCTCTGGTGACACTCTTAATAGTCATGCGACTGCGTTAACAATAGAAGACGATCTTTCAGCTACTTTTGCCGAGAGAGTTTCAGGTAAGCTTAGAACAACACACTCCGCTCCAGCTGCAAACAATTCAGCTGGTACTCCGGGCGACATTGCTTATGATGCTAACTACATTTATATTTGTACAGCTGTTAACACCTGGAAAAGAGTTGCTATAGCAGGCGGATGGTAAAAATAGTTTTATAAATTGACCTCACTTTTATTATAATATTGTTGAAAGTGAGGTCTGTTATGACTATTTTAAAGGAGCATGTCTCCTATTCTGAAGTTCGTCAATGGAAAGAGTGTCCT
>MDSZ01264978.1_pt1 | contig 10214 bp, 4 predicted proteins | sample 811201 | NCBI WGS metagenome assembly MDSZ01 (sample SAMN05326647, study PRJNA326480) | marine metagenome | isolation source: seawater | place: Indian Ocean: North | collected 2010 | reverse complement strand
GTATTTCTTGAAAATTGAATATTTATTATTTCTGAAGATGATGGGTCTGGATTACCACTAGTTTTGTATAAAATAATCCATCTTGGATCACCACTTGGTTCTTTTTGGTAAGTAGTAAGTTGGTTTTCAAATGTTCCTATTTTGTTCATTGTTAATGTTGGTGCTAAGGGTTTATTTTCAGAGATAGACCAGTTGTGTATCTTAGTTTTATTTTTGAAAAATGTATTTCCGGCTTCAATGAAATAATTATTATCTCTCCAAGTCCCATAACTGAAAAATTGAAACCCATCCACCCAATCTAAAGATCTAATAGAGTTAATTATTGATCCATGATTATTCCATAAATTATTTTCTTCTAGAACATATGATCCGGGACCAACGGTATATATTCGGTTAGAATTAATTCCAGTTGATATGAATAATTTCCAGCAATTAGGGCAATCATCTTCAAGCATTTCCATAAATTGATTATTTGAAGTCCAGTGATAGTGCATTGGCATTAAATGATCAATATAACCCTCATTAAACCAAAGGGCAGCATCTTGAAAAACTGATCCATATCCTTGCCATCCAGACCAATTGTATTTTCCAAGTACAGCCGCGCTAAGTTTAACATGTGGTTTGACAGTTTGGATTGAGTCATGCAAGGCTTTAACAAATTCTGTTACACTCCACCGCCACCAATCTTCCCAGGATCCAAAGCCATTAGGTATTCCAGCAGAATAAGGATGTAAATAATCGTAAAGATATCTCCCTGATAAATTATTAATTTGATCCAATTCTTTATCACTGACAAATCCATCTAGCCTCTGGAGTTCTTCTTTGACACTATTTGTGGATCTTAATGTATTGCTATGTTCATTCCATCTTATGTAGTCAAGGTGAAGTCCATCTATATCATATTTATTAACAATCTCCATTGCGACTTTTAAAGTATAGTCTCTTACCTCTTTTAATCCAGGTGAGAGTGATCTGTAGCTAGTCATTGGGATGCCATTTTGATCTCTGCATATCCACTCGGGGTGTTCTTTTGCTGGAGCACCTTCAACCGTGCTAGAAGTTTGAAAAACATTAAACCATGCGTGGAGCTCGAGACCATTGTTATGTGCCTCTTCAATTGCAATTTCTAATGGGTCATAACCGGGATCATTATATCCTGCGTAATATCCCCAAGGCTCATAATCAGATTCATAGTAGGCAGTCCCGCCTTGGCGGACTTGGAAGATCACTGCATTCATATTTGCTAATGAATGATTGTTCATAATTTTTCTGATAGTATTTATATTTTGAAGCTGGTTATTGTTTTGATCGATATGATCCCAGGTAATTACCCAAGTGCTTCTAAACTCACTATTGCTTAATCCGTATGATAATGAGTGTAAAACCAAGTAAATGGTAACAAGTTTAGAGAAAGAAAAAAGTTTTAAAATCAAGATATTGTAATTTTTAATCAAACTAAAATAAGTTTAAACTGATTTAAAAATTTATGTGCTAAATAAATATTAATGAAAAAAATAATTGATTTTTTAAAAATAGGTCTATTCAGTTTTGGTGTTAATATAATATGGGCTTTAGATGATGAAGTGATTTTTGCACCTCGGTTAGAAGTTGGAGATACAATCGCTTTTTGTGCTCCAGCATCGTACCTTGACCAAGATAGGATGTTTTTAGCGAAGCAGCGGATTGAAAAGCGAGGTTATAAGGTTATTATTCTTGATTCTTTATTCAGACGATATGGTTACCTAGCTGGAAGCGATAAGCAAAGAGCAAGTGAGCTTATGAAATTTTTTATGGACCCCAAAATAAAAGCAATTTTCCCTGGCACTGGAGGCTATGGCTCTACAAGAATATTGGAATATCTTGATTATAAAATTATCAGAGAAAATCCAAAAATATTTATTGGTTTTAGTGATATTACGGCTATCCACATTGCGATAAATCAATTATCAGACTTGGTTACATTTCACACTCCTAATCCTATGTACGGTTTAGGAAGTCCGAATGGAATAGATACAGTCGCAGGTAATTATTTCTGGAAATTACTTGAAACTAGGCAGATAAATAAAATTCCTTTTGATTTTTCAACTGATAGTATAAATACTAAAGTCATAACACATGGAATAGCTAAAGGTCAATTAGTTGGTGGAAACTTATCATTAATATGTTCAATGATGGGATCCAAGTTTGAAATAAACACAACAAATAAAATCCTATTTATCGAAGACGTAGGTGAAGCTCCATATAGAATTGATAGGTATTTGCAAGAACTAAAATTGGGGGGAAAGCTTGATAGCCTTAGGGGAGCGGTAATTGGGAGGTTAACTAGAAGACAGCATGAAATCTCAGATAAGCCTGGTGATTTTACAATGGGCCAGGTGTTAGATCAATATTTTATAAATTTGAACATTCCAGTTATAAAAGATTTTTCTGCAGGACATGTAAAAAGAAACATATCGCTTCCATTAGGAGCTATGGTTGAAATTAATACAAAAGTGAGAGAGATAAAGATATTGCAAAAACTGGATAAAATCAGATATTGAGAAAATTTTTAAAATATAATAAAAATTAATATTATTTCTAAGTGTTCATAATTTTTAATGAAAATAAATTACAGTAATTATATAATGAGTCCCTTTATTCTTAATGTAAATGTCAAAATTTAAAATAATAGTTATAGTTGGATTTTTTTGTCTATTAAGTTGTGATAGCATTAACATAGGAAATGAAAATATTCAAATAACGCGTGATAGATTAGCATCACTTAAATATAAAAATATTGGTTTTTCATGGAGAAAATTCCAAGAGAAAAAATCCAATAGAAACCTAGATTCTAGTTTTATCTTATTAGACTCAGCCTATACCGGTTTAACTTTTAAAAATTCCTTTAACCCTGATGATCAACATCGTAGCCAACTAAAAAATTCTTTTATAGCATCCGGGGTTGCAATTGGAGATTATGATGGCGATGGACTACCTGATATTTTTCTTACCAGACAGCAAGATGGTGGTGTCTTGTATAAAAATCTTGGGGGTTTAAAATTTGAAGATGTAACAGAAAAACTTGGTTTAATAGATAATGATTCTTGGAGTACAGGTGCCACGTTTGTAGATATTAATAATGATGGTTTATTAGATCTTTATGTTTGCGGTTTCGATTCGCCTAATCGTTTGTACATTAATGAAAAAACCAAGTTTAAAGAAAAAGCAAAAGAATTTGGGTTAGACTTTAGTGGTGCAAGTATATCAATGGCTTTTGCTGATTATGATTGTGATGGAGATTTAGATGCATATCTACTGACCAATAGATCGTTGCCTGCTAATGCAGTTGATAAAGTGAAATTCATCAGACAAAAAGATCGCTCTCTTGCTGTCCACCCTGAATCTAGTGAATTAGGTTATTTTGTAAAGCCTCCAAAGCGAATGCAAATATTGGTACCTGCTGGGCAATATGATTATTTATTCAGAAATGATGGAGACAAGTTTGTTGATGTAACGGTGGAGTCTGGTATTGGTCGAAAACCTTATTATGGCTTATCTGCGATATGGTGGGATTACAATAATGATGGATTTCCAGATTTATATGTGGCAAATGATTATATAGGACCAGATCATTTATTTCGGAATAATGGTTACAACAAAAATGGTAATATAACTTTTACTGATGTAATTGCAGATGCTTTACCGCATACGCCTTGGTTTTCAATGGGTGCTGATTTCTCAGATATTAATAATGATGGCAAATTTGATTTTTTAGCCTCGGACATGGCGGGTAGCAATCACTATAGAGATAAATTATCCATGGGATCAATGAGCGGACCAGATAGTGATGCTTGGTTTCTAAATTTCCCTACGCCGCCACAATACATGCGTAATACTCTATTTCTTAATACTGGCACAGATAGATTTATGGAAATAGCTTATTTAGCAGGGTTGGCAAAAACTGATTGGACATGGACGGTAAAGTTTGCTGATTTAGATAGCGATGGATATGAAGATGTATATTTTACTAACGGAATGTCTCGAGACTTTCTTAATGGTGATATAATTGATAGTATAAAAAATGTCCTGATAAAATCTAAAGGTGGAGCCGTAAAAGAATTAGAGCTTTGGGAGAAACAAAAACCATATAAACTAGAAAATCAGGTTTACAAAAATTTTAGTGATTTTAATTTTAAAGATATGAGCTCAAAATGGGGATTTAACCATTATGGCGTTAGCACAGGGTCTACAGTAGGCGATCTAGATTTAGATGGGGATCTTGACATATTAGTTAATGGGTTTAATGAGCCAATTCGATTATACAGAAACGACCTTATAAACGGGCACTCTTTAGCTATTGCTCTAAAGGGTGTAAAAACTAATGTACATGGGATTGGTGCAAAAATTGTTCTAAATACTGGTGTTGATTCATTATCAATGATTCGTTACGTTACTTCAGGAAGAGGGTTTATGTCTTCTAATGAGCCAGTTTCGTACTTTGGACTCGGTAATATCAGTTATGCTAAAAAGATCACAATTTATTGGCCTTCCGGAGCAGAGCAAGTTTTGAACAATGTTCCTTCTGGTTTTATTTATACTGTCAGTGAACCTGAGAATAATTTTAATAAAAAGAATAAAAAAAGTTTAAATAATAAAGAAAAAATGTTTGTCTTAGATAAAGAGATTTTGTCTAATGTGCGCCAACAAGAAAAAGACTATGATGATTTTAAAACACAGAAGTTGCTTCCGAATAAACTTTCTCAGCTTGGTCCGGGTATTGCTTGGGGTGATGTTGATGAGGATGGTGATGATGATTTTTTTATTGGAGGGGCCTCCGGGTATTTGGCGCAATTATATTTAAATGAAGGAAATGGAAATTTTAGAAAAACAAAACAAAACTCATTTAATCTTGATCTTAATTCAGAAGATATGGGGGCCTTGTTTTTTGACTCTGACTATGATGGTGATCTTGACTTATATGTTGTTAGCGGTGGTGTAGAATGTAATGAAGCTGATTCTGTATTAAGTGATCGAATTTATTTGAATGATGGTGCTGGAAATTTTTTAAAAGCAAGTCCTGGATATTTGCCAGATATTCGTAGGAGTGGAAGCATAGTAATCGCAGCTGATCTAAATAATGATAATTTATTAGAGTTATTCATAGGATGCAGACTAGTTCCTGGAAAATACCCTGAGCCTGCTGAATCATATATATTATCTTATGACGGCACTAGATATATAGATGCCACTGATCAGTTCATAAATAAAGAAATTTTATCTGGAATGGTAACCAGCGCTATTTTTTCCGATGCTAATAATGATGGCCAAATTGATATGCTTGTTACTTATGATTGGGGTCCGATTAAATATTTTCAAAATGAGAATGGTAGATTAATTGATTTTACAGATTTATCAGGACTAGGAGATAGGTTTGGATGGTATAATAGTATTAGTTCAGGAGATTTTGATTTAGATGGTGACTTTGATTACGTAGTTGGGAATACTGGTTTAAATACTAAATATATGGCTACGGAAGAGAAGCCAGAAATATTATATTTTGGTGATTTTGAGGGAAATGGAATTAAACGTATTGTTGAGGCAAAATTTGAGAATGGAATTTGTTTGCCTCATAGAGGTTTAGGGTGCTCAAGTGGGGCAATGCCAATGTTAAAAGAAAAATTACCTACATATCATAAATTTGCTATCACATCTTTAAGCGGAATATATACAGAGGCATTGTTAAACAATGCTCAAAAATTTGAGGTTAACAGTCTTGAATCAGGTATAATTTTCAATAAAACGGATGCAAGTGGGAACGTAATATTTGAATTTGAATCATTACCAAGATTGGCTCAGGCGAGTCCAGTTTTCGGTAGTGCAGTATGTGATATAAATGGTGACGGAAATCAGGATATATATTTAGTGCAAAATTTTTTTGGTCCCCAGCCTGAAACAGGTTACATGGATGGAGGAGTGAGCCTTCTTTTACTAGGTAACGGTAGGGGCAAATTTTCTGTTATAAGTCCACAAAATAGTGGGCTTGTTGTTCCAGGAGACGCAACTAGTCTCACAATAAATGATATTAATAATGATAATAGGCCGGATTTTATTGTTGGTATAAATAATGGAAAGCCCAAAGTATTTATTAATAAAATCAAATCAGAAATGAATTCAATAAGAATTAATAACTTTACTGAAACAAAAAACTATTTTGGTGCAAGGATATGGCTTCATTTTGACGATGGTTTTGTACAAACATATGAAGTTCAATCAAGCGGTAGTTATCTTTCTCAATCATCTCCAATCATTTTTTTTGGAAGAGATAAAAAAGATTCGCAATTGAAATATATTCATATAAAGGTGCCTAATAATAAAATTGAAATTTTTAATCAGGATAACTTATCATTCGGTTTTAATAGATAATGATTAATTTTATAGAATCAAAATGGTAGAGAAAATATTCATTGAACGATCTAAATATAAAAGTACAACGAGGATCCCGTATGTTGTTGTAGATACTTTACCTAAGCTGGGTTTATTGACTTCACTTAGGTTCCTTGAATGGGTTGCTATTAATCCTAAGGGCGTAATAAGCCTCCCCACAGGAAAAACTCCTGAGTATTTTATAAAGTGGACGCAAAAAATTCTTAATCAATGGGACAATTCTAAAATACGTAGCCTATGCGATGAGAATGGTTTAGAAGTAACAAAAAAACCAGATTTGAGTAATCTCACTTTTGTGCAAATTGATGAATTTTTTCCTATTAATCCTGTCCAAAAAAACAGTTTTTATGACTATATTTTAAATTATTATGTAAAAGGTTTTGGTTTAAAGAAAAAAAATTGTCTTCTCATTAATTGTGAAGATATTTTAAAAACAGATATAAAGAGTATCGAGGATATATTCCAAAATCGCAAAGTCGATCTCTCACTTCGATATAGAGATCCAAAAAATAAGATTGAGCAAAATCAAAAGGATTTAATTTATAAAACTGACCAGTGGTGTTCAGATTATGAAGAAAAAATTCGAAATCTTGGTGGAATAGGATTTTTTCTTGGAGGGATTGGCCCTGACGGTCATATTGCATTCAATATAAAAGGTTCTGATCATAATTCTACAACTAGGTTGCTAGAAACAAATTTTGAAACTCAAGCTGCTGCTGCATCAGATCTTGGAGGAATAAATATCGCTAGATCAAGGCTGGTCATATCAATCGGACTTCAGACTATAACCTATAAATCTGATTCTACTGCGTTAATCATTGCAGCTGGAGATGCAAAATCTCAAATAGTAAGAGATTCAATTGAATCAGAGCCAAATATTGAATACCCGGCATCAGTACTTACAAGGTTAGATGGAGCGAGGTTTTATCTTACAGAAGGAGCTTCTTCAAAACTTGCCGATGTGGTTAAAAATGAATTAGATACAACTAATTGGAGTAATAAAAAAATAGAGCGTGAGATTATAGGCCTTAGTAAAAGATTAAATAAGTTTGGTCATTGGCTTACCAAAGATGATTTAGCTAATGATCCTATTTGCTCAAAAATACCATCTTTGGATGATAATACTTTACAAAATTTTTTAGATTCAATGAAAAATAAAATAGACAAAGCTATTAAATTGTATTCAGGCGAAACATTTTTGCATACTGGACCTCACCATGATGATATTATGCTTGGCTATTTACCTCATGTAAGCCATCTTATACGAGATCCGAGTAATAATCATATTTTTGCTAACTTAACATCAGGGTTTACATCTGTTACGAACCAATTTTTAATTGAAATTTTAGAAACAACAATCAAATTTCTTTCAGAGCAAAAAATACAAATGATTGAATATCCGGACTTTTTTCAATCAGGTTATTTAAAGAAGAAAGATAAAGATATATATCATTATCTAGATCGAGTTGCATCAAGAGATAAAAGAGGTCAGTCTAGAGGTATGAGTCACCGTATTGTCAGGATAATCATTGAAATCTATGGAGTAAACTCAAAATTAGAATTAAAGCAAAAAATAAAAGAAATCATTAAATATTTAAAAGAATGTTATAGTGGAGAAAAAAACAAAGAAGATATCCAAAAAGTAAAAGGAATGATCAGAGAATTTGAAGAGGAGTTAGTCTGGTCCCACTATGGAGTCAGAGTTAAAGATGTTAGACACCTGAGATTGGGTTTTTACAAGGGTGATATTTTTTCCGATATGCCAGAGTTAGAAAGAGATGTTGAACCTATTTTAAATCTTTTAAGAGAAGTAAGGCCAACAGTAATAACTTTAGCATTAGATCCTGAAGGTAGTGGCCCTGATACACATTATAAAGTTCTTCAAGCAATAGCCGAATCATTGCGTATCTTTAAAAAAGAATCTGACATAAGTAAAATTAAAATATGGGGATACAGGAATGTATGGTACCGCTTTAGTCCTGAAGAAGCCGATATTATGATTCCGGTTTCGTTGAATTCAATGGCAACTTTAAGAGATACCTTTATGACGTGTTACAATAGTCAAAAAGGTGCATCTTTTCCAAGCTATCTTTTGGATGGCCCCTTTTGCGATTTAGTTCAAAAAACTTGGGTAGAACAACATGCGATAATGGAGCTTGTTTTAGGGCGTGATTTTTGGTATCAGCACAAACATCCTCGCATACGAGCAACACATGGTTTAGTATTTTTAAAAGAATTAACGGTCGATGAACTTATTAATCAGGCCCAAAAAATATCTCTATCTATTGATGGAGATATATTTGATTTATAATAAAATGGCATAGACAAGATTAAGAAAATACCTTAACTGGTTAATGAGCTATAAATAAAAAATGGAACCAGTAAGATTAAACTAAGAAAAACAATGACGACAGCCCACTTAAAAAATGTTAAGCAAAAGTATTTAAAAATAAATAAGGACTTTTTCCATGGTTTCATTTATAGTGTCTTGATCCTGCCTTCAGTTTAATTACTATTTCATCTATATCCTTTACAATCAGGTGTAATTTGCCCGAATCAATCATAGCTGATCCACTTAAAGTCTTATTTAAATAGGTCCAGTTTTGATCACGGTTTACAAGCCAATTAAACTCATTTACATGACCTTCTTCCCAATTTTGACTATCTTTCCATTCAATGTTTCCAATAAGTAGAGTGTGGTTAGAGCCCTTATATGGGATGGCGTTCCTATACTTTTTTTTAAATGTAGTGACTGCATATGGGTGAGGTTCAAAATCAAATGAATCAGTTACTGAGCTTATATGCAGCCTTTGATAGTCTGTCCAGTTTTGGAACCAGACACTTGCAATTCCGATACTAGATTCTTCGGAGTCCCACACATAATGAGGAATATGATTTAGATCAGTGGGTGATTTGGCCGATATAAAGCATGTCATAAGAATGCAAATCAGCATAATAATTTTGTAGTTATTCATGCAAAAATATAGTTTTTACTAGGAATGCAGTTCAACCAAAATTGACAACTTAGAATCCTAATTTTTCGCACAATAATAGTAATAAAAGGTTCCGCTAAGGGTTAGAATAAAGCCTATAATTGAGGGAATAAATGCTGTAATAAGTGTAATAACTAAAAAAGAAAAGTAGAGACTAATTACTATGATCATACTCCAAGGATAAAATAGTGCTTTGTATGGTCTGCTCTTATTAGGCCACTTTTTTCTTAAAACAAATATAGAACCAAAAGTAAGCAAGTTAAATATCGTACTAGTAGCAGAAAAAAAATCAATGATAGTTTCGTAAGTGTTATTACTATTTAATCCTGTTTGAAAATATGCTGAAGCAATTGAACAACAGAGTAAAACAGTTGCCCAGATTCCTTGTCCGATGAGCGCATTATTTGGTGTGCCGTATTTTGAATTTAATCTTCCAAATGATTTAAAAAAAAGATTATCTCTTGCCATAGCGTGCCAGGTTCTACTTTTGCATAAAATTTGAGTACTAATATTAGTAAATGCATTTATAGAAACCGCAATCGAAATTAGGATTCCTCCCGATGCTCCAAGGACTACTTTTATTGCTTCGGTAGCGACCCATTTATTTTCCTTTATACTATTGATATCCAATTGATAGAGATACCCAAGGTTAGCGCCTAAGTATAATAGCATAACTCCACCAATACCTAAAAACAAAGAAAGTGGAAGTGTTTTTTGTGGTTCTTTTACTTCTTCAGCTATATACGTTGCACCTTCCCAACCACTGAAAGCAAAGAATGCATATCGAAGAGCAGCTCC
>MDSZ01239124.1_pt1 | contig 10214 bp, 13 predicted proteins | sample 811201 | NCBI WGS metagenome assembly MDSZ01 (sample SAMN05326647, study PRJNA326480) | marine metagenome | isolation source: seawater | place: Indian Ocean: North | collected 2010 | reverse complement strand
ATTTTCGTTCTGTTTTTTTTTGAAATTATTCGCAACTAATTTTGAATTATCATTACTGATTTCAGCAATAAATAGCTTTTCTGTTTTATTATTTTGGAAACCAATGATTATTGGTTTAAATGCAGTTTGAGGTTGATAAATATTTTTTGGTGCGTTCAAGAATAAGTTACAGTAACAGCTTTTTGTTTCTAATACATCAAGAAAATACTTTCCTGTTTTTGAAAAATAAACAGAAGGTTCAATAACTGCGAACAAAGTTCCATTTTTATTTATTTTTCCAAGAGCAGTAGTTAGAAGATTCCAATTTTTGCTAACTTTTATTTTTTCATCATATAAGAATGATTCACGATTCATACCAAAAGGCAAGTCAGCGAAAACCAAATCAAAATCTTCTTTATTTTTATTGTCTAGATCATTTAATACTTTAGTAAATGGTATTTGTTTTTCATCTAGACTTTCAAAACTCGACAGCTTTAGTAGAGCAGTTTTCTTTAAATCAAATAATTTTGAGTAATATTTAATAAATTGTCCTAGTTGAGATTTGCCTTTATTCATATTTTTTTAAATCTTTGAGATAACCCTACTATTAATATTAACAGTTTAAAAATAAACCTATTAAATTGTTTTAAAAATTACATTTCAGATTAATAAATTCTTTACGTTGTTATCCTTTAAATTTAGAAAAAATTAAATCTACTGCTATCTAAAATCAAAAATATATATCTCGGTCAGGCAATTGGCGATGCATTGGGGTTAGCTACAGAGTTTATGTCCAAAGCAGAAATTGCCAAAAACTATCCTGATGGTATTCATAATTATGAGGACATAATTAGAGATGAACATCGTTCAAGATTTGAAGTTGGTGCTTGGACGGATGATACAGATCAGTTTCTATGCATAGATAAAAGCATTAAAAAATATGGTTTTGTAAATACTCTTGAAATAGCCAAAGAATTTAAAAATTGGTACAACGACAGTCCCATGGGAATAGGGAAGACTACCTACGAAATTTTAAAGCTCCCTGAGTATACCAGTAAACCAGAACAATGTGCAGAATTTATTTGGCGAATTAAAGGAAGTGATCTTGCTCCCAATGGTGCACTTATGAGAAATGCTGCGGTAGTCATTCACAGTTATGAAAATGAGAAAAAAGTACTAGAGAATTGTAAAAAAGTATGCCAGCTTACGCATTTTGACCCAAGATGTGTAGACAGTTGCCAAATTCATGGACTTTTACTATCTAGAGTAATTAACGTGGGAGACACCTCTTTAAAATCTATTTTAGAAAGTATATCTACTTTAGATTCTAGAACTATAGAATACATTAAAAATAACTTGACCAAAGATATTACATCGCTAAATTTAGAGGACAGTAAAACTTGGGGATATACTCTTAAATCTCTTTGTGCTGGGCTATGGGGTTTTTATTACTCAGAAAGCTTTGAAAGTGGGCTTCTTACTATTATAAATGAGGGAGGAGATGCCGATACTAATGGCTGTATAGCTGGAACATTAATGGCTGCTAAATTTGGAGATATTCCTCAAAAGTGGATAGCTGGACTAAATCAAAAAATCATTTAAAATTTGAATTCTTAGCTATTTGAGTCGTACCATTTTAAGAAATTTCTTCGTAAAAATCCATCTAATACAACAAGCCCTATTGCCAATACTATATTTACAGCAATTAATAAAAGAAGGTTTTGTGATAATATTTGCAAAAAATAGTCAACAATAAAAAGGATGAATTCAAAAATAAAAACAAGTACTAATAAAAGAATCCTGATTTTCCATTTATCAAGAATTTTAAGAGTTGGTACGAAAAACATAATAAAAATAAGAACATAGTTTATTAACAGAATTTTTAGAAAAGATTTTGTTTTTAAATCAGTTTTAGAAGTTTCACCAGCGTATTTATTTTCTTCAAATATTATTTTTAACTCTTTCCTCTCCATTTCTTCGATATCTTTATTTATCATATTATTTAATATTCGAAATGAAATTATTTGCTCTTTTAAAAACATAAATTTTATTAGCTGCAATTGAATAAGAATTTGACCAGGGTCAAGTAAATTATCAAAATCATCTCTTAATAAATTATTAGTCCTAAATTCTTTAAAATACTTACTAATTTCTGAATCAAAAAATATTGACGTATCAATTACCTGATATGCTTTTTTCAAGTTATCAATATCCAAATAATGTTTACTTAGAAAATTAGTTTTTTTCAGATTTTCAAATGAAATTTTTCTACCATTAAAAGCATTTTTTTCAATGATTTCAACAATTTTTATCTCTGCATCCTCTATTTTATTTAAAACATTACTTTCAAATTTATTTTTAGATTTCTGATTACTCCAAAATTTAAATTCTATCTCTGCATTACTATTAAGAACATTCAAATTAGTTAAACTGGTGTAATATTTCAAATTTCTATTATGTATGTTCACAAATTGACTTAGCTCTATTAAGTTAGTTATAGTAATTATAAAAAGTAAGACAATTATAATTGGTTGCTTAATTACAATTTTTTCTTTTTTCCAAAGTGTAAAAACTAAAACTAGTGATGTAATTATATTTAATATTAAAATTGCAAAAGCTCCAGGATAGTTTCCTACTGAAAAAACAGTACCTATTGCTAATAATAAAAAACAAATCCCTCTTAGATAAGAGAACATTCTTTGTGAGGGAGACTCTTTTTTATAGGGTATAATAAAAAATTCAATAGGGACAAATAAGAAAATAAATAAAAAAACCCCCAAAAGTATAAGAAGTATATCCCCAGTAAAATCTAATACAATAAATAGAACTCCAGATATAATTAAAGTAACACAAATCCATGCAATTTTATTACGAATTTTCTCTAACATTTTAATAGATATATAATAAAATAATTATATGTTTTTGAAATTATTCAATTGAAAGCTTTGTTAAAATACTTTCATGCACTGTAAAGGCATCTTCTAAATCATTTTCTATGTATTTCTCTTTAGCAATTTGAATATATTTTTTAGCATTTATTTCGTCACCAGAATAATAATATATCAAACCAACAAGTTGATAGCCATCTCCAATGAAATTGGGTGGGTTTTTCTTGTATAATTCAAGAGCTTTCAAAGCATTTTTAAGAGCTAAATCTATTTCACTAGTCCTGTATAGATAGGTTTTGGCTAATCCAAAATAACCTTCTGGATCCTGACCATTTATTTTAATAACCTTTTTATACTCTTCAACTTCTTCATTATATCTTCCTTGACGATCATAAACTACGGCTAAGTTCTGGTGAGCAGTAGAACCATTTGGAAATATTTCAATTGATTTTTTGTAGTATTTTTCGGCTAAATCATATTTTTCTAAAATCCTGTATACTTTTCCTAGATTATCAATAGCCTGAACAAATTTGGGTTCAATTTTAATTGCTTTCAAATAATATTCAGCAGCTAAATTAGCATCAGAGTAAATAATATTTGTAGCCTTATTGTAATAGTCAATTGCAGCGTAATCAAATAAACTTGCATCTGGATATCCTTCTAAAACATCTTTAGCTCCATCGGTTATTGACATAATTTTATCCTGCTCAGTGTAAGTTCCTTCAGCTGGATTTTCAGTTTGAGAAAATAAATGAAAACTTATTAGTGTAAATAAAAAAAGGATATTTTTCATATGATTAGTTTTAATAAAATTAATATTATTTATTTAGTCTTTAGCAATATACTTTTCCAACTTTCTCTCTTTTTTTATTAATGAAAGCTTGGTGTTTTCTAGAACAGTATTATACTCATTAAGGACATATTCTGGTATTTTATTGTTTTGGTAATCCCAATACAACCATCTCTGAAGTACTTCAATATTATGAATGGACTTATCTAAGTTTTTAGACAGGTAAATATTATCATAACTTCTAAAATTACATGAAGAAAAAAAGATTAATATCACATATGTAAAGATCCATTTTTTCATCTTGAAATGTTTAATTGAGATAGTTTAAAATTTGGATTACCTACATAAGCAACATCATATTCTTTACTGGCTGGTATTTTTTCGACTGTTTCTACACCATTTACTGTATGTGTCACGGTAGCAGTTCCACTTCCTTCGTGTGAAGCTATTCCGATCTTTTTATTGGAGTCATAAACATAATTTTTTTCCAGTTCAACTTCTGAAAACCACCCTACAGAATTATTGAAACTTTCTTCAGCAGGTTTACCATCAAACATGTTTTCCAAAAAACTCAAACAACCATCCTGCCAATTATTGGCATAATATATTTGGGCACCGATTTTTAAAAATGGTTCTGCATAGTCAGATACCCTAGATTCTGCTTTTTTAATACCTATATCTCCACGGTCGCCTGCAGATGAACCAGCTCCTCTACAAACAGACTGAAAGAGTACCACTGCGTTTTTCTTTAAGACTAGTTCATTTTCTATTTCAGTATTGGAAATCATGTCTTTAATAACTAATCCACCAGTACCGTTTTTTCCCATATTACTACCATGACCGGAATAAACAAAAAAATGAGCGTTTTTTGCAGCTTTTTTTATGTCTTCCCAGTCAGATTTTTCTTTGTAAAACTTATGTGTTTTGATTCCTTTAGATTCTAAAAATTCTCCAATTTTATCTAGTGCATCTACAGAACTTGATCCGCTTGAGTGAGTGCCTACTACTAGTACAGCGGAAGTATTATATTGAGAGAATAAAGAATTAAATAGGGAAAAGGCTAAAAAAAATAATACTACAGTTAGCTTAAAAAATGAATTTTTCATTGTTATCGATTTAAGGGTTAAGTAGTATCTTCTTATAGGCTCTTTTTTGATTATATAATCCCATTATAAATAAATGGTACAATTTTTTTAAAAAATCTTCGTTTTATGGATGTGAATAAAATCAATTTTAATCCAAGTTTAGAAAGCTATGTATTTGGCCCCAACAGAAATAAAAGTTCTGTTAATTCTAAGGAAGAAGAGGTTGGAAAGTCTATTTTTTATTTTCTAATTTATGTACTAATTATTACGGTATCAGTTTTATTACCAATTCCGGTAATTCTGTTTGAAAATATGATTTTTGATTTCATAAATTTTTCTTCCACAATTTTAATATCTGTACCAATTGATATCAATTTTCTAACATTGACTGTTTTTGATGCCATATTTTTACCAATATGCATTTTTATTCATTTACACAGAAAAGTCTCTTTGCTTTAAAAATTTAATAATTTTTTGAATTTTATAAACCTGTTAGACTTGAAAAAACTAGAATATTGGTAGTCTATTAACTTAGCGGTTATAATAGCATATAAAAATATCACTAATAGAATAAAACATAAATCATGATGTATGATACGCGAAGAAATGAATAACACTAAAAAGAAAATATACAATCCAACTAATCTTATCATTGAAATCAATTTAAATTTAGTTTCAATCTCAATTCTATATTTTTCACAACTAGCTAACTCGTATTGAATTCTATCAGAATAATAATTTCTTTTTGACTTCAATATTTTCAATTTATCTGAATCAGATTTTAATTCAGAATTTTCTAGTTCCATAATTAATATTTTTTCTTCCCTTTCGTTCCAAACCTTGGCTCTTTCTAATCCTGAAGATAATATTTCAATATTTCTAATTATTGGATATCTTTTTAATAAAACAGCGATATAAAATACAGAGCATATTATGCTTCCAGCAGCAATTAAAAAATATATTTTATTTACTTCATTAAAGTAGGTTAATATCACTACAGAATTCAATTCAGTTAAGGCGTCAATAAATCCATTTATTAAATATTCGCTATTATGATTAGTAATTTCAGAGTAACCTTCAGGTCCGACAATTGCTAAAAATGCAGAGAAAGTTAGAGCTCCGAGAAAAACACTTTCAATCAGAAAAGTTTCTGCATTAATCCTATACTCATTCAACCTTCTACTAATATCTATTATCCAATTATCATTATCAAAAAATAATTCATCTGATTCATTTACATAATCTTTATCTAAAAAGTTTTTATAATCTATGTAATCATTGTGAGGAACTAATTCACCATTAATGTAAATAGAAACAATATTCTCATTAATAAAATTATTATGATTGTATCTAAATAATATAATAGATATTACAAAACATAAGAAAAGAAAAATAGGGTATATGATGTTCGTATCATCACCTTTAGGAAAAGATGAAATAATACTAGCCGCTATAATTGAAGAGCTTATAATGGTTATGAATGTAAATAATCCTCTGTCTCCATAAATTTCGCAATTTATTTCTCTTTTTGATGTTGAAAATTTAGAGTAAGATTTACTTCTTGTTTTGATGTATGACTCGATACCTAACCTTCTTCTCTTAATAAAATAGAAAAAAATCAAAATAGTAATTAAGTGTACTAAAATCAGTATAACTATAGAGTTTGATTCACTAAAAATTGAAAAAAGTAGAATTAAAACTCTCAAAATCATATCTGAGAATAACAAACTATACTGTGAAGAGAGTTTAATATTAATTTTATTTTTCATTTAATTAATTACTAAATTAATGTAATAATTAAAATGTAAATTTTTTCAAAGAAATTATAGTAATCACTTGTAATTAAAAATTGATTATTGTTAATAGCTAATAGTATTAATCCTGTTTTTTTTTAAATTAGTTTAACTAAGTTTTTTAAAAACAACAAAACTACAATCATGTTATTTAATTTTTTAAAAAATGATGATAAATTACACTCATCAACAAATAGTGAGAATGATATATTTTATGAAAATTTAAATGATGATCAAAAAAACAATTATCAATTACTTACAATTCTGTCTGTTATATATGGATTAATATCATCAGATGAGGAGGTGTCAAATGAAGAATTAATTGTTTATAATAAACTTGAAAAAGAAATAAAGTCTAAAATCATACCAGATTTAGGACTTTCAAAAGATAAAACAATTCAAAATTTAAATTTGCAAATAAAAAAAAATAAAAATATTGGAAAAGTTTTAAGAAATCTTCCAAAAAAAGAACTTGATTTTTTTTGGGAAAATTTGATAAGTTTTGCAATGGTTGATGAATACTTGATGAATGAGGAAGTGAATTTTATTAGAGAAATAGTATTAAAGATTTTTCCTGAAATGAAAGATGTTGAGGCCAGAAAATACGTAAATAGTTTGTTAAGAAAATATTTAGGTTCAGAAAGGTTTGGTTTTGAAGATTAATGATCTATTAGTAAAATTTTACTCTGTGACGATTTAAATAATCAATAATGGATTTTTTAGAGTACAATATGATTTTGCCTGGTTGAGTAAATTGAATCTCACCATAGTCTCTTAATTGTTGCATTTTAGATTTACTTTTTACTCCCAAAAGTTTTTTAGCTTCTTCTGTTCTTATCCAATCAGACTCCATAGAAAGTTGTAATAAAGCTTCTTTATTGGCTTCAATAAGAACTTCTTTAAACCTATGTAGTTGTTCTTCTTGTAATTTTTTATATGCTTTGGAGCCGATGATTATAACTTCCATGCAACAAATTTGAATATTAAAAAGTGGTAAAAAAAATAAACTTGATTTAGAAAATTACCATTTTTTATTTCACATATTGTTTGGTAATGTTGATCATCTTTTTTTTGAGTTCTTTCGGATTATTTTTGAGTGAATTAAAATCCTTGAATTTGGGTTTAATTTCAATTAATAAAAGTAAATCAGCAGCAAGAAAATAACGTTCTCTATTAGATTTTAAGTGAGAAAAATATTGATTGATATAAGGAAATAAAATTCCAATGTATTTTTTAAAATAGTTTACATATTTATAATTGACTTTATCATTGTTATTGACTTTAATTTTATTCAAATTATCAATTACTTCATCATTGCTAATTAATTTAAAAAGTTGGTCGATAGCAAATCTTCCTTCAATATTATAGTAATGCCCAGTTGGGTCTTTTATTAACTTCTTTGGGTGTATTTTATTATCAATTAAAAAGTTATCAGTGTTTTTGGTTTTGATGGTTACTTGTTCAACATTGTAGGGGTTAGTTTTATAGGCTTCTAAGGCCTTAATAAGCCCATCAATACCATCATTGAGTCTGGGAACAATATCTTTTTTGTAATTATTTTTAATTAATTCATTTTTATAAATAAATGATAATTCTAGTATGAAAACACCCAAACAATATCCTTCAAAATTACTTTTAGTGTATTGGTGGTATGTATTGTTTATTAATTCAATTTTGGAGATATAATCTTCTGGTAATTTTTGGGGATTTATGGTCTTTAGATATTTCTCATAGTTAAAAGAAATAAATGGATTTAGTCTTTTTCGGACTTTTGGAATATCACTTTTTTTTATTAATTGCATTGTAATCAATGTGATTAATAGTAATTAAATATTACGCTTTATTCAAAGATATTAAAACCGTAACTTTTTTTGATTAATTAATTTTTGTACCAAATCAATATATTTGGATTATAGTTTTACAATTAGTTAAATTTTGTCTACTCCTAAGCGCTCAAAAGACTTTCCATTGGTACTTGCTGCACAGCAAGACAGAAAGAAGTTTTCAGTGCTTTATAACAAGTATTTCAAGGAGATATTCTTATTTATTTTAAAGAAAACTACTGATGAAACTTTAGCTGCTGAACTTTCTTCCAATACTTTCATGAAAGCCATGGTGAATTTAACCAAGTATAGAGACATGGGCTTTCCATTTTCTTCTTGGCTTTATCGAATCGCATCGAATGAAGTAAATAAATATTATCGAGATAATAATAAAGTTCAAGAAGTTCAGATAAACGAAAGAGATGCTGTAACATTTTTAGGTGAACTAGAAATAAATGATAATACAGATCAAGTCAATCAACTCATGAGTTGTTTAAGTGAAATGAAAGAAGATCAAAGTGACTTGATTGAAATGAGATATTTTGAAAAGTTGTCTTTTAATGAAATTGGAGAAGTATTAGGAATTACAGGTAATAATGCCAAAATTAAAGTTTACAGAGCTATTGATAAACTTAAAAAATTATTTCATAATAAGTGATGAAAAAGTATACAATACATAAAGGTAAAAAGACCATAAAGCTCACCAATGAGCAAATTATGAAGTATCAAAACTTTGATAAACTGTTTGTTAGTTATAATGAACTAACGAAAAGAAATAAACTGCCAATATATAAGAGTAAAAAATGGTTTTTATTTCTAATTCTATTGGCATTGGCTGCTTATGTAATTTCTGAGTTTACTTAACTTTTCTTAATATGTAATTATTTCGTATATCTTTTTCTTACTTTAATGGTTGAAATAGATTTTTATCAAGATAATAAATGAAAGAAACTTATTTTATTATTTCATATGTAATGTTCGGACTAATGCTCTTTATTTTAATCCGCTCACTTACGCTTGCCTTATATAGTGATAAAAACTTTAAAGAGAGAGGTGTTCAATTATTTAAAGTTATAATTGCTGTTCTAAAAGGTATTTTGCAAGCTATCTTTTTGAGAAGAGTTTATTATAACCCAAATAGTGAGAACTCTTTAAAATTTGATTATTTTTTTAAAAAGCAATTGACTTGGATTGGAGGTGGAAATCAGAAACTTGGAACATTTATCTATTTTTTATTTATAGTTATTATGATTGTATCATTTATTTTAGGAATCTTCTCTTAAATTAAAACACAAACTTTAACCAACCTATCTCTGCCTTCTTAACTAAGTCAACTTTTTCTTACTTTAATGGTTTAAAGCTTACAAACTAAATACGATACGTATTGGATAATATTTAAAAATTATAATTATGGATGAATTAAAGTTTGATGAAAAAGATGTTAGAACAATAATATCAAAAATTGAAAATCACAAAGAAAATATATTGTGTGAAATTAGTATGTGTGAGGAAATTGAAGGTAGCTTCCAATATATAGACAATAGACAAGGAGACAATGAGACAACATTTGATATGGATGATTTAGAGGGCTACATTAGTGATGAAGAGTCAGAACTTGATTCAGAAAAAAAAGTATGGGGAGATGAATATTTCCATTGGGTTAAGGTTAAAGTTAATAATGATTGGTTCTTAGAAGAACTTAAAGAATTTGTAACTAATTCGGATAATGGTGATTATGAAGATTATTATTATGGAGAAGAAAATAAATATTCATTAGAAACTTTTTCTGTAGCAACAGAATTTTGGGTTGGAGAGCCAAGTATGTTAATTGATGAATTAGAAGGGTTTGAAAAACT
>MDSZ01084363.1_pt1 | contig 10214 bp, 9 predicted proteins | sample 811201 | NCBI WGS metagenome assembly MDSZ01 (sample SAMN05326647, study PRJNA326480) | marine metagenome | isolation source: seawater | place: Indian Ocean: North | collected 2010 | reverse complement strand
TAAACATATTATTCTTTTTTCATTTTCTGGTTTTGGTAAAATTATATTTCTTGAACCATCCAAACCGTCCATAAACCCTTCATTATTAGTCCTCAAAATTGGGAATTTAAATTTCATATCTTTATTAAGGGGGTAAAAAACTGACATTTCCTTTTGACCTATTGAATTCTTTTTATATACAGCAGTTAGAAAAGGATGAGGAATGTGATACAAATCCTCTAATTTAATCTTTTTTATAAGTTGATATTTTTTTTTCTTTAACAATCTATAGGTGAATCTGAAAAGAAATTCACAAGAAAGAATTATTAAAAGGTTAAATATGAATAATATTAATGTTTTATTTTGAAGAGATAAGTTTTCGGCAGTTAGGTATTTAAATAAAGTAAAATTTGCAAAACTAAAAAAAATTATCATTGCAAACAAAAGAAGTGGCATAAATCTCCTAATATTTTTTAAATTAAATTTTTCTTGGAGACTTTTTAACATCTACCTAAGCTCACCAAAGAGGATATTTGTCGTCAGGTGTTTCTTGAAGTTCTTCCTTTTCTGTATTTTTTTTTGTTACCTTTTCAGAATCTACATTGAAATTTTCAGTGTAATCATCTAAAAGGGAGTCATATTCACCTAGTTTAATTTTTAATACATCTTTCCCTAAAATAAAATTTATTAACGCTTTTGGCAAAATATAAAAAAAATATAAAAAATATAAATAAATTTTTATAATTAAACCTCTCATTATCTAGTCCAATTCAAACTCTTTACGCCAATCAGTGTCTTCTATAATCTTTTTTTGTTCTTTTTTAGTTAAAAGATAGTTTCCTAAAACAAGGTAATCAATTTCTGTTCGCATAAAACAAGTATATGCATCTTCTAAACTACATACTATTGGTTCTCCTCTTACATTAAACGAAGTGTTTATAATTACAGGATATTTTGATAAAGAATAAAAATCACTTATTAAACTGTGGTAGAAATGATTAGTTTGCTTAGATACAGTTTGAAGTCTTGCGGAATAATCTACATGAGTAACTGCAGGAATTTCAGATCGTTCTATTTTTAACAAGTCTAAACCTTTTATATCATCGTTTTTGTTATTTTTGGTTTTAATATTTTCATTTACCTCGGTTGTTATCAACATGTAAGGACTTTTGTGTTCTTTTGATATTTTAAAAAACTTATGAGCTTCTTCTTCAATAACGCTTGGAGCAAAAGGTCTAAAGGATTCTCGATACTTAATTCTAAGATTCATGTCTTTCTGCATTTTTGGATCCCTGGGGTCGCCAATAATACTTCTATTTCCTAAAGCTCTAGGTCCAAATTCCATCTTCCCCCTAAACAAACCAATAATTTTTTTTTGATTTAATAAATTTGCTATTTTTTTTGATAATTCATTATCAGCTAATTTTTCAGCTTTGAGATTATTTTTATTTAAAAAATTATTTATATCCTCGTTTGAATATTCTGGACCTAAATATGATCCTTTTTGAAAATTTTCTATTGGTATACGTTTATTATTTTTTACATCAAACCAGTTGTGGAGAGCGCACCCTAAAGAATTTCCAGCATCCCCAGATGCAGGCTGTATGAAAATATCTTCAAACAAACCACTTCTCAAGACCTTTCCATTAGCAACACAATTTAATGCAACTCCGCCTGCTAAACATAAATATTTAGACTTTGTAAGTTCTTTAGTAGTTATCGCTAATTTCATGACAATTTTTTCAGTAACTTCTTGAATAGATCTAGCAATATCCATATCTTTTTGTCTGATTTCTGATTCAGGTTTTCGAGGATCTCCGCCAAAAAGGTTATTAAATTTCTCATTAATCATTTTCTTGCCTGTAGCAAAATCAAAATAATTCATATCTAGCTGAAAAGAACCATCATCTTTAATATGGATTAAATTATTTTCTATTGTTTCAACGTATTTTGGTTTTCCATAAGGAGCTAGACCCATTAATTTATATTCTCCAAAATTTACCTTAAAACCAGCATAGTAAGTGAAAGCTGAATACAAAAGACCTAAAGAATGAGGATATTTTAACTCTTTGAGCATTTTTACTTTATTTTGCTTGCCTAATGATATTGAGGCTGTTGCATATTCTCCTACTCCATCAATCGTTAAAATTCCAGCTTCTTCGAAAGGGGAAGGAAAAAAAGCTGATGATGCATGAGAAAGGTGATGATCGATGAAGGAAATCTTGTTTCTATAATTCAAATTTTTTTTAATGTAAGAGGGTATCTCTCTCTTCCAATCCAAAAATGAACCTATTGATTCTCTAAAGTTATCAAATCCTCTTGGAGCAAAAGATGTAAAATTATCAATTAATCTAGAATATTTTTTATAAGGATTTTCGTAATAAATAATTTCTTCTATGTCATTTATAGACAATTCTAATTTTTCCAAACAAAAATTTAAGGCTTTGAAAGGAAAGTTTGGGTCAGCTTTTTTACGAGAAAATCTTTCTTCCTGAGCAGCAAAAATTATTTCTCCATCTTTGAGTAAAGTGATGGCACTGTCATGATAGAAGGCCGAAATTCCAAGCAAATACAATTTTAAACTCTTTTTTTGGTTTACTATACAGTTCAGTTTTTTTCTATACAATCCATTTACTATGAATGACAAGGGCTTAATTTATATTCCTTCTAATGGGTTATGGACGGAGAGAGATCATCAAAGATATGGCCTAGATTTCTTTGAGGAGAAAAAAGTTGATTGTCTTGTCATTACAACATTAAATCAAAAAAAACACTTTGATTACCTCTTAAGTTCGAACAATAAAAAAGAAATAAAACACTTTCTTAAAGATAAAAAGAGTATCAACGTAATTATCTTAGGCGGGTGTCATTTTTTTAAACAATTTTGGCTTTTAAAATTTTTAAAAGAAAATAAACTACCGTGGTCATTACAGTTATTTAATACAATACCTGAAACATATAATTTAAACAGACCCTTAGTTTTTCAAATAAAGAAAACTATAAAAATAATACTCAATAGAATTGCTATAAAAATCTTTAATATTGGATATCCTAAAGTTATTTTTACTTCTTCAAAAAAATCGGAATTAACAAATTTTGTATTCTATAACTTTGAAGCTTCCTATGTAGAAATTCCTGACGAAGGTTATAGTAATTTAATATTTGATATGGGAAGCATAACTAAGGATATTACGGATATATCAAAAAAAAATTATTCAATTGAAGATATAAAAGATAGTTTGATTTTTATCGATGAGGGAGGAACAAATCACCCTGACCAATATGTTGTAAAAAAATATGATGGATTTTTTGGAGAAGATTATTATGACGAGGTTGTAAAATCTTTAAAAAAAATATCATCTATGTTATCCAAGAAGGTTTTTGTTGCAGCTCACCCGAGCTCAAATTATAAAAATGATAGATTCGGAGATATACCTATTTTCGAAGGCCTTACTTTAGAATTGATAAAAAACTGTTCAATGTCAGTAGTCCATAAGAGCACTGCATTGAATCTATCAGTACTTTTCAAAAAACCTATACTTTTTTTGTCTTCTAAATTTTCGTCAAGCAAATACTTAAAAAATCAATTAAAACTTGCTCATATATTTGGAAAGACTCCTGTAACATATGAGCATCTTTCAAAAAACTATTCATTAGAAAGAGCAATTGCTTATCCGAAAGATTTCGAATTTTATAGGGACTATCTAAATAAAACCTCTTTCAATAAACAATCTCATGAAATAATCTACGAGAATCTTTGGAAAGAAAATGATAATTACTAACAATCTTGATAAATACATAATCAACTATCCTTTTGAAGCTACAGAAGCTTTAAAAAAAATTGAGGAAAATTCTATTGGGGGTCTTGTAGTAACAAGACAAAATAAACTTTACGGAACAATTACTGATGGAGATATTAGAAGAGGGTTAATGAAGACCGGTGAAAGATTATCAGTAGACGACTGTATAAATCTTAATCCTCAAAAAAGCTTTACTACAGATAAAGAAGTCTTAAACCAAATTTTTCTGAAGGGAGCAGTTAATTTTATACCCGTTCTAAACGATTTTTATGAAGTAAAGTCAATTTCTATCTATAAAGATATTCCTTTCAAGATTGGAAAAATTGAAATCTCTAATAAAGAGAGTTGTAAATTTATAGCGGAAATAGGTAATAACCATAATGGCGACATTAACTTAGCTAAGGAAATGATAGAAAGCGCAAAAGAAGTTGGAGCAGATATTGTGAAATTCCAAATGCGCCAAATGGACAACATTTATAGTAAAAAAAGAAACTCTCAAGATTTAGGAGTTGAATATACTCTAGACTTATTAAGTAAAAATCAGCTTTCTAATGAAGAGCTTTTTGAAATTTTTGATTATGCAGATTCTCTGGGAGTTCTTCCACTCTGTACTCCATGGGATGAAGAAAGCGCAAACCTTCTTTTAAATTATGGTATCAAAGCATTTAAAGTAGCATCAGCTGATTTAACAAATCATCCTTTAATAAAACATATTTCGGAAATGAGATTGCCTATAATTTTATCGACTGGGATGTCTCTAGAGTCAGAAATAAAAGAGTCAAAAAGTATTTTGGAAGAAAGCGGATCACAATTCATGTTCTTACATTGTAACTCCACTTATCCTGCTCCCTTCAAGGACCTAAATTTAAAATATATTAAGAAATTAGAGAAAATAACAAACAATGTTGTTGGCTATTCAAGTCATGAAAGGGGTTATTCAGCCGTTTTAGCAGCTATAACTTTAGGGGCAAAACTAATTGAAAAACATTTTACCTTCGATAAATCAATGGAAGGGGTAGATCATAAAGTGAGTTTATTGCCTGAAGAATTTAAGGAAATGAAAAAAAGAGCTCTTGAAGTTGAATCATCATTAGGAATGGGAGATGATCGGTCTTTGTCACAAGGGGAGGTTATTAATAGAGAAAATCTATCTAAAAGTATTTTTAGTTCAAAAAAAATAAAAAAAGGAGAAATCTTCAGTAAAAATAACGTCTTTTTAATGTCTCCGGGATCTGGCATGCAACCAAATAAATTGACTTCTCTTTTAGGGAAAACTAGTACAAGAGATATTGAAAGTGAATCTATTATTTATGAGACTGACTTTAATCCAAAAACAAATCTAAGTTATGACTTCTCTTTTAACAGACCATGGGGATATCCAGTAAGGTATCATGATATAAATGCTTTATATGAAATTTCAGAACCTAGGTTGCTAGAGATTCATTTAAGTTATAGTGATCTTAAAATAAATTTAAATGAACACTTAACAAATGTGTTTTCTTCTGAACTTGTAATTCATGCACCTGAGTTATTTGAATCCGACTTTGTATTAGATTTATCTTCGAATGATAAGAATATTTTAGATAGATCTATTAAATATTCAGAAAGAGTTATAAGCCATTCTCTTGAGGTACTAAAGTATTTTCCAAATACAAAAAAACCAAAGATTATTTTTAATGTTGGAGGTTTCAGCGAGAAAGGGTTCCTCTCGAAGAAACAAGTAGATGAAAAGTACGGTATTTTTGCAGAAGCTTACAAATCTATAGATACAAGTCAAATTCAATTTTTACCTCAGTCTATGCCACCTTTCCCTTGGCATTTTGGAGGACAACAATTTCACAATCTTTTCAATGACTCAAAAAACATAAAAAAGATATGTGATCTTCTTGAATTAAAAATTTGTTTGGATATCTCTCATGCAAATATGTATACATCCTATAAAGAAATAAGTCTTTCCGATTATGTTAAGGAAGTATCCCCCTACATTAGCCATATGCACCTATCAGATAGCATAGGAACAGATGGCGAGGGTATTCAAATAGGAGAAGGAGATATTAACTGGCAAGAGATTTTAAAAATACTTGATGAACAATCTCCAAATTCTTCTTTCATACCTGAAGTATGGCAAAGTCACAAAAATTCTGGAGAAGGAATTTGGGTCGCATTGAATAGATTGAATAATATTTGGAAATAGCTTGGTGAAAGAGGTTTTTGCAAATGAATGGCTTGGCATAAATTTCAAAGAAGTTACAAAAATCTCAAATAAAGAACTACCAGATAAGTCTTTTTATGAAAGTTTTTATTCATGTTTATTTAAAAAATATGACTCTATTGAAAATCTTCCTGAGATTTGGATTCAAGAAAAACGAAAATCTTCAGAATATTTATTAAATATCCTTAAACATCACTCAGCAAAAAAGGTTCTTAGCATCGGATCTGGTTTGAGAGTAATTGAAAACTTTATTGCCATAACCGATCCTTCTATAAAACTTTATTGTGAAGATATTGGTTCATTACACAATGACTTTATCAAAGATCATAAAAATGTAATTCCTTTATCTTTTAAAGATATTGGAAATTATAGTTATGACTTGGTTTACATAAATAATGTTGATTATGCTTTAACAGATAAAGTTTATTTTGAGTTATTAAAAAAGCTTAAAAACTTGAACTTTGGTTTTATCTTTATGTCTGATATTTTTCTTCAAGAAAAAATGACTTTACGAAATCATATAGGGCACAAATTAAAAAAACTTTTAGGCTGGCAATTATGGGGTTACGTCAGAAAATTAAATGAACATAAGAAAATTTTTCATGAAGTTGGTTTAATTGTATTAAATGAAGGAGAAGATGAGAGGGGAAGGCAATATTTTCTTATGACAAAATGAACAATTCTATGAAAGTATATTCAAATAGTTGGTTAAATATTAAATTTAGCACTTTTTGCCAAGTTTCAAATAAAAAATTGCCCAATAAAAAATTTTACGATGAATTTTATAAAACAGCCTTTAAGAAATATAAGTCTATAGATAATTTTCCCTCATATTGGCTTGAAGAGAAAAAAATAGACTCTATTGATTTAAATGAAATTATAAAAAAAAATAAATTTAAAAATGTTTTAAGTTTAGCTTCTGGTTTAGGGGTAGTAGAAAACAATTTATCAAAATTAAATCCCGAGCTGAACATTTATTGTAACGATCTATCAGATTTTGTGTCTTGGAATTTTAATAATTCTTCAAGAGTTAAGCATATAAACTTAGATGATTATTTTGATTTTGATTTTGATATTATTTACGTAAATGGATTAGATTATGCTTTAAATGATCATGATTACATGTTTTTTTTAACACAACTTTCTAGATTCAAGTCAAAATTAATTATGATATCTTGCGTTGTTTTTCCTGAAAATCTTAGTCCTAAAAACAAAATAGGACATTTTCTTAAAGGTCTATTTGGCTGGCAATTTTGGGGGAAATTAAGAAGTGAGAAATTGCATTTAAATTTCTTTAAAGAATCCAATCTAGAAGTTCTTAAAAAAGGTAAAACCTCAAGTATTGAGGCAAATTTTTTTCTCTTAAAAAAAAATGATTAGACTCTCTAAATCCTGCATTTCCCAAAAGGATAAATTGGCTGTCAAGAAAATTCTGGATAAGGAATTTTTAGGCATGGGACCAGAGACAAAAAAATTTGAGTCAAAGTTAGAAAAATTCTTTGGAAGAGATGTTATATGTACTGCAAACGGCACATCAGCTCTTCAGATAGCTCTTCAAAGCCTAGGTTTTAAAAATGGAACAGAAGTTTTGGTTCCAAGCATTACTTATCTAGCATCTTATCAAGCTATAACAGCAGCTGGATTTGTACCGATTTCCTGCGATGTTAATCTCAACAACGGGAATATCTGTTTAGACAGTTTAAAAAAAAATGTTTCAAAAAAAACAAAAGTTGTTATGCCTGTGCATTTTGTAGGAGATCCAGTAGGCCTCCAAAAAATTTATTCCTTTGCCAAAAAAAATAAATTAAGAGTAATTGAGGATGCTGCTCATGCATTCGGTTCATATCTTGGTAAAAAGAAAATAGGAAGTTTTGGAGATATTTCTTGTTTTAGTTTTGATGGAATAAAAAATATTACATCAGGGGAAGGTGGGGCAATAGTCTCAAATGATGAAGAAATTATAAAAAAAGCTCGAGATCTAAGGACTCTTGGAGTCATTGGAGATAGTATTAATAGATATCAGAAAAAAAGAACCTGGAGCTTTGATGTCAAAGAACAAGGTTGGAGATATCATATGAGCGACCTTAACGCTGCTTTGGGAATTTCTCAATTTGAAAGGTTTTCAAAAATCTCAAAAAAAAGACAGTCACTTGCGAAACAATATGACAACATACTCAGAAAAATAAAAGAAATTAAAATCTTTAAAAGAAACTATAACCAAATAGTACCTCACATTTATCCAATTATTCTCAAAAATCCTGAATCAAGAAAAGAGATAATGGAATTCCTAAAAGAAAAAGATATTGAAACCGGAATACATTATTATCCGAATCACCTTCTCTCTTTTTTTAAAAAATCAATGAGAAATAATTTACCAAATGCCGAAAAAATATTTCCTTCTCTTTTAACTCTTCCTCTACATCCAGATCTTTCTATTAAAGATATAAATTATATTTGTCTCAATATTAAAAAATTCTATAAAAAATGAGAATTTTAGTTTCAGGGAATATGGGTTATGTTGGGTCTGTTCTAGTTCCATATTTAAGAAAGGCCTACCCAAAATCCTACATTGTCGGCTTAGATATCGGTTATTTTTCAGAGACAGTTATCGATAATTCTAATCCTGAAGATTTTCTAGATGATCAAATTATTCTGGATATAAGAGATATAACTAAATCTTATTTAATTGGTTTTGATACAGTGATTAATTTAGCAGCAGTTAGCAATGATCCTATGGGAAAAGAATTTGAGACGGCAACCGAAGAAATAAACTTCTTGGCGGGTATAAAACTTGCGAAATTATCTAAGGAAGCTGGCGTTAAAAAATTTATTTTTGCATCAAGCTGCAGTGTCTATGGTGAAGGACTTGCTCACCCAAAAAAGGAAAATGATCCCATTAACCCTTTGACAGAATATGCTAAATCAAAAATAAATTCTGAAAAAAAACTATTTGAAATTTCTGATTCTACTTTTTCAATCAAATGCTTAAGATTTGCCACTGCGTGTGGGTATAGTCCTAGATTAAGACTTGATATAGTTTTAAACGATTTCGTTGCTTCTGCTGTTGTAAATAGCGAAATAAATATATTGAGTGATGGAAATCCCTGGAGACCTTTAATACACGTAAATGATATGGCAAGAGCAATACATTGGTCTATTCAAGATGAAACAAAGAAGAATTTTGAGATTTTAAATGTAGGAAACTTGAATGGAAATTTCCAGGTAAAGGAAATTGCAGAAGCTGTAAAAAAAGTTATTCCTGATACTAAGATTGAAATAAATAAAAACGCTTCTCCTGACAAGAGAACCTATAAAGTTGATTTTTCTGCTTTTTGTAAGCAAGCCAAAAATTTTTTACCAATCTTTTCGCTAGAAGATTCAGTAAACGACCTTACTAACAAAATAAGACTTCTTGATTTAAATAAAGACAGAATTAAAAGTTCTGATTTTATTAGACTTAAAGTTTTAAAAGAATCAATTAGTCAAAATAAATTAGATAAAAATTTAAAGAAAATATGATTTTTGAAGAAACAGATTTTGAAGGACTCTTTGTATCCTCTCTAGATAAAAAAGAGGATGAAAGGGGATTTTTTTCAAGGTTTTATTGTTTTGATGAGTTTAAAGATATAGGGGTATTAAATAATATTGCTCAAGCTAACATTTCTTTCAATAAGAATAAATATACCTTTAGAGGAATGCATTATCAGGTTGCTCCGCACGAGGAGACAAAAATTATTACTTGTTTAAAGGGGTCTTTAATTGACTACGTAATCGATTTAAGGAAAGAAAAATCCTCATATATGAAATCTTTTCAAATCAAATTAACTGAGCGTGACAAAAATGCTCTAATAATCCCTAAAGGCTTTGCACATGGTTTTTTTACTTTAGAAGATGATACAGAAGCATTTTATTTAGTTGACGAACCTTTCTCTCCTGGAGCAGAGAGAGGAATAAAATGGGATGATCCCTCATTTGATCTAAGTTTACCAGCCTCACCAGAGGTAATATCAAAAAAAGATACTTCCTGGAAAAACTTTAATGAGGAGGAATAATGAAAGTAGTAATTTTAGCTGGTGGCCTAGGTACAAGATTATCGGAATATACTAATCTCATACCAAAACCAATGGTTCCAATAAACGGAGAGCCAATTCTAGCTCATGTAATGAAATGTTTTATAAATTATGGCTTTAACGAATTCGTGATAGCTCTGGGTTACAAAGGGG
>MDSZ01254521.1_pt1 | contig 10215 bp, 9 predicted proteins | sample 811201 | NCBI WGS metagenome assembly MDSZ01 (sample SAMN05326647, study PRJNA326480) | marine metagenome | isolation source: seawater | place: Indian Ocean: North | collected 2010 | reverse complement strand
TTATCATTATAGTGAATTTACTAATTCTTATAGAGTTGAAATTTATTTACCATAAAATAATGTTCTTTCAAAATGTCTAATTATAAAACTGTTTTTTTTACACTCGGTATTTTACAAATAATTCTTGGTGTATTTATGTTTATTCCAATTATTTTTCAGTTTATCTACTCAGAAATTGACTCATCTTTTTTTGGTGCATCGCTAGTTACAATCATCTTTGGAACCCTGTTTTTTTTATCCAATTTAGATCATGATAAAAAATTATCACTTCAACAAGCATTTCTACTTACAGCTTTATCTTGGTTAAGTATTGCCATTTTTGGATCTTTGCCCTTTATTTTTTCTGATTTAGATTTTTCTTTTACTAACGCATTTTTTGAAAGTATGTCAGGTATTACTACGACAGGATCTACAATCATTTCTAATTTAGATGAAATGCCTAAAAGTATATTACTTTGGAGAGCGATACTTCAATGGTTAGGAGGCATTGGAATCATCATAATGGCAATTACTTTAATGCCAATAATGAATATTGGTGGTATGCAATTATTTAAAATTTCAAATAATGACTCATCTGAAAAAATATTACCAAAATCAAAAGAAATTGCACTTCGTCTAATTTATATTTATACATTCTTAACCATTTTTTGTGGTTTGACTTATAAAATTTTTGGCATGAGTCTATTTGATAGTTTAACACATTCAATGACAACAATAGCAACTGGTGGATTTTCTAATTATAATGAATCTATTGGTTTTTTTGATAGTGTATCGATTGAAATCTCAGCAATGATTTTTATTATTCTAGGAAGCTTACCATTCATTGTATATATAAAATTTATTAGTGGAAATAAAAAAATAATAATAAATGATGCTCAAATTAAAACTTTTTTCAAAATAATCATTATTAGTATTATTTCTCTATCAGTTTACTTAGTAATAATTGATTCTACAGAATTAAATTTGAGATCAATATTTTTTAATATAATTTCTATATTAACTGGTACTGGATATGTGAATGCAGAATTTGATACTTGGGGTAGTTTTACATTAATTCTATTCTTAGGTTTAATGTTTATAGGAGGTTGCGCTGGATCAACTACTTGTGGAGTAAAAATATTTAGAATTCAAATATTATATCTATTCATAATAAATCAATTAAAAAAAATAATTTACCCTAATGGCATATTTGTTTTAAAATATGATCAAAATCCAATTGATAACAAATTTATCTCATCAATCATTTCATTCATCTATATGTATTTAGTTATTTTCTTTATTTTAACTGCATTGTTATCTTTAACAGGCTTAGATTTTATTACGTCTATTTCTGGCGCAGCAACTTCTATATCAAATGTGGGTCCTGGCCTTGGTTCAACAATTGGGCCTAACGGAGATTTTTCTACTTTACCCGATATTTCAAAATGGATCTTAACTTTAGGAATGATATTAGGGAGACTTGAATTATTTGCAATACTTGTATTATTCTTACCTTCCTTTTGGAGAAATTAATTGAAAAAAGATTTATCAATTTTTTTAAATAGCAAATGTTTAAAAATATTTTGTTTAGGATTTTCATCAGGTTTACCAATTCTATTAGTCTTCTCTACTTTATCAGTTTGGTTGGTCAAAGCAGGAATAGAACGAAGTACTGTAACTTTATTTAGTTGGGCAGGTTTTGCTTATGCTTTTAAATATTTATGGTCACCAATAGTAGATAATTTTGAACTACCTGTATTTAGTAAACTTGGACATAGAAGAGGTTGGCTTCTTTTTTCACAATTATTAATAATGATGTTTATAATTATTGTGGCTTTTACAAACCCGAATGAAAACATAATATATACCGCTATATCAATTTCTTTTCTTGCTTTTTTTAGTGCAACACAAGATATATCGGTTGATGCATTTAGAATAGAAAGCGCACCTAAGAATATGCAGGGTCCTTTATCATCTATGTATATAGCTGGCTATAGAATTTCCATGATTGTAAGTGGAGCAGGAAGTTTGTGGCTCGCTTCTTATTTTGGAGGCGAAAATTATGATTTATTGGTATGGAGGAAGGTTTATTTAACAATGTCTATGTTAATGATCATAGGTATTTTGACTGTAATTTACTCTAATGAACCAACTATAAGAAGAAGAAAATTACAAATTAATAATCATATCAGTTTTATAATTTTTGTTTTTATATCTATTCTAAGTTTCGGTATTATATATAATTATCTAGATAATCCATTTCAAAAAGCAGAAGTTTTTTTAAGTTTTATATTTTCTACTATAAGAATCGGAATTTGTTTTACAGGAATTATTTTATTATTTTACCTCTCTAGTTTTTTTAAAATCATAAACCAAAAAACAATTTCAAAAAGCTTCATAGAACCTATCAATAATTTTATTATTAAGTATGGTAAATTTGCAGTTTTAATTTTAACTTTAATAGCATTTTATCGAATTGCTGATGTTGTTATGGGTGTTATGGCAAATATATTTTATATAGAAAAAGGTTATACAATTAACGATATAGCTACTTACTCAAAATTTTTTGGATTAATTGCAACTATAATAGGTGGGTTTTTAGGAGGATACTCTGCTTTTAAAATTGGAACTATGAGAGCACTATTAATAGGCGCTATAATAGCTGCTTTAAGCAATATTCTGTTTGCATGGCTAGCATCTGTCAATACTGAGATAAGATATTTGATAGGTGTGATTATTGCAGATAATATTTCTAGTGGTTTTGCTGGAGCAGCATTTGTTGTATATATTTCAAATCTAACTTCCATTAAATTTACTGCTACCCAGTATGCTCTTTTCAGTTCAATAATGCTTTTTTTTCCAAAATTAATTGCAGGCTACGCTGGTAGTTGGGTAGATGTAATGGGTTATCAAAACTTTTTTTTAGTTACTGCTTTATTAGGAGTACCAGTAATTTTTTTAATTTCATATTTAAACTATAAACTACCTTTGAAAAATAAATGATTAATAATGTAACGATTTTAAATATCTATAAAAAGAAAAATATTTCTTCTGAATTGATATCTCAATTAGTATATGGAGAAAAGTTTACTATTCTGATGAAATATAATAAATGGCTTAAAATAAAAACAAATTATGATGGGTATATAGGCTTTATAAAAAAAAGAAATTATCAAAAAAATTTAAATAACACTCATAAAGTCTTTAAATTAAAATCAAATATTTATTCGAAACATAATAATAAATTTAAGTTTACTAAAACCCATCTACCTTTCAATTCAAGAATTAAAATTCTTGATAAAAAAAAAAAATATATAAAATTTTCAGAAAATAGGTGGATACATAAAAATGATATTAAAAATATTAATCATAAAACAAAAAAATATTACGAAATATTCAAAATATTTCTTAATACAAAGTATCTTTGGGGTGGTAAAACTTACAGGGGAATAGATTGTTCTGCTTTAATCCAGTCTTTTTACCACTATAATAATATATATTGTCCAAGAGACTCGAAAGACCAAATTAGATTTTTTAAAAAATTTTTAAATAAAAAACTTATAAAACCCGGTATGCTTATATATTGGAAAGGTCATGTAGCATGTACTATAAATAATAAAAAACTTATACATGCGTATGGCCCAAAAAAAAGTGTATTAATTATGAATACAAATAAAACTATTAATGAAATTAAAGTAAAATCTAATCTTCAAGTGAAAGGAATTAGAAAATTAAATGTTATCAGATAAAGAAGTAAAGATAAAATTTGATATATTGTCAAATAAACTTAATTCAAGATTATTTGAAGAAGTAATCAGTGAAACAATTCCCCTACTAAAGAAAAGAAAACATCAGGTTTTTTATAATATTCTAAGTGTTGCTTACCAAAGTATAGGTGATTATGAAAAATCTTTGAAAATAATGGAAGAAGCAATGCAGCTTAATTCGAATAATCCTTATTTTCTAAATAATCTAGCAATCACATTACATAAACTTGAGAGATTTGAAGAGTCAGAAATGTATTTTTTGAGAGGATTAGAAATAGCACCTAATTATATCAATATTCTTAACAATCTTGCAAACTTAAAAAAAGATCTAAATTATACAGAAGAGGCAATTAATTATTATAAAAAATCTTTAGAAGTAAATGAAGAAATTGTCGAAACAAATCTTAATATAGCATATTGCTATCAATCCTTAGGCAATTTTGATCTATCTATTAAACATTTAAATACCGTTTTAAAACTAAATCCTAATTTTACTGTTGCGGATAGGTTGATCTCTTCAATGAAAAAATATGAAAATAAAGATGATATTCATCTTACAGAAATGTTAAAAAAAATTAAATTATATAATTTTGATAATGATCAGCTATCAAATTTACATTTTGCAATTGGTAAAGCTTATGAGGATATAGGAAATTTTGAAAATTCTTATGAAAATTATGCTAAAGGAAATGAAATATTAAAAAAAATTTCAGGTTTCAAGATTGACCATGAAAAAGAATATTTTAATAGTTTAAAAAAAATATTTACGCAAATGAAAGAAATAAAAAAAATAAATAATAGAAAACTAATATTTATAGTTGGTATGCCAAGATCTGGAACATCTTTGGTAGAACAAATTTTATCATCTCATAAAGAAGTTTTTGGTGGAGGTGAACTATCTTTTTTACAAAATTTATTAAATAAACATTTAGTGAAAGATATAAAAGACTCAAAATTGGAAAAATCAAATGAAATTTTAAATTATATTCAACATGAATATCTAAAAAAAATAAAACCAATTAATGATAGTGAAAAAGTTTTTACAGACAAAGCACCATTAAATTTTAGATATATAGGATTTATTAAATATTTATTTCCAAATTCAAAAATTATTCATTGCAAAAGAGACGCTTTAGAAATTTCGTGGTCAAATTTTAAGAATTATTTTTCAGGTAGTTTACCATTTACAAATAGTTTATCTGATATTGCAGAGTACTATAAACTTTACGCTGATTTAATGAATTTTTGGAAAAATCATTTTGTAAATGATATTTTTGAGATTAAATATGAAGTTTTAGTTAATAAACCAAACGAGCTTATTAGAGAATTAATAAGTTATTGTGAATTAAAATGGGACGATAACTGTTTAAAACACGAAAATAATTCAAGATCAATAAAAACAGCAAGTGCCACTCAGGCACGAAAACCTATTTATAAAAGTGCATTAAAGCCATCAAATAATTTTATTAAGTATTTAGAAAAACTTAAAATAAATTTAGAAACTTAGTTTTTTCTTCCAAAATTTGGAGTATCTACATCTTGTTTAAGTTTAATAATTTTTGATCTTACATTTTTAGTTGAAATTAATTTTTTAAGAACAGATTTATTATTTTTAGTGCTAATGTCTCTTTTAAAAGAATTTAAATTTTTAATAAATAATCTAATTGCGTTTGAAATATTTTTACTATTATTAAAAAAAATATCTCGCCACATGATTTCATTAGAAGCTGCAATTCTTGAAAAATCCCTTAATCCTCCAGCGCTATATTTAATTATGTCGTATTTCTCTTGTTTCTCAAAATCCTTCGCAGATTTTACCAAATTATAAGCTATTAAATGGGGTAAATGGCTTGTAATTGAAAAAATTTTATCATGCTTGTTAATGCTCATTTCAACTAATTTTGATCCAATTTTTTTCCAGAATTTTTTTATTTCTAAAAGATGTTTTTTGTTTGTATTTTTTTCTTTAATTAAGACACACCATTTATTTTTAAAAAGATCCTCTGTGCCATGTTTGGGACCACTTACTTCAGACCCCGCAATAGGATGACTAGAGGTCCAAAAGATATTTTTTTTCAAATATTTCTTAATGATCTTAAATGACTCTTTTTTAGATGAGCCTAAATCTGTAATTACATGATTAGATGTTAAGTATTTATTAATTTTTAAAATTAAACTTTTATATGAGCTCATGGGAGTGCATAAAATTATTAAATTTGAATTTCTTACACCCTCTCCTAAATTTTTAATAACTTTACCTTTAAGTTTTAATTTTTTAATTGTTTTAATATGTTGATTTGATTTTTCATAAATAAAAACTTTGTTTGCTATTTTTTTTTTATTTATTGTTCTTACCAGTGATGATCCGAGCAAACCACAACCTATTATTAAAATATTTTTCATTTTGAAAGTATCTCCTTAGTAACTTGTAAAAATTTTAAATTTTCTGATTTAGAACCAATTGTCAATCGCAATCTGTTTTTTATTTTATATCCATCTTCAACAAATCGCAAAACAATTCCTTTGTTCTTTAATTTTCCATAAAATGTTTTTGCTTTGATTTTACATTTAGAAAAATCCAAAAAGAGAAAATTAGCAGTAACATCATTAGAGTAAATTCTATATCGTTCTAAGAAATACTTTATCTTATTTGCGTAAATCAAATTATGTTTAATTGATTTCTTAACAAAATTTTGATCCTTTAGTGCTTCAGCAGCAGCTAATTGTGCTATCATATTAACATTAAATGGTGGTTTAATTTTGTTTAATGCATCAATAATTTTCTTTGCACCATACCCCCACCCTATTCTTAAAGCAGATAAACCGTATATTTTTGAAAAAGTTCTTAAGACAAAAACATTATCCATGTTTTTAAAAAGTTCTAATCCTGACGCATAATCTTTATTTACCATATATTCACTATATGCATCATCTATTACTAATAAAATTCTCTTATTGAGTTTTTTTCTTAAAATTAAAATTTCTTTTTTTGTTAAAAAAGTTCCAGTTGGATTGTTTGGATTTGCTAAAAATACAATTTTAGTTTTTTTATTAACATTTTTTAAAATTTCAGAAATTGAAATTTTAAATTTATTTTCTTTTGCCAACCTTACTTGAGAACCAACAATTTTTGAATAAATCCTGTACATCAAAAAACTATATTGTGGAACTATAACTTCATCCTTTGGACTTAGATAAAGCTGACATAACATCTGAATGATTTCATCTGAACCAGCTCCACATATAATTTTATCAACATTACATTTAAAGTTTTTAGCAATTTGCATTCTTAAGTTTTTAGATTTGCTATCTGGGTATCTAAAAAAAAATAAATTTTTTTTTGATAAAATTTTTTTGACTTTTGAGCTTGCCCCTAAAGCAGACTCATTAGCAGAAAGTTTTATAATCTTCTTAATTTTCCTTAAATTTGATTTTCCTGGCTTATAAGCCTGTATATTTATTTTTTTAAATACTGGTATTGTCATTTTTTGAATTTTTAATTCTTTATAAATAAAATAGTCAAATATTAATACTGAATTAGTCTATTATTTTATAAAATTGACAACTTTGGTCTCTTCTAGTACAAATTTTCTGCGCTGATTTAACTAAATTGCGAGCGCCTTAAAAAAACCGCTAAAAAAGTTTTTCTCGCAAAACTCAAGTTCTCAGCAAAAATTGTATGGATAATATTAAAACATTACTAGTTGAAAAACCGTTAAAATTAGATTGCGGTAAAACAATTAAAAATTTTCCTATTGCTTATGAAACCTATGGGAAATTGAATGAAAAAAAAGATAATGCAATTTTAATATTTCATGCCTTAACTGGTGATCAATTTGTTTCAGGTATAAATCCAATTACGAAAAAGGATGGATGGTGGTCTTATGCTGTAGGGTCAGATAAAGCTATTGATACAAATAAATTTTTTGTAATATGTGCAAATGTAATTGGTGGATGTATGGGCTCTTACGGACCAAGTCATAAAGATAGTAATACGAATGAAACACTTGGAACTAATTTTCCAGTTATAACTATCAATGATATGGTTAATGCACAATTTAATTTATTAGAATTTTTTAACATAAAAAAACTTTTTTCTGTTGTTGGAGGATCAATGGGAGGAATGCAAGTTCTACAATTTATTAGTAATTTTCCTGACAAGGCTAAAACAGCTATACCAATAGCTTGTACATCTAGTCACTCAGCGCAGAATATTGCTTTTAATGAACTCGGTAGACAAGCTATAACAGCTGATGGCAACTGGAATAATGGAAAATATTCTAATCAAAACACTAATCCCAGTAAAGGACTGGCAGTTGCTAGAATGGCTGCTCATATTACTTACTTGTCAAAAAAAGGATTACAAGAAAAATTTGGCAGAAAACTTCAAGAGAGAGATGATCTTAAATTTGGATTTGACGCTGATTTTCAAATTGAAAGTTATTTGAGATATCAAGGATCAGTTTTTGTGGATAGGTTCGATGCAAATAGTTATCTTTATATTACGCGGGCAATGGATTATTTTGATTTAGCTAAACAATTTGATGGTAATTTATCAAAAGCTTTTTCCAAAACCAAAGCAAAATTTTTTATAATATCTTTCACTTCCGACTGGCTCTATCCTACACAAGAAAATAAAGATATCGTAATCGCTTTAAATGCTATTGGTGCCAATGTAGGTTTTGTTGAGATAGAGTCTGATAAAGGTCATGATTCTTTTTTATTAGATGTACCTGATTTTTTAAAAGCCTTAAAAAATTTTTTAGATAGCTCTTACTTAGAAAAATAGATATGAAACCAGAATTTAGGATTATATCAGATTTAATTGTTAGCAATTCACATGTTCTCGATGTTGGTTGCGGTGATGGTATTTTAATGGAATTTTTGATTAAAGAAAAAAGTGTAAATATAAGGGGAATCGAAATTTCAAAAGCTAAAGTTCAAAACTGTATTTCTAAAGGGCTAACTATTATTGAGGGAAATGCCGAAGAAGATCTTAAACAATTTCCAGATAAATCATTTGATTACGTTATTTTAAGTCAAACTCTTCAGGCATTTCTTAATCCGGAAAAAGTAATAAATGAACTCTTAAGAATAGGTAAACAAGCTATTGTGACAATACCAAATTTTGGTTATTGGAAAATAAGGTTACACCTGCTATTTAAAGGCACAATGCCAATAACAAGAACTTTGCCAGATGAATGGTATAATACTCCAAATATTCATCTATGTACCATAAGAGACTTTGTTTCTTTTAGTAAAGCTAAAAATTTTAAGCTATCAAAGTCTATTGCGCTGAAAAGTAATAAGCCGACATTTATTAAAAGTTCTAATCTAAATATAAAAAATTTGAGTTCGAATCTAGGTATTTTTTTAATAGAAAAATAAATTTATGAAGGTTGAAATAATCAAATGTCTTAAAGATAATTATTCTTACATAATTGTTGATGAAAATTCATATAACGCCTGTGTAGTAGATCCTAGTGAGGGAAGTCCAATAATAAATTTTTGTGATAAAAATAATATTAAACCGAAATATATTTTAAATACTCATCATCATTATGATCATGTGGGAGGAAATCAAGAAATTAAAGATCATTATGGCTCAAAAATTTTAGGTTATGAGGGAGATAAAGAAAGAATTCCTGGAATCGATATAACATTAAAAGATGAGCAAGTTTGGAAACAAGAAAATTTTGAAGCAAAAATATTTCATATTCCTGGTCATACAAAGGGACATATCTGCTTTCATTTTTTTAAAGAGAAAATTATTTTTTCTGGGGATACGCTATTTTCATTAGGATGTGGTAGAATTTTTGAGGGAACTTATGATCAAATGTATAGATCTTTACATAAATTCAAAAAATTTCCTTTAGAGACTAAAATTTATTGTGGTCATGAATATACACTTCAAAATTCAAAATTCTGTATTAAATATGACCCATCGAATAAGCAACTATTAAAAAAAATTGATAAAATTAAAAAAAATATAATTGATAGAGTTCCAACTATGCCGACAACTATAAAAGATGAGTTAGAGTGTAATATATTCCTTAAAGCAAATGATATAGAAAGTTTCTCAAAATTAAGAGATTTAAAGGATAATTTCTAACTTATTCAGCTTGACTATATATAAGCTCAGACTATATTGCCATTAAAAATTAACCAATAAATACTATGTCTTACGCAGTAATACAAACAGGTGGGAAACAATATAAAGTTAAATCTGGAGAGATTTTAAAAGTTGAAAAACTGCCAGCCACTAAATTAGAGTCAAAAGTAGAATTTAATGAGGTTCTTGCTTACGGTGATGATAAAATAATTGAAATTGGATCTCCTACAATTACTGGTGCAAAAGTTGAGGCTAATTTAGTAAAAAATGGAAAAAACAGAACTGTTTTAATTTTTAAAAAAAGAAGAAGGCATAACTCAAGAAGAAAAAACGGCCATAGACAAGAATATTCAATGA
>MDSZ01161366.1_pt1 | contig 10215 bp, 10 predicted proteins | sample 811201 | NCBI WGS metagenome assembly MDSZ01 (sample SAMN05326647, study PRJNA326480) | marine metagenome | isolation source: seawater | place: Indian Ocean: North | collected 2010 | reverse complement strand
TTCAAAATTTGAAATAAAAATAAAAAGTGAAAATATACCATAAGTTGATAAAAAGTTTCCTGCAATTAATTCTGATCCAAAAAATCCCGAAAATCTCTCACAAGACCTAGGATCAATTAAATATGAGCCATCTGGGTAGTTACATATACCAGGGGCAAAACCAAAAAAATCACGGCCCGTAAGGTATTGATAAAATATATCAATTGATAAGAATACTGAAAAAAATAAAAAACATACTGCAATATAACCTAAGGTTTTATTTTTAAATTCTAAAATTTTCGAAATTACAAATGCAATTAAGAAAAAACGAAAATAAAATATTGCTTTATAAAAATTATCTGTATCAGAATTGATAAAAAATGAATTAAAAATAATATATAGACAAAAAATTATCTGTAACTTAATAGAAAAATCAATATTATCGGCTAAATAAATTTTTTTTTGTTTAATGCTTATTAAAAAAATAATAAGTAATGAAAATATAAATATATTGACTAAAACAGGGCCATAAACAAGTCCTAATAAAAATATATTAAAAATTAATAAAGTAAAAATATTTACAATTGGAAAATTTAAACTAAGTTTTTTGTTCATTAAATTTTTTATGATTATTATTGAATATTTAATTATTCTGTTATTAGCAACTTATTTTCTTTATTTTTTTACAAAAAATAATCATAAGCTTGGCACGTTTTTTCATGTTTTGGATTTACCAAAAAAGGGTAAGTTACATGAAAATATAACACCATTAATTGGTTCTTTTCCATTTTTTATAATCTCAATAACTTTATTAATCTATTTTAACGTATTTTTTTACAATAAGATTTTTTTTTATATTTTTTTATATTCTTATTTATTTTTTTTTATTGGCTATATTGATGATAGGTACAGTTTAAATGCTTATTTAAAGTTAGGAATTTCGCTTATTATTGTCTTAATAGCATTAAATTCTTTTGAGTCACTTACAATTAGTAAAATTTATATTCAAACATTTAACAAGTATTTTTATTTTGATGAATTCAAACTATTTTTTAGTACTCTTTGCATCTTATTATTAATGAACGCACTAAACTTAACCGATGGTATTAATGGTTTAGCTTCAGGTTTTACTTCATGTTGGTTATTATCATTAGCACTAATAACAAATGATGAAATTGTTTTTAAAATTTTACTATTGTTATCTATTTTCTCTTTACTCAATACATTTATAATTTTAAATGGGAAATATTTTTTGGGTGATTCAGGAACTTTATTTTTAGGAAGCTTAGTTGGAATATTAACTATTTTTATATACAACAATCAATTAAATCTGGATAATTCAATATCCGTAGAACAAATTTTTATATTTTTTATGATACCGGGTGTTGATATGTTTAGATTATTTTTAATAAGACTATTAAAAAAAAAGGACCCTTTTAAAGGAGATCTTAATCATTTACATCACTTAATGTTAAGACAATTTTCACTTAATAAAACTTTATTAATTTATTTAATAGTTTTTTTAATAACAAATTTATTTTCTTATTTTAATATAATTTATCCTAGCTTGATCATAATTTTATATTTAGCTATCTATATATTCTTTGTTTTTTCTTCCAAAAAAAAACTTGAAAATACCTCTAAGTAAGTAGTTAATATTTCCTTGGAATAAATAACAAAAAAATTTTCTAACTAACAAATAAGGTCTTAATGAAATTGCTAGAAATTTATTATAACCATATTGTTTTTTAATTTTTTCTAAATTTATAGAGTCCATCAAATTTTGATTTTGAGTTTTTTGAAATTTATGTAGTCTAAAACAGCCTATTGTATGATTTACATGAAAACCACTATCAGGAAAATTTTTTAAAATTCTTAAAAACCACTCATAATCAAAATTTATTTTCATATTTTTTAATATTCCTATTTCTTTATTTAAATCACGATCCCAAAAACAAGCCTGGTTTGTAAGTGTCATACCTTCATAAAGCAATGAGTAGAAGAATGGATTAAAATATTTTACATCTCTCAAGATTTTACAATTATGGTTTACTAAATTTATATTTCCAACAAATAATCTTTTTGATTTATTTGATTTAATAGCATTAGCAAATAACATTAAAGCATCTTTGTCATGATAGTAATCATCAGAATTTTGCCAGGTTAACCAGTTACCACTTGATATAGATATGCCTTTATTAATTGCGTCTGCTTGCCCATTATCTTTCTCACTTATCCATTTTACTCTATTTCCGAAAGTTTTTAGATATTCAACAGTGCCGTCATTTGATCCTCCATCAATAACAATAATTTCAAAATTTTTATATGATTGATTTAATATACTTTTTAAACATTTATTTAAATATATTCTGGAATTTAAACTAGGAACAATTATAGAAAATTTAATTTTCATATAATTTTAAAATTTTCAAAAAAATACTTAATACTTAGTTTCACACTTCTTCTATGACTATTTTTAATATAAAAATCTATGTCTTTATTATCCAGAGTTTTTCTTAAAATATAGTCCAATGAACCCAGTTTAGGCTTAAAATTAAATTTTTTTTTTGTCTTTAATATAAATTTTTCATGTGTTCCTGAAAAATCTCTTCCATCATTTTTAATCATTGATAATCTTGGCTGAATACTTTTTAAAGAATTTTTCATACAATAAAAATTAAACCTAATTGCCCAAGAATTAATAATTTTTTTATAATTTCCCCATAATAATAAGTTTAAATCATTTCCTCCCTCAGAAAATTTTCTTAAACTGTTTTCACTAGTAAAATGGGAATTTATACTTTTAGAATTCCATTCAATTTTTTTCCACACTCTCGACCAAGTTCCCCAACACCAACTAGAATGTCGTTTTGTTAAGTAAAAATTAAATTTTTTTTTATAATTGAATTCATCTATATATGAATGAGCGCTAACACTTCCTATGCTTTCAACATTTGAAAATTTTCCTAACATTACGTTCATAAATTTTATACATTTTTCATTTAAAATCAGATCATCTTCAAGAATAATACAACTTTTATGTTTGTTTAAAACTTTAGAAACTCCTTGAATAATATTTTTGGCTAGACCAATATTCTTTTTACGAAAATTTTTATAATGTATTCTTATCTTTTTTGCTTTTAATAAATTTTTAATTTCACTAATCATTCTTTTGTCATATTCATTTTTTGGTCCATCACAAAAAAAAAAGATTTGTGATAACCTTGAACTTTTGTTGAGCATTAATGAGTCAAGCAAATTACTTAAGTGCTTAGGTCTATTATAAGCAAATATAATAATTGGTGGATTCATTAAATTAATTAATCAATGAGTTTTCTATAATAAATATTTATATATTTAATCATTTTTTCAAACATAAATTGATAAATATTGCTCAATGGTTTGTGTTCTTTTGGCATTCTAAAATAGTTATCAGTAACTAAAATTTTTTTTTTTAATTTTTTATTTAAATAGCGATTAAATAATAAATGCTCAGGTGTCTGGTCTTCATTGTCTTCATAATATTTTGAAGTAACGTAATCTTCATAATTGTACAAACATAATCCATTAAATCCAGATATACATTCAAAATTTTTTTTGTTGGACATCAATTTTTGTGTTTTATAAATAAATTCTCTCCTTCGCTTATAAGAATTAATACTTTTATTATTTTGTAATTGTTTAATATTTTTATTTGGAAATTCGTTACTTTCGAAATTTAAAATATCATAATAAAAAGGCTTTGAACTTAAAGATACTGCAAAATATTTCTCATGCTCCTTATTTAAAGTAAAAATTAATTTTTCTATTAAATCTAAATTAAAAGATTCATTAATAACATCATCAAGATCTATCACACACACATATTTAGACTTAATTTGTAATTTTACTAAATTTTCTTTAAGCGCTTCCCTGGCAAGAGCTAATCTTTTTATTCTGTCGTCATGTTGCTCAATAAATGTTGTATCGATAAAATTATAAATATTACTTGATGAAATTTTTTTTTGAATTATGTCAAAAGTGTAATCACTTGATCCATTTTCACCAATAAAAACCATAATATTTTTTTTTTTAGAAATATCATCAATTTTAGTAAAGAAATTTTTAAGAAAAATTTCACAATTTTGAGCTAAACCAAGAAAGATTATATCAAATACTTGTTCATTATTTTTTTGCATATATAGATAAATACAGGGCTATTTATATATCAAATATTTTAGTTTTTCTTTAAATTTATCAGGCAAAAGATAAGATATTTTTAACCTTACAATATTTCTGAAATTATTTATGTAATTAAAATATTCTTCTTTAAAGTTTTGTTTTGTTTTTGATTTATTATAACACTTTGAAAGAAAAATTTTATCTGCTGGAACATGTAAAAAAACAAATTTTTTATAAAAATCTATTTTTTTTTGTTTATGTCGAATATTCGCATTCCAATATCTATTAAATAATCCAATTTTGTTACCATATTCTAAGTTAATTAAATTATTCTTTTTTATTTCATACACAGATGCAGTCATAAACAGTTCGTCTGTTTGATCAGATAAATTTTTAATATTTTCGACAAATTTCTTTTGATAAAATTTAGTTTTTTTATATAAATGTTTGAAAAAAAAACTATTTCCAGCAAAAAAATCTCCACCAATCCAATTTATTTTATTTATTTCAGGGTTAAGAATTTTTAAATTATTTAATATTCTTTTACTTCCATATGCTGGTATTACATTTTCAGATATATTATTAACTAAGGAAATTTTATTTTTACAGAACTTCAAAAATTTTTTTGGATTATTTAATATTAAAATATCAAGATCTAGTAAGACAGAGTAAGTTTTTTTTTGTTTTGAGAAAAACTTAAATACATCTACTCTAAAATGACATGAATAAAAATGTGTATTTTTTGGAACAAAGGTATTAAATCTAATTGATTTTAAAGTTATAACATAGTTCAATTCTTTTAATAGTTTAGCCAAATAATTTTTTTTGTTAGTTATCAAAATTAAATTAAATCCATAATATTTAAGTTGCTTATCAAGCAGAATCGCGTTTTTAAGATAGATAAGTATTTTTTGATTTTGACTAATTGAGTCGAAATTTAAATTTTTATTTTCATTATTTTGAATATGTAATAACCCAAAAAACCTTATTGTATTTTTCATTTAAAAAGACTTTTTATTCTTAGTCTAAACATTAATAAAAGCATTTTTAATGCTAATACAGAAGATGAAGTAAAATTATAAGTTATTTTTGACTTTCCATCTCTTTCTAAATAATTTACTGGAATTTCTAATATTTTTAGTTTTTTTAAAATTAAGTTAATCATTAATTCTGGTTGAAATTCTGAACCAACTACTTTTAAATCACTTTTAATTTTCTGATAGGCTTCTCTCGATAAAACTTTATATGTGCATCCTACATCCGAAAGTGTTGGTCCTAAAAACATATATTCTAAAACTTTTGCAACGATTATATTTCCTATTCTTAGAGAAAGTTGCATCTTAGCACTCTTGTGAATAAGAGATTTATGTGTTCTTGTTCCAAAAATACAATCAAAATCGTCAATATAAGCTAAAAATTTATAAATATCTTTTGCACTAAAAGTAGAATCTGGTTCACATAAAACAATATAATCTCCAGTAGATGCTTCCATACCTTTTCTTAATGCAGCACCGTAACCTTGAATTTTTTCACACAGATATTTTGCATCTGTCTTTTCAATTTCTATTTTAGTGAGATCTGTTGAATTGTTATCTACAACAATTATTTCATCAAAAATTTTTGTTTCCAAAAATGATTCAATATTTTTTTTAATATGAGTTTCCTCGTTATAAGCGGGCAATACAAGTGAAAAGGATTTATTTTTATACATTTTGTTTTTCTATAAAATACAATAATAAGAAAAAATAATAAATTATGTTCTACATTAACTTTAATATTATATAAATGAAACTGTAATTTAAATAATTATTTTGAAAAATATATTTTTATACCAAAAATTATTTTTAATAATTTTACTATCAATACTTTTACCTATATTAGCTTCAACAAGCTTATGACCCTCAAAATGAATAAACTCTTTATTTATAACAACATCATGTAAAATATGAATAATTCTGTAAAATAAATTTGTATCTATTGGGTCTTTTATAATTATTATTTTACCTGGGTTAAGTTGAGAGAATTTATGTAGCAACCTTTCTATGACTTCTATTTTAAGATGATGTAAAACGTCAATTAACAATATTAAATCATATTTATTCATTTCTTCAATATCAATCTGGTCGATACTTTTTTTTTGTAAAACAATATTGTTATAAACATTATCATTTATTGAAAGATCAATACCATGATATTTTTTAAAATCTTTTTTAAATTCTAAAAAAAAGGGAATTCTTCCACAACCTAAATCTAATATAGAATACTCTTTATCTTCATTGATAAAATTTTTTATAATCTCAAATCCATATATCTTTTTTCTTAAATTTTTTTTCATTTATATAAACGATCAAATCGATTTAATTTTAGATAGTAGACTATTTGTGAGCTTAAAATTGGTAACCATAATGGAAACATATACATAACGTATCTACCACTATTTTGTATACTTATATAACCAATCAAAAATAGTAAAATTATTGGAATAAAATATAAAATTGTAAAATCATAATTAAATTTTTTATTCCCAATCATAAAAATAATAAATGGTAACATACTAATGAATATAGGTGCATAAGCATTTGTAAAATAAGTGGGATTTAGTGGATTTGATACCAATAATTTAAATGCATTTAAGTATCCATCGTTTTCGAAACCTGGATATTTATAAAATTCAAAATTAAAATAATTATAAAGTACAATTATCAATATAATATATGAAATTACTGAACAACTTATTGCAATGAATTCAAAAATTTTAATTTTATTTTTATAATAAAATAATTGAAAAAATAATATTGTTCCGAATATTAAAACTACTTTTTCATTAACCAAAAATGAAAAGTACAAGAGAGGAACTGAGTACGTTAGATTATTAAGTGAAATTAAAATTAAAATTATATAACATATAGCAACTCTATCTAATGTACTAGATTCAACTAAATTTATTAAAAGAAGAAATAGGATTGATGCAACTGTAATCTCAATAAAGGATTTTTTTTTGGTATAAACATAAATTATTGTTAGTAGAAGTCCTACATATTTTGAAGCATAATTTACTAATGCAAGACTAAAAGTTGCACATTCATATAGTTCATGAACATTATTTTTTATTTCAATACTTGGAAATGTTAAACAAGGAATTATTTTAAAAACTATATATTGTAAAAATAGACCCAAAAATCTTATATTCATTGGAAAATAATCCATGAAGTCTTTATCTCCAGTTTCGTAATAAATGATAATTTTTTGATACTTATAGTAACCTACAAACTCGGTTAACATAGATTTATATAATTCTAAAAATTCCCTATATCCAAAAAACAAGATGGCAATTAAAAGAAACAATAAAATATAATAAAATTTATAACTTTTTTTCATTTATTTTATTACTAAATACTCAGTGATTACCCAGATTAGTTAGTTATTAATATTCAATGAATATTTTTCTTTTATAAGAGTATATAAGTAATTACTAGCTATAAGTTTATTAAATTAACTAAAAACCTCTTTAGTTTACTTGTATTTTCTTAATTAAATTAGGACAAAAAGTTTATTTACATTTAATGGCAAGATTTTTATATAAACCATTATTATTTTTATCTTATAAATTTTAAAAAAAATTGTTTAATGAAATATAAAAAATTAATTTACCTGCTCACGCTCCTAATATTTCTAATTTCTGCAAATTTTTATGTGATTACATATCTATCTAAAACAAACAATTTTGTTGTACATAAGGTTAAAAATTTAATGCCACAAAGTACAAGAGATTTTTTAAAAAAATTTAACAAAAACATCAAAGATGTAATTTTTGTTTTTGATAATAATAAAGTTTTAAAAAGTAAAATTGAAAGTAGAAATATTAAAATTTATGACATTTTAGACTCCATACAAACTTTTGATTTTACTTTGGATTCTCAAGAAATGATTAGAGATAATAAGTATAAACTTACCAAATATACAAATAGTCTTTTAACAGAGATGGGTCCAAGAAGTTATTTGGCACTTAATAAAGATGTACTTGTTTTAATGACAGGATCAGGAACATTAATGTATTCAAATATCAATATGTTTGAAAATAAAAATATTCCATTTAAAAAAATTCACTCTAATTTTAATGATCTTGTTATGTCAAAATATTTAGATGGTAGAAAAAATATTGTTAAACATATCTTAATTGATGATAACAAAATTTATGTTTCATATTTAAAAAAATTGAATGAAGAATGTGTAAAACTGGGAGTAGTTTTCTCAGAGTTGAATTTAGAAAAATTAGATTTTATTGAATTTTTTGAAATAGATAATTGTCAACCATATGGAGGTCAAATGAACAATACAGGAGGTAATTTGTCAAAATTTAAGGACAACAAAATTTTATTGACTGTTGGTGACTTTGGTTCTTACGAAGTTCAAAAAAATGATAATCCGCAAAAACTTGATAATATGTTAGGTAAAATATTGTCAATAGATAAAGAAACTAAGCATACTAATATTATCTCATTAGGACACCGTAATTCACAGGGTTTGTTTTATGATAAGTTTGATGATGTAATATATTCCACAGATCATGGGCCAAAAGGTGGTGACGAGATAAATCTAGATTTTACACCTAGTGATAAAAATCCAAAAAATTTTGGATGGGCGGTCTCTTCTTATGGAGAGCACTATGATTATCCAAATAAATGGCTTACAGAAGAATTTTATAAAAGAGCCCCGTTACACAAATCTCATTCTGAATTTGGTTTTATTGAGCCATTAAAATATTTCACTCCTTCAATAGGTATTACCCAAATTATCAAAACTGAAAAATTTGAAAACTTATCTAATAAAAAAGTAATTTATGTAGGGTCTATGGGTTGGGATTTAGAAGAAAACGATTTAACTATTCATAAATTTATATTGAATAATAATTATAAAATTGAGAATTATGAAATTATTCCAATTGTTGAAAGAATTAGAGATTTGATTTACGAAGAAAAAACAAATAAAATTTTCATGTATCTAGAAACATCAGGGTCGATTGCTATTTTAGAGAAAAATAACACATAATCATTCTTGATAAGGTGAAATGGTTTTATTTAATATTTCTCGTTACTATTGAGATAGAAGATTAATAGTTTTTTGACAATTGTAAAATAATAAAAATTTTTTAGATAAAATCATTTTTGTGGTCAATTAATTATTTAAAAATTTTCCATTCTATTAATTTAAATAATTTATAAATAATTTTATAAAAATATACTAAAAAAAAAAATACATTAAAATTATCTATATAAATTTTTAAATCTTGAAAAATTTTTGTTTTTAAATTTTCAAATGAGTTACTCAAACCACCAGCCTCCATTATAACAATATCTTTGTTAATCTTTTTAAAATTAAGATTTTTTAATTTGGACATTTTTAAAATAAAATCTGTATCTGAAGAAATACTGTATTTTACATTATAAAATTTCAATTTTTTTATTATCTCTTTTTTTACAATCAGTGCTGTATGTGGAATTTTAAAGGAGTTTAGCTTAGTTAATTTTTCAATTTTATAGTTCCAATACCTTACAATATTTTTTTTTTTTTGAAATAATACATTTCCTGAAATTGCATCATAATTTGATATACTTTTATTTATGATTTCTAAAGTATTTTTAGAAAAAAAAATATCACCTGAATGTAAAATAACTATATATTTTCCACTAGAAATTTTTATACCATAATTTAAACCATCATATAAATTTTTATCTTTTCTAATTATATGTTTTAATTTTTTAAAACTTTTACTTTTTGTTTTTATTTCTTCTGTTGTTCCATCTTTAGATACACCATCGACAATAATAAATTCAAAATTTTTAAAATTTTGATTTTGAATTGAATTAATAGTTTTAGATATTTGAAATTTATTATTTTTAACTACAGTAATTATAGAAAACTTCACTAAGAGTTTATAAAAGATTTGTACGCTTTTAACAAACCATCTTCTAGGGTTGTCTTTGATTTCCATCCATATTTTCTAGCCTCAGTAACATCTAGTAATTTCCGAGGTGTGCCGTTAGGTTTAGTTTTATCAAATTTTAGCTTAGCTTT
>MDSZ01133997.1_pt1 | contig 10215 bp, 9 predicted proteins | sample 811201 | NCBI WGS metagenome assembly MDSZ01 (sample SAMN05326647, study PRJNA326480) | marine metagenome | isolation source: seawater | place: Indian Ocean: North | collected 2010 | reverse complement strand
ATATACTTAATATTGTCTAATGCAACCATTAATAGCATTTTTTTTTGAATTGAAATTATAATTATAATATGCTTTAAACATATCTTTGTAATAAGTATTAACTTTGTTAATATGGTTTAAAATGTTTAAGGATGGAATTATAATTAATAAAGATAAAATTAAATTAATATAAAAACCAATAAATATTTTGAATAAAAAAGTAGCAATCATGTCCGAGTGGTTAAGGAGATAGACTTGAAATCTATTGTGCTATGCACGCGCAGGTTCGAGTCCTGCTGATTGCGAATAATAAAGATAAAAATAAAAGATAAAAATAAAAGATAAATATGAAAGATAAATATAAAAAAAATTTGAAATGTAAGTAAATTAATTTACAAAAAAACTGAGAGATAATTTTTCACGATGGTTCCTGGTCCTGTTTTAAAATTAAGGGATAGCATACCACGTAATTTTGAGGTATTGGGTCTTAACAAAGTAAATAGGGGAATCTATAATTTGCCAAAATATTCTGTAAATTTTAAAAAGAAGTTAGAATTGAGTAAGAAAGTTAAAGAATTGGATGTTTATAATAAGAATGGTGATATGTTTCCATTAACAAAAAGGAGAAATGAGAATCCTATTTGGATTATAAGAGAATTGTATAGATTAATACCGATTGAGATAATAAGATATATATGTTTATTATGTATTTTTTCAAACAAAGGTAAGTGGAAGAAGAATCATAAAAGGTTAAGTATGTTATCATTTGGTATATTGAATGGTGAGGTGAAATTTTTGGATGAGAATGATAAGATAGATTTGGGCGATGAGAGGTGGTATATTTCTATATTTCAAAGTGGTGATTATTTGAATGTGCCTTGTTTAAATAATAGGAAGATTTGTGATAAATATTTTAAGAAGTTTTATGAGGAGGATGTTGAATTGGATGATATAGATGATTTAGAATCGGTGAATTTGACTCCATCAGCTTTAATAGATTTTAATATTAATAAAACAAGGGAGTTGGTTTATTTAAAGTCAGGGAAAAAGCATAATACACGTAGGTATTTATTTAGTCCAAAATGTAGATGTTTTGATTGTGATATAATTAGATGTGCAGCAATTATTCATAAAAGGTATTATAAAGGTTTTAAAAAAGATAAAAAAAAATATAGTAATTTGTATCATGATTATGATGATGATATGTGGTCATCATATCCAAAAGAGGTATATGGATTTGCAGAATAATAAAATAATTTGAATTTAATTAAAATTTTTTTTAATAAATATAAGTATGAGTTATTTAGATTTTAAGAAAGATTTAAATGAGATGAAATTTTTTGATTTTTTAGATAAGTGGGAGACAAATTCTAAATATGATGAATATAATCAAAAGAAGTATGATGAAGATTTTTATGAATATGTTTGTGAAGAATATGATTATAATGAAGAAAAGATAAATGAATGGAAAGTTTTTAAGAATACATGTGAAATATATGTAAATTTATTAAATAATCAAAATATTTAAAAATATTTAAAGATAAATATAATATATAATTATATAGATATTAAATATCTATATATTTTCTTCCTTAGCTCAGTTGGCAGAGCGCTCGGCTGTTAACCGATAGGTCGCTGGTTCGAACCCAGCAGGAAGAGTTTTTTTTTAAGTTTTATTTTTTTAATAATATTTATATATATATTTATATAAATATGGGAGATACTTATTTTGGGATAGACAATAATATTAATAGAAATGTAAATGTTGATAATAGTAATAACTGTTTAAATAACATGAATTATTTTAGGCAATGTGTTAAGCCGAGTGTAATGCAAGGTTATAGCAAACCTTTAAAGGAGGAATGTCCTGTAATAACTGGTGAGATGAGTGATAATTGTAATTCTTTATGGAATAATATGACAAAGAGGAAATCATTAGTAAAGGATTATTAATTTATATAAAGATAATATAAAAGTATATAAATATAAATGAATAAATTTTTAGAGAATATATCATATAAAAATTATAAGTTGGATAATATAGAATATAGATTATTTATTTGTGATGATTGTTCAAAGAAGGATAGTGAGAAGGATTTTATAGAGAAGAATTCGAATAAGTTGCCTAAAGATTTATTAAATTTGGGTTATATAAGTTTTAAGTATGGTAAGTATGATAAAATATTTATTACAACGCCGGTGATGTTATGTCCATTTGGTGTGAATATAAATAAGAGTGGTGGTCAGATGTCATTACAATTTAGTAATTATAAATCTGATATGATGATGAATGAATTTTATAATTTTATAAATAATTTGGAGATAATGCAGATGAAGTATATTGGTTTAAATGAGGATGAAACAATAAAGTATGTATCGCAGATAAGGCATGATAAGAATAATAAGTATGATCCAAATTTATTAGTGAAGATTCCATTTAAAAATAATAAATTTGAGGTTGATATAAGGAGTGATAATTATAATAATGTTTCTATAATGAGTATAGGCAAATTTACGAAAATGAAGTGTGATATTTATATAGATAAGATTTGGTTATTTAATGATAGATTTTATTGTAAATGGAAAGTTAGGAGGATTTATATAGTATAATGCGTTATAAATAAATATAAACTTTCTTTTAAAAATTAAATGAATGTTAAACTTTGTAATGATGTTAATTTAGATAATTTAATTTTTGATAAACCAGAGAAGATGGGTTCATCTTATTTTTCTTCAATATCTTATGATGACAAACCGTTATATATTCAAACGGAGAGAATAAAGTGTAATATAGATTATAGTGATTTGGTGGATAAAAAGAATCCGCATTTGGATGTTCAAATTCCGTTGAATAAGTTGAATGTTTATGATTTTTTTATAAATTTGGATGATAAGAATATAAAGAATACATTTAATTCAAGTAAGGAATGGTTTGGTAAAGATATACCATTAGATGCTATAGAGGATATGTATAAAAGAATTACAAGACCTATAAAAAAGAATAGTGTTCCGGAATTAAAATTTAAATTACCATTGGTAAAGAACAATATTCAATGTAGTATTTATAATCAAAATAAATCTTATATAAATATAAATGAATTAAAGAAAGGATTAGATGTAATACTTATATTACATATAAGAGGTTTAAAAATATTAAAGCAATATTATTTTTGTGATTTATATGTAAGCCAAATAAAATTATTTACACCTAGAGATAATAAGTATAATATTTTAGAGGATTATTCAATAATAGAAAAAGATGAAGTAGTTGATATTTTTGATGATATTGAAATAAAAGTAGATAAAAAGAAAGAGAAAAAAGATATTGATGTGAAGGATGATTTATGTAAAGTAGAATCAGTTGTAGAAAATAAGGAAGTTGATTCTGATATAGTGAATAATGATAATTTGGAAGAAGATGAAGTTGATGATAAGAATTCAGTTAAATTTAGTGAGACTGAAGTGGATGAAAATTTTAATAAAATAAAAGAATTAGAGAATGAATTAAAAAGGTTAAGAGGTGAAATGTAAATTTCTAAAATTGAATTTAAGTTAAAATTTATTTTATATTTTTTTTTTTGTTTTATATATATAAATGAATCTTGATTGTAAAAATATTCTAATTTATGGAACTTTATTAATAGTTGCTTTATATGTTTTAAAGGATGTTTGTGGAGTAACAATTGGAGCTGAAGGTTTAAATACAAATATGAATTCTAATAATTCTAATAATTCTAATAATTCTAATAACTCTGGTTTATTAAATTCTAATATTAATGCAAATGTTGTAAGTAATAATAATAATAATAGTAACAATAATAATAGTAATAGTAATAGTAATAGTAATACTGTTCAACCAGGATTATTAGCATCGGAGGAGGGTAAGAACGAGGTTTTTTTACCAGTTTCTGGTATAAGTAGAACTCCTACTTCATGTTATCCTCAGAACACATTAACTCCCGATGATTTATTACCATCATCAAAGAGTAATATATTAAAAGAATTTGATGAAGCGAATCCGATTGGTGAAGGTATATTAAAAGGTGTAAATTTTTTGGATGCTGGTTTTCATGTTGGTGTTAATACAGTTGGTCAAAGTTTAAGAAATGCGAATCGTCAGTTAAGAGCTGAACCTCCGAATCCACAGGTTGCAGTAAGTCCTTGGATGAATACTACAATATCGCCTGATTTGGAGAGAAGGCCATTGGAGGAGGAGGATACTTGTTATGGGAAGCCTTCAAATTAAGTATTTAAGAAAATAATTATAAATATAATTATAAATGAGTATAAATTCTAAATTTAAAGCGAATCCTTATAATAAAAATAATAAATTAATATGTAATTTTGATATTATTAATATTATGGAAACCCTAAATATTAATAATTTTATAGTGAATGATATAGATTTATATCAGAGAGCTTTTATTCATAAGTCTTATTGCACTTCGATAGATTATTCTGAATTTGATAATGATGAAGGTTGTTTAGAATTACAAGATATATCTTATGAAACTTTAGAATTTTTAGGTGATTCAATATTAACAAGTGTTGTAGCATCATATTTATATGATAGATATTATAAGATTTATAATCAGACTGAAGGTTTTTTAACAAAAATAAAGACGAGACTTGTTTGTGGTGAGAATTTGGCTAAATTATCATCATATTTAAAATTAGATAAATTTATGATAATATCGAAACATATAGAGGAAAGTTGTGATGGTAGAAATAATATGAATATATTGGAAGATATATTTGAATCGTTAATTGGTGCAATTTATGAAGATAGTGGTTATGAAATGGCAAAAGAATTTATAATAAAAGTAATTGAGAGTTATGTAGATTTTACAGATATAATATTAAGAGATAATAATTATAAGGATCAAATAATAAAATACTTGCAACATAATTATAAGGAGCATCCAAAATATGAGATAAAAAATGTAGATGATGATTTTATTTGTAATTTTATTTTTAAGGGTGATATAATTAGTGTTGGGAATGGTAAATCAAAAAAAAAAGCAGAACAGAATGCTTCAATGAGAGCTTTATATCATTTTAATGTATTAACAGAATAATATATATATAATATAATATATATGAAACAGAAGAAAATACCAGATGAAACATATATTTATTTATTAAAATATTTTGATGGTGATATTATTAATTTAAATAAGAAGGATATTAAAGATTTAGATTCTAAAAATAAGAAAAATAAGTTAGATGAAAAAATACCAGATAAAGTTATGAATAAATTTAAATTAATATTTAATGATAGGAATAATGTAGATGTAAAATGGAATTATCCGATATGGTATAAGGATGAGAGTGAAATTTTTAAAAAAAAGGGAGAATTTAATGTAAAGTTTGAAGAGGTGAAGAAAGAATCAAAGAAAGAGTTAAAGGAGGTTGTAGTAAAGAAGGATATTAAGGAATTAAAATTAGATGAGAATTCATATATATTATCTCAGAGGAAAGCTTTTATAAAGTGGATAAATGAGAATTTTTATAGAATGATGAATGAAAAATTAAGTGAAGATGATAGGAAAGATATGCAAAAATATCAAAGATTTGCGAAACATTATTTAGGTTTAGAGACACCATATAAAGGTTTATTAATTTATCATGGTTTAGGAACTGGTAAAACAGCAACTTCAATAATAACAGCTTCAGGATTATCAAAAGAGATGAATATTTTTACTTTTTTACCTGCATCATTGGAGACTGAATATATAAATGAGGTGAAAAAATGGGGTGATGTTATTTTTAATATAGAGAGTAATTATTGGGTTCCAATAAAATTATCAGAAATTCAAACAGATAAAAGTTTAGAGGAATCATTAATAAAAGATTATAATATAACGGATGATGATATAAATAATATATTTTTAGAAGCGAGGAGAAAAGTTAAAAATATAAATATATCAAGATATGATTCGGTAAAAGATGTAAAACAGAAAGAGAAGATGATAGAAGAAGGTATTTTAAAAGATACAGAAGAATTAACAGAAATAAAAGGTTTTTTTAATTTTTTACAATTAAAAGATTTAAAGGATGAGAATGAGATTTATACTTATAATGGTGAAATTTTAAAGAAGGATGAGAAAACTAGTAAAACTGATATAACAGAAAAGATAAAAGAATTAAGTGAGATGCAAAAATTATATATAAATCAACAAATAACATATTTAATAGAGAGAAAATATAATTTTATTCATTATGATGGATTTCCGAAGATTTTAGATGGACAAGTTGAAGATAAATTTTCAGATAATCCAAAATTATTAAAAAAGAAAACTCATAATCAAGAGATGGCATTAAAATTAAAAAAATTGGTTCAATATAATTATTCAAATTATAATATGAAATATTCTCCTTTTAAAAATAATGTAATAATTATAGATGAAGTTCATAATTTTGTAAGATTAATTGTAAATAATAGTGGTCCGGCTATAAAATTTTATGAATGGATATTAAATAGTCGTGATTCAAAATTTATATTTTTATCAGGAACTCCGATTATAAATGTTCCATCAGAAGTTGCAATATTATTTAATATGTTAAAAGGGATGATAAAAATATATAATTTTAGTATTAAAATTAATGTAGATGAGTATGAGTTAACTAGACAATTAAGAGAAGTTTTTTATACAAGTAATTCATCCGTTGAGCAATTATTTGTTTCAAAATATATGGGTAAGATGGTAATATCTTTTATAAAGAATAGTGAGAATTTTGAATCAGTTATGGATAAAGATAAGAATATTATTTATACAATAAAATTTAATAAATATTCGGATGAGGAATTTATAAATGAGATATATAAAAAGTTACATACTTTATATGATGATAAATTAATAACTCCGAGTGAGAGGGATTTTAAAAAATTAAAGACTAAAAATAGAATATTTAGAGGGGATGAGAAGATATTTGATGAAGAATTAGATTTAGTATTTAATAGACATCAAAAATTATTTGACATATATGAAGGTAATAGAAAGATAGATTTATCAAATAATGATAATTTTATGGATTATTTTTTTGATGAGAATACTCAAATACCTATAAAAAAACAAACATTATTAAGAAGAATGTTAATGGGATTAACATCATATTATCCGATTGATAGATCATCTATCACTGATATGCCTTCAATTAAAGATTCTGAAGTGATACCTTTATATAAAGATTATTTAATATCAAAGGACATAAATATAGTTCCTTGTTATATGAGTTCAATACAATGGGCAAATTATGAAAAGTCTTATAATTTAGATAAAATGAAAAGATTAAAATCATTAAATAAAAAATCTTTATATAATTCTGAAAATTTCGATTATTATATTCATAATAGGCAAATATGTAATTTTGTTTATGAAGACGATTCTTTTAGAAAACGATTTAAAAAAAATGTAGAAGAAGAAACGGAAGAATTAGATGAAAAAAAAGCAGTATATAAAAAATTAATAGATTCAGGTCAATTAAATAGAGAAAATTTAAAATTTATTTCACCTAAGTTTTACAATATGATGAATAATATTGACAAATTCTTAAATAGAGATATACCAACTGGTAAAATATTATATTATAGTTCATTTAGAGGTGATTCGGGTTCAGAAATATTAGAACAAATTTTAATAAATAATGGATATGAGAGGTATAATCATGATTCGCAAAACATAAATGATTTGATAAGTAGTAAATTAAAGAGAAAAAGATTTACATTTATAACTGGTCAGGAAAGTTTACAAGATAGAAAAAATAATAAAGAAGCATTTAATCATATTGAAAATTTAAAGGGTGAGTATATACAAATAATTTTAATATCAAGTGCTGGTGCAGAAGGGATATCATTAAAAGCAGTAAGACAGGTTCATATTATGGAACCATATTGGAATTATATTAGAATGAATCAAGTATTTGGAAGAGCTATAAGAATGAAATCTCACGAAGATTTGCTTGAAAAAGATAGAAATGTAGAACAATATTTATATTTATCATTATTTCCAGAAGGAGAAACTATTGAAACAATATTAGCTTCACTTAAATCTATGTCAGAAACATGGCCTGAGTTAGAAAAATTAGTTATTACAGGTGATATAAAGCAGGAATTAGTTTCCAAATATCCATCAATATTAAAATTAATAAATAAGATATTATCTGTAAAATTAGAAACAAAAAATAGAACAGTAGATCAAATATTATTTGATATAATGGAAAAAAAGATGAAAATTAATTCAAAAATAATGAATATTATTAAAGAATCATCAGTTGATTGTATTGATAATACAAAAGATGAACCTATTATAAATAATAAATGTTTACGATTCTCTGAAAAACTACAAGATGAAGAAGCTTTTTATCCTGGAATCAATATTAATTCATTAAATAAAATTGATTATAAACAATTTGATGCAAAATTTATTTATGATAAATACAAACCAATTTATATAATTAGTGCTTTAGAAAATAATCTAAAAAAATATATTTATTATAAAATTGATATTAAAGATAAAGATGATTTAGATGTTAGATATATAAGAGAAAATGGTTTACGAATAGGTGATTTAGATTTAAATGAAAAAAGATTTTATAATTTTGAAGATAAATATTTTGAAATAAATAAACTTTTAGGAAATAAATTTTCTGTTTACCAAACTATATATAATATTGATAATGAAGATATTAATAATGATTTATTAATTCAAATTATGCCAAATATTAATAAATTAAAAAATGATATAATTGGTTATAAAGTTAAATTTAATTTAGCAGATAATTTTTATTTTTATTTACCAAAAATAATCGAAAATCAAATAATAAGATTATATGATTATAAAAAATATATTGAAAATAATTTTATACCAAATGGAAAAACAATAATAATAAGAAATAATAATTATTATTTATCTAACAATTAAAATAAATAATATTTTGATTATTTAAATTTAATATTTTCATATCTACATCATCATAAACTATATCTTGATGTTGTTGTTCAAGTTCACACCATATTTTATTTTTGTCTATATCTTTTATTTTTAAAGGAATTTTTAAAAAATCCATATCTTTATTATTATTTATTACTTTAATATAATCATCTTTTAAATAATCATTTTTATTTATAGATGAACAAGTAAAAGTAACATGATTATTTTTAACATTTAATATATTAACTTTAGCTATATCAGAATTTGTATATTTTGTTTTTGTAATATCTCTAATATCAATTGTTAATTTATAAATTCCTTCCTTATTTTTTATATTTTTTAAATTAATTTTATTATCATCAATTGGAAGATATAATCCATAATCTCTATTATTTTTTTTTATAATTTCAACTGATTTGAGTGTTACAAAAAAGTTTATTTCTGGAATAGATAAAAATAATACTGGAAAACTAAAAATATAATTATCCTCTATTGGAATAATTATTTTTGATAAAAATAATAAATTATTAATATCAATATTATTTTTTTGTAAATTAATAGAATAATTATATCTTGATGATTTTAAATTATATCTTTTATTTGAGAAAATTATTATTTTTTCATCTTCTTTTATATTTTCTTTTATATTTTCTTTTATATTTTCTTTTATATTTTCTTTTATATTTTCAATTAAATTTACCTGTGAATTATTTTGTAAATTTTGTATATTATTTTGTGAATTATTTTGTGAATTTATAGTTTTTAATTTGTCAAATGGATTTTTTAAATCATTATTTCTTTCTTGAATTAATGTATTTAAATCTTTAGTATTTGTATTGTTGTAATCATTTAAAAAATAATTTATATGAAAATCTATTAATATTTTATTTAAATCTTCCAGTTCTTCAACATTATTATTTTTAAAAATTATGGGAATATTATCATTATAAATATTTAAATATCTTTGATTATTATTAATATCTATATTATAATCATTTTTAAGTATATTTTTTATTAAATTAAAGATATGATTTTTATTTAATTCTGAATGGAATTTATCGTGAAGAGACATAAATATATAATTAGATATGAATTAATAATTTATTATTTAACGAGATTAATTAAACAAACTTTCAATTTCATTTTCAACTTCTGTAATTATAGAATTAGAATTATTAGAATTATTAGGATTATTAGAATTATTAGGATTATTAGAATTATTCATATTTGAGTTATTCATATTTGAGTTATTCATATTTGAGTTATTCATATTTGAGTTATTCATATTTGAGTTATTAGAGTT
>MDSZ01108865.1_pt1 | contig 10215 bp, 11 predicted proteins | sample 811201 | NCBI WGS metagenome assembly MDSZ01 (sample SAMN05326647, study PRJNA326480) | marine metagenome | isolation source: seawater | place: Indian Ocean: North | collected 2010 | reverse complement strand
TTTCCCGAACATCCCACCCAAGCCGCAACGCCGCCACCGCCCAGCTTTCTCCAAGCCCTCGAAGAGATGCGTAATCCGGTCGAGAGGCTCTTAAACAAGTTCAAGCATTTCAGAGCCGTAGCCACTCGATACGAGAAGGACCCACACAACTACATGGCTGGTGTCAAACTCGCTTCAGCAAGAATATGGATCAGGTTCAATGAATCCAAGTCCGAGTATTCCTGAGACACCAATAGTCGATAAGTTTTCCCTGTCACCCTCTCGAAACGAGTGCCAAACGCATTGCGCACACCAAAGTGTCTTGCTTCTATTAGAATACGTTCATACTCTTATTGGTGCGTATCGTTTCCCAATTTGGAGGACCGTGAATGCATTCACTGCAAGGCTTCACTGGCATTCACCCGCTACATTTAGGCAGGCCAAGGTAATATATTTACTGCCATGTGAAATAACCATCGTCGCAATTAGCCACCTCTAGGTAAAGGATCGTATATTGACTCATAAATACATTCCTTTTAGGTCGCAGGGGAATAAAACAGGCCCCATGAAAACACAGATCGAGGTCAGGCACATGCGTTATGCTATTGTGGTTGCGAAATTAGGAAGTTTTCGCAAAGCTGCTTTAGCATTACATGTGAAGCAATCAACGATCAGCCGAACAATGGCACAGCTAGAAGAATATCTTGGATTAAAATTATTTAGACGAACCACCGGAGGCGTATACGTCACGAGACCCGGCCAACAGGTTGTTCGAATTTTTTACCACTTAATTAACTCGGTCGACGATATGTCGATTAACGCCCGAGACCTTGCACTGGGCCAATCTGGTCAACTGACAATTGGACACTATATTTCGCTAACTTCAGGCAACCTCCGTTCGATTTTAACTGAGTTTTCAGATCAATTTCCCAACGTGGAACTTCGCACAGTTGAGGAAACACGATTAAACCTGCTTTCTGAACTGGCGAGTGGTTTCATCGACATTGCGGTTGTTTCTGGCTACCCAGCGAGTGGAGAAGAGTCCGCTTTGGCGGTTTGGACGGAACGCATTTTGGTCGCGTTACCCATGTCGCATCCCATAGCAAATAAGGAAATTGTGTACTGGACTGATTTAAAAGAAGAAACGTTCCTTGTCAGCGAACGAGATCCCGATTTAGAAATTCAGAAAATTCTCCATTCAAAACTAACATTTACCGAAGGGCGCGCTAAGATTGTTCGTCACAAAGCCAGCACAGAGAATATCAGAAGCTTGGTTGGCGCGGGTTTTGGCGTCAGCCTAATTGTCGAATGCAGTTCTGGTGCTCACTATCCTGGAGTTATCTACCAAGAACTGCAGGATGGAAACGGCCCAACTCGTATCAACTATGTTGCCTATTGGCGTGGTGACAGCTACAATCCTGTTCTTCACAACTTTATCGACTTATTGGAACAGCGTTTTCCCCGGTCAAATCTCGACCGGCACCCCGCCGCGCCTTCGCAAATCCGCGATCCGTCGCAATAAACCTCTCCAGCATCGGCACAATCAGCCTGGCAGGCTCCTCAACAACCTGCCCACTCTGCCGCCCAAGAATCTCGGCATAATCCACCAGATCCCGATGCAGCTTTGCGGGCAATTCCACACTCACCTTGACCGGCTTGTCGTCCGGTAGCGGCCCCAGTTTCAGTTTCACCACAATCAACCTCCGTAAGGTTCCAGCACAAGATCACGCATGACGATCACCCGCACCGGGAACCCCGGCCGGATCGTCAGCGTTGGCGCGACCTGTAGCTGGCGCTGGATTATCTGCTGGCCGGCATCATCGATCGTGTCTTGCGCGCCTTCACGGATCGCCTGAACCAGACGATCGTCGTCACTTGCGGCGAGTTCCGCACCGACGCTGAACAGCGTCGACAGTCCGGCCGCCTTGGCGAGATCCCACCAGTGGTAATCGACGCCATCCTCCAGGCCGGCATATCCAAGCGTGTCCGCTCCCGGCTGGCGCTCAAGCACGATGGAGTGGCCGTTGGGGAAGATCAGCCGGTTCCAGACGAGCAGGACACGACGCTGGTCGAAACCGACATCGTTGGAATATTCGCCGATGATGCGGGTGCCCTGTGGGATGAGAAGAAGCCTCCCGGTCGGACTGTCATAAACATGCTGAGTGACCTGGGCGGTGATCTGCCCGGGCAGGTCGGAGCGGATCCCGGTGATGAGGGCAGCAGGGATGACGGATCCGGCCTGCAGCACATAAGGCGATGCCGGTGCCGTAACGCGATCGGATACCGTGGTCCGTCGGTCCACGGACGCATTCAAAAACGCAAGATTGCTGTCTTGTGCCGTAATTCCACCTGGAGCAGTGCCGCCGATCGACGGCACTGCGCCCAGACCTGTTCCGCCCGATGTGACCTGTCCCGTCTGGAAAAAGACCCGGCTGGTGCGGGCAGCCTCTTCCTCCGCAAGGCGCCGCTGTTCCTGCTCGTCAAGCGTGGGCGTCTGGATCACCGGCGGCACGACCGGCTGGCCACGCTCCTGCGCCTTGAGGATCGGCCGGCCAAGATCTCCCGGCAAGGGCGGTCCGAGAACCGGGCCGGTATAGTCGCTCGGCAGCGTGCTCAACCCGTCAGCGGTGTTGCGGTTCTCCGTCGAGAACAGCTCCTCGCCCCCGCCGCTCCGGTCCGGCGCTTGAAGTGCATAGATCAAGGCGGTACCGATACCGAGCAAGGCGACGAACCCGACCCCTGCCAGCGCCTTGCGGGAGAGACGCGTCACGCGTGGTGGATCTGGCCTCAGTCGCATTGCCGCTTTGACCCCTGATTTTGCATACGGATCGCTGTCTTCCCTTTTTTGCTCCGGACCGCTCATGCCCCCTCACCTCCAGTACCGATCTTTGTTGACCTGGAAGGGGGACCGCTTCCTTGTCCTTCTGTCGGCCCCACGCGTCGGTCTTCCCTCCGAACGATCCTGACCGTCTGCTGGTGTTTGCCGCTGCCGAGGCGCAGTTCTGCGGCTCCAAAAATCCGGTCGACGATCAGGATGTTTCTGTAGACGCGGCTGTTGACGATTTGCGGGTTTCCGTCGGGCCCGAGAACGAAAATCGGCGGCATCTCCCCCTGGACAATTCCGCCCGGGAACTCGACATAGACCCGTCTGCCGTCGTCGTAGACGGCGACCGGACGCCAAGGTGGGGTGTCACCGGTCAGCCCATACCGGTAGTTCCGTGCCGCGGGCGCCGGAATGCGCGGCGTAGCCGGAACGACGGGTCGCTGAGAGCTTGGTGACCGCGGATAGTTCCAGGTGACCGCGGGCATATAGGAACCCTCGGCCGCGCGCAGTTCGATCCTGTAGACTCTGCGGTCGGTAGTGACCACCAGATTGGTCTCAATGTCCGGGCGGGTCGGTTTGACGAGGATGTGGACCTGGGGCTCTTCACCGGAGCCGCTGGTGGTGTCGCCGATGATCCAGCGGGCCGTATCGCCAGCCGCGATCGGGCCGGCGCCGGTCAGGGCTTCGCCCGGTTCCAGCGCAATGTCGGTGATTTTGCCGGGAGCAGTGTAGACCTGATAGAGCGCCCCCTCCGACCAGGGATAGACCTGGATGGCATTGTAATAGCCCTCCCGGTGCGGCTCGATGCGCGCGGCCGCATTGGCATTCTCGATCCTGCCGGCTGACGTTTTTGCCGCCTTGCCTCCTTTCGCCGGCGTCCAGACTGGCGGTGTATGCAGGGGTTTTGGCCGCTCATCGCCCACCGTTCTGGGTACCGCCGGCAGCGGCGGCACAGTCTGATCGTAGCTGATCTGCGGCGGCGTGTAGGTGGCGCAGCCCGCCAGGGTCGTTGCGCAGAGAAGCAAAGCCGCACTTGCGGAGATCCGGAAGGCCGGAAACGCGGGTTTACGGAAAACCATCCTCATTGCCCCATCTCCCGAGACCAACTGATGGCGTTGACATAAATGCCGAGCGGATTGGCCCGCAGCCTCTCGGCATCGCGGGGCGGCTGGATGACGATGGTCAGGATCGCCGTCCAGCGTTCTGTCGCGGATAACTGTCCGTTCTCGTAGTGCCGCTCTGTCCAGGCGACGCGGAAGCTTCCCGGCGAGGCCCGGATGACACTGGAGACTTCGACCGCGACCTGCTGCTTGCCGACCCGGGCAAAAGGATCGTTTGAGCGTGCATAATCGTTGAGCACGAGTGCTCCTCGGTCGGTGGTGAACTCGTAGGCCCGGAGCCAGTTCTGCCGGACGATGATGGCATCGGCCGGAATGCTGCGGACCTTCTCGATGAACCGCGCCAGATGGAACGCGATCTGCGGATCCGACGGTTCATAATCGGCGGTGGCGGCCGCAACAACTTGCGCCTCGCCCAGCTTGTCCACCTGCACCACCCAGGGAACGACGGAGCCGTTGACGGACTGCCAGATGAGCGCCGCGGCAAAGCCACCGGAGAGAATGAGAGAGCCGAACGCCATCAGCCGCCAGTTCGTTGCCTGGACGCGGGCCGAGCCGATGCGTTCGTCCCAGACCTGGGCCGCCTTCTGGTAGGGCGTTTCGGGCTCCGGGGATTTGCCGTAGTGAACGGTAGATCGTTTGAAGAGGCTCATGAGCGGTCGCTTGTCTGGAGATTGATGGAGGCGCCGCCACCGTGGCTGTCGCCCGAACGAACGGCATGGGCAGCAGCGGACACACCGTGGGAAAGCTGCTGGGAACGCTTCATGCGCCTTGCCCAGGCAGGCGGGCCATCGGCAGGCAATGCGGGCGCAGGAACTGCAGACGGACCGTCCGAACCGCCTCCGTCGCCAATTGTGCCGCCCGTTGCTTCAAAGGCTGTTCGAGATCCGGATTGTTGGCTCGCCTGAAAACTCTCCGATGCCTTTGACTGCAACCGTTTGAGCGGTGACGCCGCGGCCCGAGCCCCGGCACTTGCCAAAGCACTGATGCCGGAAGCGACACCACTTGTGCCCGACTGACCGGCCGATCCGAGGCTGTAGGCAGTCGAGGCACCACCTGCGATGGCCGCCCCGCCGCGTGCGGTAGCTGCGGTCCCCGACAAGGCGAGAGCGCCTCCGCGGGCCGCCAGTCCGGCGGCTCCAATTCCGGCAACAGCCGCACCACCGACCGCAAGGCCGGTACCGACGGCCGACCCGGCGCCCAGTTGCGGTCCACCGGAGACGAGACCGTTCGCAATGCCCGGACCGAAAATCCCGAGACCGAGCAGCGACAGGGCTGCAAGCACCACGGCCATCGCCTCGTCGATTGTCGGCGTGACACCACCGAAGCCGGCAGTGAACTGCGCGAACAGCGTCGAACCGATGCCGATGATGACGGCCAGCACCAGCACCTTGATGCCGGAGGAGATGACATTGCCGAGGACACGCTCGGCCAGAAAGGCGGTCTTGCCGAAGAGGCCGAAAGGAATGAGCACAAAACCTGCCAGGGTCGTCAGTTTGAACTCGATCAGCGTGACGAAGAGCTGGATGGAAAGAATGAAGAAGGCGAGGATTACCAGAGCCCAGGCAAAGAGCAGGCAGGCGATCTGAATGAAGTTCTCGAAAAAGGCGACCCAGCCCATCAGGTCGGAAATCGATTCCAGCAGCGGCCTTCCGGCATCGAGACCAACCTGCGCCACCTTGCCCGGGCGTAACAGATCGGCGGCGGAAAAGCCGGTGCCCGATGCCATAAGGCCGAGCCCGGCAAAACTCTCAAAGACGATCCGGGCGAGACTGTTCCAATTGCCGATCAGATAGGCAAAGACACCGACAAACAGCGTTTTCTTCACAAGACGGGCAAGGATGTCGTCGTCGGCGCCCCAGGACCAGAAGAGCGCGGCCAGCGTCACATCGATGACGATGAGCGTTGTCGCGATGAAGGCCACCTCGCCGCCGAGCAGACCGAAGCCGCTGTCGATGTAACTGGTGAAGACCCCGAGAAAACTGTCGATGACTCCCGTGCCGCCCATGGATCAACGCCCCCCGCCGGTGCGAGGATCCCAGCCAAGAAACCGATCCCGGGTTCGCTGCCAGGTGGCGAGACAGTCTTCGTCGTCGAGCGCGGCTCTGCCCATCTGCTGGCAGCGGCGCAGATCGGCGCGCATGGGATCGTCGGAGAACTGTGCGACCGGCGCAGTCAGCGTGGGCACCGGCTCGTCCTTGCGGGACATCTCGATCAGGCTTGCGGTGATGGCGATCGCCACAAAGACGATTGCCGCCAGCCGGGCCAGCATCCTGCCGTCCATGAAGACTACCTCCCCCAAAATCAGTTGTTGAACATGCGTGCGTTGCCGGGCTGGTAGCCGGAGCCCGGCGTTAGAAAGCGTTGCCGCTGCACACGACCCTGTTCGGCGGCAGCCGTTCGTTCCGCTTCACTCAGGGCCAACGCCCGGCCGTTGGCGGCAACCACAGCAGTGAGATCGGAAAGTTGCTGGGCCTGGAGCGCCAGAAGCTGGTTGCCAGCCTGGGCGGTCTGAAGGGCACCGGTCGCGCTCTGGCTCTGCCCGATCAGTGCGGACATCTGGGCCCGGTTGGTCTCGATGTTACCGACAACACCAGCCTGCACACGCAAGGCGTCCTGCAGCCCGCCGACCGTGTTCTGCCAGCGGCTGCGCGCACCGGCGACCAGCTGCTGTTCGCTCGCGCTCAGGTCGATGTTGCCGTATTGCTGCTGGAACATCTGGTCGATCTGCTGGACATCGAAGGCGATGTTCCGGGCTTCCTGAAGAAGCTGCTGTGTCCTCTGCACGGATTGCTGGAGCTGCTGCAGCGCCGAATAAGGCAGGCTGGTCAGATTGCGGGCCTGGTTGATCAGCATCTGCGCTTCGTTCTGAAGCTGGACGATCTGGTTGTTGATCTGCTCCAACGTCCTAGCCGCCGTCAGCACATTCTGAGCATAGTTCGACGGATCGAACACGACCCGCCAGGCATGTGCGGGTGGGGCAAAGGCGACGGTGCCCAATGTGGGAACGGTGAGAAGTGCGGCGGCAGCGACAAGCGCGCGGGATCGGCGGAACGTCATGAGGAGGTCTCCAGATTGGTGAGGTCGGGGATGAGATCGGCAGCCCAGGAAAGACCGCGGTGGCGCAGCCAGGCATCGAGGAAGCCGTCGCCGCCGTGATCCGCGAGAATACCGGCGATGGCTGTCTGATCGGTCTTCGAGGAGGTCGCGCAAAGGGCCAGGGCGACTTCGGAAAGGCCGAGTTCGAAGAGCCGGTTGCCACGCCGGGACTGGCAGTAGTAGTCGCGCTTGGGTGTCGCCCGTGCGAGGATCTCGATCTGGCGGTCATTGAGACCGAAGCGGCGATAGAAATCAGCAATCTGCGGCTCGATCGCGCGCTCGTTCGGCAGCAGGAGCCGAGTCGGGCAGCTCTCGATGATGGCGGGCGCAATGGAGGAGCCGTCGATGTCGGACAGCGACTGGGTGGCGAAAATGACGGAGGCGTTCTTCTTGCGAAGAGTCTTCAGCCATTCCCGGAGCTGTCCGGCGAACCCCGCGTCGTCGAGCGCCAGCCAGCCTTCATCGATGATAATGAGGGTGGGCGATCCATCGAGGCGATCGTCGATCCGGTGGAACAGATAGGCGAGCACGGCAGGCGCGGCCCCCGTGCCGATCAGCCCCTCGGTCTCGAAGGCCTGAACGCTGCTTGAACCGAGGTGCTCGTATTCCGCATCGAGCAGTCGGCCATGAGCTCCACCGATGCAATAGGGGCGCAGGGCCTGTTTGAGATCGTTGGATTGAAGCAGGACGGAAAGCCCGGTGAGCGTACGCTCGTCTACCGGCGCTGAGGCAAGTGACGTCAGCGCCGTCCAGATATGGTCCTTCATCTCCGGGTTGACGGGTACGCCTTCGCGCATGAGGATGGCAGCGATCCAGTCGGCGGACCAGGAGCGCTCGGCGGCGGCATCGATCCGGGCAAGAGGCTGCAGCGACACGTCTCGGCCTTCGGTGAGGCCGCCGCCGAGATCATGCCAGTCACCGCCCATGGCAAGACAGGCTGCGCGGATCGACCCCCCGAAATCGAAGGCGAACACCCGAGAGTTCCGATAGCGCCGAAACTGCAGCGCCATCAGCGCCAAAAGGACGGACTTGCCCGCCCCTGTCGGGCCGACGACCAGCGTGTGGCCAACATCGCCGACATGAAGGGAAAACCGGAACGGGGTCGAGCCTTCCGTCTTGCCGTACAGCAAGGGAGGAGACGAAAGATGCTCGTCCCGCTCCGGCCCCGCCCACACCGCGCTTGAGGGGATCATGTGGGCGAGATTGAGGGTGGAGATCGGTGGCTGGCGGACATTGGCATAAACATGACCCGGCAGACTGCCGAGCCAGGCATCGACCGCATTGAGGGTCTCCGGCAGACAAGTGAAATCGCGGCCCTGGATGACCTTTTCCACGAGCCGAAGCTTCTCTTCGGCGATCTTGCTGTCGCTATCCCAGACCGTGACGGTCGCCGTGACATAGGCAATGCCCGCGTGGTCCGCGCCAAGTTCCTGAAGCGCCAGGTCGGCATCGGCCGCCTTGTTCGCGGCATCTGTGTCGACCAGCACCGACTGCTCGTTGGTCATCACCTCCTTCAGGATCGCAGCGATGGATTTGCGCTTGGCGAACCACTGGCGGCGGATCCGGGTCAGGAGTTTTGTTGCGTCCGTCTTGTCCAACAGTATGGCGCGGGTCGACCAGCGATAGGGAAAGGCGAGCCGGTTGAGATCGTCGAGCAGACCCGGCGTCGTCACAGTCGGAAACCCTGAAATGGTCAGGACCCGCAGATGCTTGTCTCCGAGCCTCGGCTCCAGGCCGCCGGCGAGCGGCTGGTCCGCAAGCAGCGCATCCAGATAAACCGGTGTCTCCGGTACGCGAACGTTGTGCCGGTTGGTCGAGACCGTCGAATGCAGGTAGGTCAGTGTCCCGGCATCGTCGAGCCAGGTGCATTCGGGCATGAAGGCGTCGATCAGCTGAAGGATCCGGTCAGTTCGATCAACGAAACCCGTCAACACCTCGCGCGGGTTGAGGCCTTTTGTCTCCCGGCCTTCGAACAGCCAGCGTTCCGCATGGGCGGCTTCTTCGGCCGGTGGCAGATAGGTGAAGGTCAGGAAGTAGGTCGATTCAAAATGCGCGCCGGCTTCTTCAAAGCTTGCCTTGCGCTCTGCGTCGACTAGTGCGGAGGCGGCATCCGGAAAGGTGCTGTCGGGGTAGTGATTGGCGGCATGACGCTGTGCCTCGAAAAAGATGGCCCATCCGGACCCGAGACGTCGGAAGGCGTTGTTGAGACGGCCGGTGACGGCGACAAGTTCGGCCGGAACGGCACTGTCGAGATCCGGTCCGCGGAAACGGGCCGTGCGCTGGAAACTGGCGTCCTTGTTGAGCACCACGCCTTTTTCGACCAGAGCGGCCCAGGGCAAGTAATCGGCGAGACGGCTGTTGTGGGTGCGGTATTCGGAGAGGTTCATCATCAAGCCGGTCCCCGCTTAAACAGTCAAATGCGCTGGAAAGCGCAGATGCCGGCGTCCAACTTCAGCGAAGAGCGGATCGCGCTTGGCGGCCCAGACTGCGACGAGATGGCCGATCAGCCAGATGGCAAGTCCCACCAGCCAGAGACGCAGGCCGAGACCGACAGCACCCGCGAGCGTTCCGTTCAGGATCGCAATGGCACGGGGCGCTCCGCCGAGCAGGATCGGTTCGCTCAGGGACCGATGAACCGCCACGGTGAACCCCGGCACCACATCCCGCTGTTCGAAAGTCTCCGCCATCAGACCAGTGCCCCGCCACCGAAGGAGAAGAACGACAGGAAGAAGGAACTGGCGGCAAAGGCGATCGACAGGCCGAAGACGATCTGGATCAGGCGGCGGAACCCGCCGGACGTATCGCCGAAGGCCAGCGACAGTCCCGTCACGATGATGATGATCACCGCGACGATCTTGGCAACCGGGCCTTCGATGGACTCCAGGATCGACTGAAGCGGTGCCTCCCAGGGCATGGAAGACCCGGCAGCGTGTGCGGCTGGTGCCAAGAGCAGGCTGATATGAGCGGCGGCGATGGCAGTCGCGATAGGATGGCGTACACGAAAAATGGTTCGGATCATGAAGGATCTCTTGAATGGGAGGAAGAATTGGGAACGGCCGGGGAAACGCGGTAGTCACCGTCAGGACCAAGGCCCTCGACACGGGTGAGCTCCACGAGCCTCCGTTGCGAACCGCGCCCGGCGAGCACAGCAATGAGGTCAATCGTTTCCGCGATAAGGGCTCGGGGAACGGTGAC
>MDSZ01033513.1_pt1 | contig 10215 bp, 12 predicted proteins | sample 811201 | NCBI WGS metagenome assembly MDSZ01 (sample SAMN05326647, study PRJNA326480) | marine metagenome | isolation source: seawater | place: Indian Ocean: North | collected 2010 | reverse complement strand
CGCCAACATAGAATAGCCATCGCTCAACTGGCCATGCTGGGCTTCCAGTGCTCTCACAACATCATCACTTTGCAAGGCTTGTTGATAAGCGCTGGCTGAAACTTCAGCCTGACTGGTATGCCAATAGGTATAGCCTTGACGCAAGGCTACAACCAATACAATCGCCGCCACAGCCGCCATCACGATCGTGCCATACCGCTTCCACAAATGTTTAAACTGGTCGCGCTTCAGTTCTTCGTCAATTTCATCAAAAATATCAGCCATACAACTATCTATATTCAGCAAAAACATCCTGATGATATGGTGCTTTTGCGAGGTTTACTTCCATGCCTCTGCCATTCAACTGAAGATGGTCTATCAGATAAAGCTAGTCACATCTAGTCAACGTCCCCGTTAATAGCAATTCTTTTACATAAAATGCCATAGCTTTATTGACCTTAATGCTAAGCTGTCTCAACATAACGACTTAAATAAAAAACAGCCATTAATAAAATCGGTGCTAATTAGGTCGCATGTTGGGTATTACAAGTCCAAGAAAACTCCGTAAGCCGCTTTTTTTTAATCGAAGCGAATTGGGTCAAATTCTCGCCACTTACAGCAGCCGTGTAGCTTGTGGTGAATGGCGCGATTATGCAATTGATCATATGCCGGGCGCGGCAGCCTTTTCCATTTTTCGACATACCCATGAAACACCGCTTTTCGTCATAGAAAAACAACAGCAGCACCCAAAGGAGATAGCAAGATTTATTTTGCGGGATCGCCAAAAAATTTTGCTGAAAGCCAGCTCACTGAATGACATTATTATCTATTTTAATCGCTTGCCAAGGCTGATATCTGGCTGACGCCAGCACACTTTATCCCCAGCACATTATATTCACCTTTCTGTTTATTTTGGCTCTTGCCAATTTAATCAACTAATTCTAAACTAGAACAAATAGTGAACACATAAATACTATAATGAATGGGGGCTGGCCTATGGGCTGGTATAAATCTCTTGATACTGCCAAATCTGAGTCGGCACAACCGGCCACCCTTGCCGATATGCAGCAAGATGGCCTACTTGTCTTTTGTTGGTGCAACAGATGTGGTCACAACGCAGTGCTTGACCCAGCCATATTGGTAGCCAAACTTGGTCCGTTATATCCCATCCCGGAAATTGGCCTCCATATGCGATGCAGTGCCTGCCAAACACGCGATATCGCCACTCGTCCCCATTGGCCAGCATATGGTGGACAAATCGCCCGGCACGCATAGGAAATATTAACATAAATTATGACATGTGCTTGCCAGATAGCTTTGCATCAGGTAGTCGTTTTTGCCATAACCGAAATTCAGTAAGGGACCATCTTAATGAATATTAGTGATACCACAAAAGTCCAACGCTATCTACGACAGCGTTTCGGCAATCATAAATTGACGTTAGCGCGCCGCGAAAATAAAGATGATTCGGCCGAACTTATGTTGGAAGATGAATTTATCGGGGTTGTATTTCGCGATGATGAAGACGGCGACACATGTTACCACGTCCAGATCACCGTGCTGGCTGAAGATTTAGAAGACTAGCTTGGCCTGTCGTCGTTGCTTCCCCGGTCTTTTAGCTTAGCCTACACTGGGTCAATATACCGATATTTTTTTATTGCCGGATTTTTAAAGCCAGTTACCCGCCTGTGCCATACCATAGGCGAGTGCCAACATCACCACAGCCACCGCCGCATCCAATATACGCCACGCATTTTGACGTTTCATAATCCCTGACAATACCGCGGCGCCATAGCCGAGACCGGCAAAAAAGACAAAACTGGCAGTGGCGGCACCAGCCGCAAAGGCGATTTTGGCGCTATCTACAAATTGCAGAGATACTGCGCCGATCAACACCATGGTATCTAGATAGACATGTGGGTTACCAAATGTCAGCACCGCCGCCATCGCCAGCGTCGTCATTAGCCCATTTGACGTCAGCGCACCCGCTTGTAATACGCCATGTCCTCGCCATGAATCATAGCCACGCACCAGCCCGTAAACTCCAAGCCACAACGCCGCACCCAAAAATAACCATTGTTCGACCACTGTTAGCCATTGCGCCAAAAAGGGCGCCACCCCACCGACACCTACAATGATCAACATCGCATCAGACAGCGCACAAAATAAGACCAGCGCGCCAACGTGCTGGCGCATAAGCCCTTGCCGCAGCACAAAAGCATTTTGCGCCCCTATCGCCAGTATCAATGAAAAACTAAGCGCGAAGCCAACGCCAAATGGCGCCGTCCATGACGGAAATATGCCATTCATTTCGCCGCACAATCTGTCATCACACACAGCACTCAATCAGTTTTTTCTAACAATTTGTCATTAAGGCCGTGGGCCCAATAATTATGATCATGTGTGATCCAACGCACAAAGCTCCAGGCTTGGGCCTCGGCCTTTGCCTGAACCGCTTTTATCAGCGTCGCCAAACCAGCAGAAAGATGATCAGAGACCACAAATAAATCATCATAAGATCTGATCATCTGCCCTCGCAATTGGCTTGGCATGCCGCGGAAATGCGTTAGACGGGCGAACCGGCGCTGCTGTTCGACCATAAACCCGACACAGAAATGCCCGGCATCAATTAACCACGACCAGTTAGTCTACACCCCATTTTTGATCAAGGCGACGTGATAAAATTCGGCATAGCGCTGATACAACCCCCACCATCGGTCAAGATCATCTGATGTCAGCTGCGTGATAAAGGATGACATCATCGCTTTGCTCCTAAATTATACATTCTGGATGAAAGGCTACGAGCATAACACAGCATAAAGCAAGCAGATCAATCAGACAAACGAACCGGTCACATTTTCTGAAACGCGATCAGTCTAAATGAAAAGATTTAATTTAAGGTTGATTAATCGGCGAGGTTTTAAACCGAAGTTTTAACAACCGCAACAAGGCTCTATTCCCATTCAATGGTTCCCGGTGGTTTTGACGTAACATCATAGACTACCCGATTCACACCTTTTACCTCATTCACAATTCGGGTAGCTACATGCGACAAGAACGCATGATCAAACGCATAACTATCTGCCGTCATACCATCGCTAGACGTCACCGCCCGCAATGCGCAGACATATTCATACGAACGGGCATCACCCATCACGCCGACCGTTTTAACTGGCAACAAAACGGCAAAAGCTTGCCAGATTTCATTATATAGTTCAGCCTTACGAATGGCATCGAGGTAGACCGCATCGGCCGCGCGCAAAATATCCAGTTTTTCAGGTGTAATATCGCCTGGAATACGAATTGCAAGGCCCGGCCCCGGAAACGGATGCCGCCCAACCAGCTTGTCTGGAAGTCCCAATTCACGGCCAAGATCACGCACTTCGTCCTTAAACAGCTCGCGCAAGGGTTCGACAAGTTCTAATACCATGTCATCGGGTAGGCCGCCAACATTATGGTGTGATTTGATCGTTACCCTATCTCCACCAGCGGAAGAAATACTCTCGATTACATCCGGGTATAAAGTGCCTTGTGCCAAAAATTTTGCATCAGCAATTTTGCTAGCTTCGGCATCAAATACCTCGATAAAACTAGCGCCAATGATTTTGCGCTTTTGTTCCGGGTCACTGATACCTGCTAGACGATCCAAAAACATATCGGACGCATCAACATGCACCAACGGAACATTGTAATAATCGTTAAATAAACGCACCACCTCTTCAGCTTCGCCAGCGCGCAACAACCCATGATCAACAAAAACACAGGAAAGTTGATCACCAATCGCCTCGTGAATCAAAACCGCAGCAACGGATGAGTCAACCCCGCCAGACAGACCGCAAATCACCCGCGCTTTACCAACTTGATTGCGAATGGCCGCAATCGCTCGCTTTCGGTACGCCGCCATTGACCAACCACCGCTACAGCCACAAATGCCGAGCGCAAATTGCCGCAATAAATCCGTACCACCTTCGGTATGTACAACCTCGGGATGGAACTGCACTCCGTAATAGCGACGCGCCGCATCTTCAACTACCGCATAAGGTGCACCAGCCGATGTTGCCAATACTTTAAACCCATCAGGCAAGGCCGCCACATGATCACCATGGCTCATCCAAACAGTGGGGCGGCTTTGTTGCGACCATATGTCATCAAACAGCGCTGATTGTTCCTTGATTTCTAACTCGGCCCGGCCAAATTCACGGCTTGTGCCGGGTTCCACCCTCCCGCCAAGCTGGGCACAAATGGTTTGCTGGCCATAGCAAATGCCAAAAATAGGCACGCTAAGATCAAACACAATTTGCGGCGCACGCGGCGTATCAGCAAGCGCGACCGAATTTGGCCCGCCTGATAAAATAATGCCTTTTGGCGCCGCTGCCGCTATGTTATGGGGCGCGGTGGTACATGGCAGAATTTCGGTGTAGACGCCAGTTTCACGCAACCGGCGGGCAATCAACTGGGTCACTTGCGATCCAAAATCAATAATCAGAATTGTATCAGCCATCATGACCCTCGTATCTTGAAATTTTAATTCTGCAGGGTGATCAGCGTAATCTGGTCTGCAGGATAGCAATAAAAAATCCATCTGTACCATCCCGCCCCGGCAACAATTGTAACATGCCAGGCTGATGTGGCGGACACAAGCCACCCCCGGCTGCTGCCACCGTATCATGCCAAATATCTCCGATATCAGCAGGTTCAAATTCGTGGGCTGTCTGTAGAAAGTTTTTTATTTGTTCAGCACCCTCGCTCGCCAATAAGGAACAAGAGATATAAATAATACGGCCGCCTGAGGCGACCATGACCCGTGCCTTTTCTAGCAAAATCGCCTGCGTCTTTTGATAAAATGCAAGACGTTCCGGGGTCAATTGCCAGCGGGCGTCGACTTGCCGTCGCCAAGTACCAGACCCCGAACACGGAGCGTCAACAACCACCCGATCAAATTTGCCACGCCATAACCGGCTTGACCATTTTTCGGCAACCAGTTTGCGCTCCACATTATGCACCCCAGCCCGGCGTAACCGCTCGCCACCGCGTTCAAGACGCTCTGCCGACGTATCGAGCGCAAGAATACGACCCTTATTCTGCATCATCGCCGCCATTAGTAAGGATTTGCCTCCTGCCCCGGCGCACATGTCGGCAACCTGCATGCCGGGCTGGGCATCACATAATAAGCTGGCCAATTGCGAACCTTCATCCTGAATTTCAAACAGGCCCTTTTTCCAATCCTGCAACTCATCAAGCCGAGGGCGTTGTTGCAGACGCACACCAAATGGTGACAAATCGGTTGGGTAACCCTTGATACCACGCCCGGCAAGCCGGTCTCGAAGCTGGCGCTGATCAGATAATTTCAATGGATTCACCCGAATATTGGTTGCGGCCGGCACCGTCAGCGCCGATAAATTAGCCACCAAATCATCGCCGAGCGAGGCGGTTGCATCTTCCATCAACCATTCCGGCCATTCCAGAGCAATATGTGCCGGCATTGCTGAATCAGCAAAGTGCCTGTCTGCCAGTTTCGCGACCATGGTTATTTCAGCCTCGCTTAGTGGAGCCGGGGCATGTTTAATTTTGTCGGAAAATAAGTCTGACACGACGTCACGCTGGCGTTTAATCAAGACCAGTGCAGCTAAAACTAGATGCCGTCCGGTGATCTCGGCATTACAGTTTTCCAGATGCCAACCTAGCCGCGATAACCCACGTTGAATTTGCCAAAACAAATCACTGATGGCGTTTCGATCGCTCGATCCAGCGTAGCGTCTCCGCTGCATTGATAACCGCAAGGCTTGCGCCGCCGAAGATGTCATCGCGCCATCCGCATGTAATGACTCCAAAATATCAATTACAGCGGCAATGCGCGCGGCTGGTGTCATATCACTCCATCCATATAAGGGCGCGCATTAACAAATTGAAAACCAATAGCTTGCACCCCAAATCTTTTAACGGTTTGCGAGAAAATTTTCATTTCGGGGTTACATGCCCGGGCGGTAATTTGGTGCCTCGCGAGTAATGGTAACATCATGCACATGAGACTCCGCCAGTCCCGCCCCGGTAATTCTTAAAAATTTCACATGTGCCTGCATTGTGGCAATCGACGCATTACCGGTGTAGCCCATCGCCGCGCGCAACCCGCCAAGCAATTGATGCAATACATTTTCCACCGGGCCTTTATACGGTACCTGCCCCTCAATACCCTCTGGAACGAGTTTAAGAGGCTGGGATACCTCTGCCTGAAAATATCGGTCTGCCGAACCACGCGCCATTGCACCAGTTGAACCCATGCCGCGATATGCCTTGTAGGACCTTCCTTGGTACAAATAGACCTCACCTGGAGTTTCATCCGTACCCGCGAGCAGCGATCCAATCATGGCTACATTCCCGCCAGCTGCAATCGCTTTAGCCAAATCTCCGGAATATTTGATACCGCCATCCGCAATCACCGGAATATTTTGTTCCCGGCAAGCTTCCGCAGCATCCATTATTGCGGTTAATTGCGGCACCCCAACACCAGCCACCATACGGGTGGTACATATTGACCCCGGACCAATGCCAACCTTTACCGCATCAGCTCCCGCATCAATCAGCGCTTTTGCGCCTTCGGCTGTGGCCACATTACCGCCGATGACTTGAACTTTGTTGGCAATTTTACGAACCGCTGATACCGCCTCTAACACGCCTTCCGAATGGCCATGCGCTGTATCCACTACGATCACATCAACCCCAGCATCAATCAGCGCTTCTGCCCGTTCCAATCCATCTGGTCCGGCACCAGTTGCTGCCGCCACAAGCAAACGCCCGCGTTCATCCTTTGATGCAAGTGGGTGATTTTGTGACTTTTCCATATCCTTGACAGTGATCAGCCCAATGCAATTATCGTTGGCATCAACAACCACCAGTTTTTCAATCCGATGTTCATGCAACAGGCGGCGGGCGTCATCTGTTGTTGTGCCTTCTTTTACTGTGACAACATCGCGTGTCATCAAATCAGCCACGTGTTGATACGGGTCGGTAGCAAAGCGCACATCGCGATTGGTCAGAATGCCCACCAATTTATTGCCAGCACCCTCTCCATCAACCACGGGAATGCCACTGATATGATGCAATTCCATCATCTGCAAGGCTTCACGCAGTGGCTTTTCTGGAGTAATCGTTAATGGATTAACGACCATGCCAGCCTCAAATTTTTTGACCTTGGCTATTTCTGTTGCCTGTTCATCAATGGAAAAATTTTTATGGACAACGCCAATGCCTCCAGCCTGTGCCATGGCAATGGCCAAACGATGTTCAGTTACCGTATCCATTGCCGCCGAGATTAATGGTATTTGCAAACTGATAGATTGGGTCAATCGGGTGGTGATATCGGTATCAGCCGGCAAAACAGCCGATCTAGCTGGTTCTAGCAGCACATCATCAAAGGTAAATGCGTCGCGTATTTTCATGGAGGCGCCTTCCGTTATTCCGGTGGCAAATAATTATATCAAAGCTATCTGGTTTTGATAGGGGAATAAATGAAAATATTCTGGCAAACTAACAGCGTGAAAATTTAAGCCAGAACAGGATGGTGATACCAGCCACACATTGGGATATCAACTCTTGCTTTCCTCTATGATCCTGCGATTACAGCCATGAAACCCGATCGCTAAAACATAGCTTTCGACCGACTCTGGCCGGCTGGCCGCTGGTTTGACGTGACGCACCGTGGCAAAGTTCCTTTGCATTACATTAAGCACTGTTTTTTCAGCCCCACCGCGAAAACATTTCGCCAGAAAAAATCCGTTGTGATTCAATATACGAAGGGCAAAATCCAGAGCCGCCTCTAGCAACGCTGTAGTACGCAAATGGTCTGTTGGCCTGTGTCCAGTGGTATCGGCGGCCATATCGCTCAACACCCCGTCAGCCGCCCCGCCTATCGCGGTTTCAACCGCGGCTAGCATCTGTGGATCGGTGATGTCCCCAGCAAAAATATCAGCCCCAGCCACCCTGTCGGTTTCGAGCAAGTCAATACCGACTAAACGGGCTGGGCCTTGGCCTAATTTAGTGCGCATCGAAACAACCTGCATCCAGCCCCCCGGCGCGCAACCAAGGTCAACAACTGCCATACCGGGTTTAAGTAGCTTATAGCGGTCGTCGATTTGTTCCAACTTTAACGCCGCTCGCGACCTGAAACCGCGCGATTTGGCTTCAGCAACGAACGGATCGTTTAATTGCCGGGTCAACCAACGTTGTGATGAAACCTTGCGGCCACGCATTTTTTTAGGCTGGCGCGTCAGACCTGTTGCGTTGCGGTAACTTCGGCCGGATGGGCCTTTTTTTCCGGCGTTGCCACCATTTTGCTTTGCCATCTTCGGATAACCACCAATCTGTAACTCAGATTAAACGCTGACTAACATTGTGCTGTAAACTCAAACGAAATCGAGTAATCGAAGTTAGCATTACTATGGCTCTTACAGTAAAAATTTTACTTGATAATTTATACGGCTAATTTTAATAGCCCCTCACACTTTCAATCAGTAGCAGTTTATATGACCTGCTACCCTCCTGTAGGGTGTCAGTCTGTGTCTTGAACCATGCATTTTCGCTAAACACTGACACTCACATTACCGCTAGTAAAAGGGAAATTAGTGCCGGTGGGCATTAATAAAGCCGATATTATCGCGATAGACTAGCTTGGCATGCATGAGCTTGCCGGCGGTTCATTGGCACCTTGATATTTCCAGCCAATGTTCCTTGTAGCTATGGGCTTAGTGCTAACAGTTGCTCATTGGTAGCACAGCGGCTTGGATAAGATGACTTTCGTCTAGCGCGCCGTGCGTTTCGACAAGGCCTGTTGCCGGCAGTTGATAATGTCCCGGTGTTTACTCTGCCCATTGCGAGAGGGCGCCCGACCTGTTAACTAACCATGTCATCGGCTTTGCCATATCGCTGATGATGATTAACGCGCTGTTTCAAACGATTGATGGCACTCAAGTAATTAGCATTTCAGTTTTGCGGAGGTGGACAATACAAAATGGCCAGCCCTGAGCTAGGTTGGCAGTTTTTTTGGGACATTGACGTGATAGTGGCGCTGTGTGTGCATTTTATTTTGATGTTGACCCCGCTGGCTTATGGTTTGGCCTGTTGATAAGCCTGACGACCTCAGCGCTCTCTCTCTTAGCTGGCGCATGCATCGGTCTATCCAGCGGATAAATTCTGGCGGTGCGATTTTTATGAGGTAACATGACTTGATGGATCCGCGCGGTAAAAGATTTTTTGACCCTGTTTGCCCAGACTTACCAGTTTTGCAAAGGGTAGATCAGGATATTTGTGCTGAACTCGCTGCCCACCTGACCAGCCTTACGGTTGGAACATCTGCATTCAGCGCTGAAAAAATTGCCAGCATGATTGTCGGTAGCCACCATTTGCGGCTATTAGCCCTGAAACATAGTGATGATATAAATAACATCTTAAATGATCATGAGTCCGGGGTAATGGCCCGCGCCAAAAAGGAATTTCTAGCTGAAATGGCGTTAGCATCCGATAATGCTAGTGCCATGCTGGCAATTCGACGTTGGCGCGGCCGTAGCTGTCTTGCTGTCGCACTTAACGACCTCGCAGGCTTATGTGATACCAAGACCCAGATGGCGTGGCTCAGTCATGCCGCCGATACCGCGCTTGATGCAAGTCTCGCCTTTTTGATTAACCTTGCCGTGACGCGCGGTAAACTTGGCCCAGTTGACCGGTCAATGCAGGGGTGTGGCTGGACAATTATTGCCCTTGGCAAGCTTGGTGCTGAAGAATTGAATTATTCTTCCGACGTTGACCTGTTGATACTGCATGATCTGGCGACAGCGCCACTTGAAAAAGAACAGGCTCAACGTTTCTATGTTGGAATGACCCGTGATCTTGTCAGACTATTAAGCACCGCAACAGCCGAGGGCATTGGCTGGCGTGTTGATTTGCGACTGCGCCCTGACCCCGGCGCTACCGCCGTCAGTATCGATGTTGATGCGGCGATTAGCTATTATGAGTCATTAGCTCGCACATGGGAACGTGCCGCATTTATTCGAGCAAGGCCTGTAGCTGGTGATATGCAGATAGCCAAACGATTTTTGTCACAAATTCAGCCCTTTATCTGGCGGCGAACACTTGACTACACAGTCATGGACGATATGAGAACAATGCTAAGACGGCCGCAGCAATATAATGGATGGCTTGGTTATGATCTTAAAATTGGCAAAAATGGTATCCGGCAAATTGAAT
>MDSZ01178458.1_pt1 | contig 10216 bp, 9 predicted proteins | sample 811201 | NCBI WGS metagenome assembly MDSZ01 (sample SAMN05326647, study PRJNA326480) | marine metagenome | isolation source: seawater | place: Indian Ocean: North | collected 2010 | reverse complement strand
AGCTAAAACCTTGATGGAGCCAAGCGGACTCGAACCGCTGACCCCCTGCATGCCATGCAGGTGCTCTACCAACTGAGCTATGGCCCCATAAAAATATCCTATTATACAAAGTCTAAATTTACTTATTAAGTTTCTAATTAAAAAAATTCGTATAAAATACACAAAAAACTTAATGTACCCTAAGAAGACTATTTGTATTGCTGGAAAAAACAATATTGCCATTAAAGCTTTGGATTATTGTTTGAAAAATCACTCTGAACATGATTTAGTTTTTGTTGCGAATAAGTCTGATGATGGGAAAGACTCCTGGCAAAAATCGTTTAAAAGATATAGTTTATCTAAAAATGTAAATCAAGTTGAATTAATAGATATATTTGAGTTAAAAAATTTAGTTTTCATTTCACTTGAATATGAACATTTAATTGATATAAAAAAGTTCTATTCAAAAGAGCTTTTTAATATACACTTTTCACTTCTGCCAAGCTACAAAGGTATGTATACTTCTGCAAAACCTATAATTAATGGTGAAAAATATACTGGTGTGACCTTACATAAAATTGATCAAGGTATTGATACTGGAGATATTGTAGATCAGATAAAGTTTGAAATATCTCTTAAAGATACAGCACAAAATTTATACTATAAATACCTAATTAATGGGGAAATCCTATTTAAAAAAAATATAAACTTTATCCTAAAAAAAGAATATTTAAAAAGAGAACAAGAACAAATAAACTCTTCATACTATTCAAAAGATTCTATTAACTATGAAAAAATTAATATCAATTTTAAACAAACTGCTTTTCAAATTCACAATAGTTTTAGAGCATTTATATTCAGAGAATATCAACTACCTTATTTGAATAAAATTCCTATTTATAAAACAGAAATTTCAAATAATAAAAGTTTTAAAAAACCTGGTGAGATTGTTATTGATAATGAAGAATTCTTTTTAATCGCAACAATAGATTATGATTTAATTTTATATAAAGATTATTATGATATCCTTTGGAAAGCCTCCGAAACTAATGACAAAAAGAATCTATTAAAAGCATTAAAATATATTGATGATATTAATTTAAAAAACAAAAAAGGTTTCTCAGCACTCACTTTTGCTTGTATTAATGGATCATATGATGTAGCTGAAATTCTTCTAAAAAGTGGAGCAAAACCCAATTCATCTGACTATGAAGGGGAAAGTAATTTATCCTACGCTCATGATTATTATGAAAAAACTAAAGATAACAGAATTATTAAATTATTAACTCAATACGGTATTAATGATAAATCAACTAAAAATAATAAATCAGATGATCGCTAAAACTAAAATATTAGAATAAAAATCATGATATCCTATTTTTTATTTTTATTATCTTCTTTTCTTTTAGTTCATCCAAATAAAAAAAATATAAGGCAATCTGCTAAATATGGATTAGTCTTTTTTTCTATAATAATTTCATATTATTTGTTAGGATTTACTTCCCTTATTTTAGTTCTTAGCAATTTAAGTAAATTTCCAATAGTAATAGTTTCAATTTTTATTTTTTTATATTGTTTAAAATTTAGAAACAAAAAAAATTTCTCAAAATTAAAGGAAATATTTATTTTCTTAGTAAATGAAACCAACTCAGAACTCAAAAAATTTAAAGACACCAAAAAAGATATAACAATCTTAACCATTTTTTTGACTTTTATTATTTTAATTTTCTTTTCATCTATTGGGCCAATAAATCATCCAGATGCAACAGATTATCACGTTGGATATCCATTTCAGTATTTCTTGCGTGGCAAATTCTTTGTAGATGGTGGCCTCCATCAAGGCCTATTAGGTATAGGAGACTATGCTAACTTGCCATTTATTCAAGAAAGAAATATTTGGCTTATTAGGCCACTACAAATAATAAGCCTACCTCTTATATGCTTATTAATAAGCAAAAATATAAAGAATAAAATTCTAATATATTTAATTTTGTCTTGCCCAGTTTTGATTCAATGGAGCACAATTAGCAAACCTCTTTTCCTCCATGAATCATGCTTAGCAGCCCTTTTTCTAATATGGGAAAATGAAAAAAATGATTTAAACACAAGGTTTCTATTTATAGCATCTATTCTTTGTATTGGTATAAAAATATCCTCGTTAATTGTTGTTTTTCCAATATTAATTTATTTATTTTATTACTTAATTAAAAATAAGAAATTTAAAATTTTTATTATAAAAATTTTTACAGATAAACTTTTTTTAGTAATATTGTTATCTTTTGTTTTATTAACATATTCAAGATTTATTATTACTGGTAATTTTTTCTATCCTCTTTTAACAAATATTTTTAATAATGATAATCAACAAATTAAAGATTTTGCTTCTTTTTTAAAATCATATGGAAGAAGTAACCTTTTTCCCCTTAACATTTTCTTACCCGTAAATTTAAATACAATTACTCTTTCGCTTGGAATACCAATATCAATTTTTACATTAATTTCTTTGGTGAAAATCAAAAAAAATCCAATCCAAAATATAGCTTTTATTCAATTGTTTCTATTAATATTTTTCTGTCAAGGAAGGGCTGACTACTATTTTGTCCCTGTATTTTTATTAATTTCTCAATCAAATTCTATTGTAGAACTTTTAAATACTAAAGTAATTTCAAATATGCTTAGATTTTCAATTATTTTGCAATCTATTCTTTTAATTATTTTTAATTTCATATCAATCTCTCAAAATATTAAATCATTTCATAATTATCAATCAAACCTTAGAAAAATTTCTTATGGATATAATGAATCTCAGTATATTTATAAAGAAGAAGATTATTTCACACTTATAACAGGAAGAAATACAAGATTCTACTATAAAGGAAATTATATAGATAAAGATCTCTTCGAAAATTGCCTAATTTTAAATTCATCAAATAATCAAAAATCTAGACAAGAATATTGCTTAAAAAAATATAAGATTTTTAGGATTATTTCTTCAACAGCTTACGATAATGAGTGGAAATTGAGTAAAGAAAATTTTAATTGTAAAACTGAATATGGTATTTATGGAGGAAGAAATCCGTTAAATAGAAGAAAAATTAAAATTGAAATATGTGATAAAAATTAGTTCAAAACAAATTATATTTCAATATACACCATATAGCTCTAACTCCATCTTTCCAACCAATCTTTTTACCTTCTTTATAAGTTCTACCATAATATGAGATTCCAACTTCATATATTCTAGGATTTAATTTAGATAACTTTGCAGTAATCTCAGGCTCGAATCCAAATCGCTTTTCCTCTATTTTGATACTCTTTATCAAATCACTTTTAAATGCTTTATAGCAAGTTTCCATATCAGTTAAATTCAGATCAGAAAACATATTGCTTAGAAATGTCAAGAAACCATTCCCAATCCTATGCCAAAAATACACAACCCTATGCGGTTGACCTCCCTGAAATCTACTTCCATAAACTACATCTGCTTTCCCATTTAAAATCGGATCAATAACTAAGGGATATTCTTGCGGATCATATTCAAGGTCAGCATCCTGAATAATAATAATATCTCCCTTAGCAAACTTAATTCCAGTACTTAAAGCAGCTCCTTTACCTTTGTTAGTTTCATGGAATTTTACAAATATATTTTCTAAAGATAATTTACTCAAGAATTCTCTAGTTCCATCGGTTGATCCATCATCAATAATTATTATTTCTTTATTTTGAATAGGAGAATTTTGAATTTCTACAATTACTCTTTTAATTGTTTTTATTTCATTAAAGCATGGCACTATTATTGATAGTAGAGATTTCTTATTATAAATTTTCTCGGATTTTGGTTTATAGTTATTAGATTTTTTTATCATATATTTACCTTAGGATGAAAAAATAAATCTTTTTTGAAAGTAATAAGAAAATACCCCAAGGAAAGGAGCTATTAATAGTGATGCAATATTTCTTGAAATATTATAATTGCTTATATAACTTATTGAAAACCAATTCATATTCCAAAGTGCAATAGCTAGAAAAATAAATCTAAAAAAATAGGCTCTCTTATAAAAAGCTTTTTCAAAAACCTTAGTACTATACAAAAAATAACCAAAGAAAAAATTAAATAATTGACTTATAAGAGTTGCTAGTAAAGTTAAAGTATTAAAAAACAAAAGTAACTGCAGAATTATATTTGTCAAAATAAGATTTATTAATCCACAAAAAATGAACTTGGAACTTCTTTTTAAAAACAATTGTCTAAAATTTCTAAAAAACATTAGATAAAATTTTTTAACTTTTTTTCAACAAAAAAAATCTATTTTAATTAAATATTGACCTTAACTATTATTACTAAAATTTTATTTAAAAAATTTCTTTATTAAGTTTACTAAAAGACTTTATAATAATTAACTAGTAATATTATTAAATGCAAAATAATAAACCTATTTTTAATCTCGTTACGGGTGGAGCTGGTTTTTTAGGATCTAGCTTGATTGATAGATTAATGCATAATAACGAAAATGTTATTTGCTTAGACAACTTTTTTACAGGTAAAAGAACAAATATTCAGCATTGGCTTGATCATCCCAACTTCCAATTAATTGAACATGATGTTATTGATCCAATAGATCTTCCAAATATAAATAAAATTTGGCATTTAGCTTGTCCTGCATCTCCAATACATTATCAAATAAATCCTATAAAAACATGTAGAACTAGTTTTCTTGGGAGCTACAATATGCTCGAATTATCAAAAAAGAGAAATGCAAAAATTTTACTTGCTAGTACAAGCGAAATCTATGGAGATCCACAGGTAAATCCTCAGAAGGAGACCTATAATGGCTATGTAAATACTACAGGTATTAGGAGCTGTTATGACGAAGGGAAAAGGGTGGCAGAAACTCTTTTCTCAGACTACAGAAGAATTCATAATATTGACATTAGAATAATGAGGATTTTTAACACTTATGGTCCCAGAATGAGACCTGATGATGGAAGGGTTATAAGTAATTTTATTGTTCAAGCTTTAAAAGGAAAAAGTTTAACTATAAATGGAGATGGAAGTCAAACAAGATCATTCTGTTATGTAGATGATTTAATAAATGGGATGATAAGTTTAATGAGATCTGATTATCAATTTCCGATAAATATAGGCAATCCAAATGAGTTTACTATAATTAAATTAGCAGAAAAAATTAAACATAGAATCAATCCAAATTTAAAATTTATTTTCAAAACACTACCACAAGATGACCCAATACAAAGGCGTCCAGATATTAAATTAGCTTTTGAAAAGTTAGAATGGGAACCTTATATAAATTTCGAAGATGGCCTAGAACTTACTATTAATTGGTTTAAACAAATATTATAATAACTATTAGAAAAGCTATGATTTATATTAATCTTAAAAAACTGTCGAAAATCCTATAAAAATCTTATAAATGAAATATATTCTTAAAAAATTTATAAATTTCAACAGAAATACTCTTGTTTTTTTAATTTATGCATTATTGATAAATCAACCATTTAAATTATATGCAGAGGATAATTCAAATCACTTAAAATTAGTTCAGCAAGATAAAGATAAAAATAAATCTGAAATTAAAAGTGAATATATATTAGGTTCAGGAGATAGTATTTACATAAAATTCGAAGGAATTGAAGATTACTCAAAGATATACTCTATTAACCCCGAAGGTAATCTGCAACTCCCCGAAATAAATAATATCTATGCCAGTGGTCTTACTTTAAGTGAATTAAAAAATAAACTAATCAATTTATACGATGAATTTATAATTGATCCTAATTTTAATTTAACAATAGCGTCTTATCGAAGAGTGAAGGTCTATATATCTGGTGAAGTCAATAGTCCAGGATTATATGTATTGGATTATTCGCAGGATAATAAAACAATTAATCAAACTTCAAATCCATTAGGTGTTTCTTCAAACAGCGTAAATAATAATGTAACCCAGGTGCCTACGCTTTTTAATGCTATTAAGTTGGCTAATGGCGTAACTAATAATGCCGATTTATCTAAAATAACAATTATAAGAAAAAATTCAATAAGCCAGGGAGGAGGTAAAATCAAAGCTAATGTTAACTTGCTCAATTTAATTACAAACGGCGATCAGACACAAAATATAAGATTATTAGATTCTGATTATATATTGGTTAAAAAAAGCAAAAATGTTATTAAAGAGCAAATCCTTGCAATAAACAAGACCAATCTAAGTCCTGAATTTATGAAAGTTTATATTACAGGAAATGTAATTAATGCTGGTCAATTAGATTTAGATCAAGGAACATCTCTGGTTCAGGCAATAGCATTAAGTGGTGGAAAAAAAATTATGACAGGGAATATAGAATTTCTTAGATTTGATAGAAATGGAGTTACAAATAAAAGGACTTTCAGATATGACGCAAATGCCAAAATCAATTCAGAAAAAAATCCAATTTTAATGGATGGTGATATCATTAATGTCAGAAGGACCTTGTTAGGAAGTACTACAGAAATTCTTAAAGAAATTTCCTCCCCAGTTTTGACTGGATACGGAATTTATTCACTTTTTGACTAAATCTTTTATATAAACCCCATAATGATTCCTAAATTAGATAATAAAAATACGAATGAGAACGAGATAGATTTGAAGTCTCTATTTAGAATTTGTATAAGAAATAAGCTATTCATTTCAGTTATAACTTCTACTGCCACCCTTTCAACAATATTTTTTTCCTTATCTCAAACCCCTATATATCAAGGTAATTTTCAAATACTAGTTAGTAAAAATGAAGGACAAGGTTTTCGTGGAGATAATACTAACGAAAAAATAAACTTACTTTTAGGAGGAGAAAGCAATGATAATAAAACACAAGAATACATTTTAAAAAGTCCATTAGTACTAAAACCGGTATTTAATCTTGCGATTGAAGAGTATAAGAAGAGAGGGGATACAAGTTTATTATCATATGAAATGTGGGTTAAAAAATATTTACAAATAGGTTTTGAAGATGGAACCCAAGTTCTTAAAATAAGTTTTCAAGATTCTGATAAAGATTTTATACTTGAGATACTTAATCAAATAAGTAAAAAATATCAAAACTATTCTAAACAAGTTAAAGAAAGAGATCTTATTAAAACCCTCAACTATTTAAATAAACAACAAAAAGCTCTAACAAAAATTTCTCAACAATCTCTAAAAGAACTTAATTCTTTTTCACTTAAAAACGGATTAGGGAGTCTTGATGGTTTATTTTCAATAGAGTCTGTAACTCCTCAAGAAGAAGGGAATAAAGAGAAAGTAAACATAGACGGGACTTCTTCAAACATGTTTAGTAAAGATGCAAGCCAAAGATATAAAAATCAATTTAAAGTTCTCGAAGAATATGAAGCCGCTCTGACAAATTATTCTTCAAAATTAAAACCTAACTCTCAATTAATAAAAAATCTTAAACTTAAGATTAAAAATCTAAAAGAGAATTTAAAAAGACCTAACGAAATTTTGTTAACTTACAGAGAACTAACAAAGATAGCGATTAGAGATGAAAGTTTATTATTCAATATAGATAAACAACTAGAAATAGTAAAACTAGAAATTGCTAAACAAAGAGATCCATGGGAGCTGATTTCAGTACCAACGATATCAAAAGATAGGATTTCTCCTCAAAGAAAGAAAACTGTAATGACAGGCTTTGTAAGTTCTTTATTGATTGCAAGTTTTTTATCTATTTGGAAAGAAAAGAAAACTGGGAAAGTTTATGAATTAAGTGATTTAATTTCTTTATTGAATTGTAATTATTTAGATTCTCTTTATTTGAATAATGATTATATTAATATCAAACTAATAGAAGATGCTTTAAAGAAAGGTAATAAAAATCAAAGTACTAAAAAATCTAATCAAGAATTTAGTATTTTAAAATTTACTAAAGATAATATTAATTATTTTATAAGGAATTACAGCTTTATCAATTTCAAAAATGAAGAAATATCTAAAAATAATAAATTAATTATTTTTATATCTCCAGGAATGATTAATCTAAATCAAATAGTACTGTTAAATAAATATATCAAAATCTACCCAGATAAATTTATTGGATGGTTCTATTTAAATGACCAGGAGATTATTTAAAAATAGGGATTAAACTTTTCTCCACACTGCTAAAAGCCTTCCTTGAATATGCACTTGATCTAGATTTAGAATAATAGGATCATAATTTGGATTAGCAGCCTCCAAATGAATTTGATTACCTTTTTTAAAAAAATATTTTAAAGTAGTACCTAATCCTGGAACTAGGGCAGAAACAATATCTCCATTTTTTAAGGAAAATTTATTTTCTACTGGCTCCATTAAAACCATATCCCCATTTGCAATATAAGCATCAATCATTGAATCTCCATTAACAGTTAAGGCAAAAACACCTTTTTTTTTAAGAACAGCAGACACATCAAGCTCTTCAGTTACGTCTGAAAACGTATCAACAAGGCCCCCAGCTGCAATAGAACCTAGTATTGGAACTCCTTCGAACATACTTGAGGCAAGCTGAAGTGTCCTCGCCTTGCCCCCTTCCCATGATAAGTAACCTTTCTCTTGTAAATGCTTCAATCTGCTTTGAATTGGGGCAGGAGATTTCAAACCCATCGCTTTCATCATTTGCCTTATAGAAGGACTATATTTTGTCGCTTTTATATAGTCTTCAATCCAATCTAAAAGCTGTCTTTGAGCCTGAGTTAGATCAATATTAGTTTTATTTTCCAAAAAAATAAATTATGCTAATACATTTGTACCTATAAAAGCAAAAAAAAGCAAGCTCTACAACTTAAATCATAGATGCGAGTAATGCTTGCTGGGCATACAACCTATTTTCAGCCTGTTCGAAAATTCTATTTCTATCACCTTCCATGACTTCTTCAGTAATTTCTTTACCTTTATATGCAGGTAAACAATGCATTACTATTGCCCTTTTATTTGCAATATTCAAGAGATCTTGATTCAAACAAAAATTCTTAAATATTTTTTCTTTAGATTCCTTCTCATCTTCCTGACCCATTGAAGACCATACATCTGTATAAAGAACATGAGCTCCCTTTGCGGCTTGAAAAGGATCATCAGTTATGATTATCTCACCTTTATCCAAGTTATTTTTTTTAATTTGAGTAATGAGAGAAAAATCCGGTTCAAAACCTTTTGGGCATGCAATTCTCACCTCACACCCTAATAAAGAACCACATATTAATAGTGAATTAGCCACGTTATTACCATCACCCACATAGCAAATAATTTTATTTTTAAATTCATTAAATTCCTCTTTAATTGTGAGGTAGTCCGCTAGAGCTTGACATGGGTGTTCCTGGTCAGTCAAAGCATTAATAACGGGGATTGTTGACCATTTTGCATATTCTTCTATATATTCCTGTTTAGAAGTTCTTACTGCAATTGCATCACAGTATTTACTCAAAACCCTAGCAGTATCCTTAATAGATTCTCCCCTTCCTAATTGTGCTGTCTCTGGATTTATCTCTATCGTTTGACCTCCTAATCTAAACATTGCTACTTGAAAACTCACTCTTGTTCTTGTAGAAGATTTATCAAAAATAAGTCCTAAAACTTTTTCCCCAACATTTAGTTTAATTCGGTTTTCTTTGAGGCTAATAGCCAAATCAATTAAATATTTTATTTCTGACTCAGAAACATCAAGACTAGAAATAAAATTTTTGTTTGAGATTTTCTTAACTTCCAACATATATTCTTAATTAACATACTTAAGCAGGCATTTTGCTCTCAGCGAGGAGGGACTTAAGATCTTCTCCTTCAATAACTTCTTCCTTTAGAATCTTTTGGGAAATAGACTCTAACAAAGGTAGATTATTTCTCAATATTTTTAAAGCTGTTTCATGCGCATCATCAACTAAATCTCTAACTTCTTTATCAATTGCCTGTGCAGTCGCATCGCTTACAGATCTTCTTGGGTTATTCCCATTTCCTAAGAATTGACCTCCGCCCTGTTTATCATAAGCAAGGGGACCAAGAATATCGCTCATGCCAAATGTACCTACCATTTGTTCAGCTATATCAGTAGCTCTCTGTAAATCATTGGAGGCTCCAGTTGTGATTTTCCCGAAAACAACCTCCTCTGCTGACCTACCTCCCAACAGAGTAGCTATTTGACCTTTTAATTCCTCTTTAGAATTCAAAAACCTTTCTTCCGTCGGAAGTTGAAGAGTATAACCTAATGCACTCATACCTCT
>MDSZ01268300.1_pt1 | contig 10217 bp, 9 predicted proteins | sample 811201 | NCBI WGS metagenome assembly MDSZ01 (sample SAMN05326647, study PRJNA326480) | marine metagenome | isolation source: seawater | place: Indian Ocean: North | collected 2010 | reverse complement strand
TGAAATTATGCTAATTGAGCCCCGTGGCGTTATTAATACAGGCGAAAATCAAAATGATTTGACCGCATCTAATGATGTATGGATTTAATTATATTCTTACTTATTCAGCATGAATTTCTAAAAGTTCTATTGGAATAATTTGTAATGATTCTTCATGTGTTGCTTCTAAATTAACTGGACAAGCAACACCCTTTTCCGCAGCTTCCAACCATGTTCTAGCACAAACACACCAACGATCCCCTGCTTTCAGGCCTGGGAAATTGTATTGAGGTGCTGGAGTTATCAAATCATTCCCCTTAGATTTAGCAAATTGTAAAAATTTATCAGTTAGAATACAACATACTGTGTGCAAACCATGGTCGTTGTTGTCAGTGTTACAACATCCATCTCTATACCAACCAGTAAGAGGTTTTGATGAACAACTCTGTAATTCATCTCCAAGGACATTAATACTAGGCTTCATAATTAGTCCCAAACAAAACTAACACATTATCTCTTGTCGTAAAAGAGCGCGAAGGGAGGGATTTGAACCCCCGAGTCCATGGGACACCGGTTTTCAAGACCGGCGCAATACCAGGCTATGCGACCTCCGCCTAAACCTCCGAAGACTAGTTACTTTCAAGTATTTGCTTATATTTTCAACCGTCTCTTTTTCAATGGAAGAGGTTATCGGACCGTCATGGGCCGAGCCTCTTTGGCATCTGTTTTGCTAATTTCGCTGCTTTTAGTAGGATGTTTTGGAGTGCCAATGGCAGAATGGGGCGATGGTAATGGTGAATTTGAGGCGAAATGGGATAATAATCCTGAAACTTTATTCAATGTAACTTCAAAATTATCTGATGAAGTTGCTCAAATGGATATTAATTTACAAGGTTGTGATGACGCTGGAGGCGAAATAAAAGCGGGAAGTACTGGAGAAGTAACAAGAGAAGTGAAAGTGTCAGGATGGCTTATGGCCAGTAAACATTTTACAGAAGGCGTAAGAGAACCTAGTGAAAAAGTAATTACTACATCTGTTTTTATTGGTCTTGATGGTTTTGATGTTGCTAAAGATAAAACCTTTGAGGACTATGATAAATTTAATTTGAAAGAATGGGATATGCCTACATCTCTTTCTACAATGCCCAAATTAGATAGTAGTAGTCTTGATCATTCAAAATATGGTGTTATAGGATTAATTCCCGCTAACGAAGAAGTATTGGACGGTTTTGCATCATTAAATGAATGGCATCAGCCAATTGAAATTGTAGGTTATGCTGTAAACCTTCTAAATCCAACTGCACAGGTAGTTGCTGGACAATGGGAAGTTGGAGAAGATTGCAGAGCAATAGAATTAGCACAAACAGGAATTTCAATGGTTGTAACTGGAATTAATCTTGAAGATGAATCTGTTTCAATGGATGGGAAAGGCTGGAAAAAAGGTGATGTGCCATACATTGGTACATACTTATACCTATTATTGGTGTTAATTGCAGGAGGTGGAGGTGCATTCTTACTGTTTACATTCTCAGTTGGAATGGAAAGACATGGAGCAAAATCTGCTGCAAAAGCAATGCTAACAGATGCTCAAATGAAAATGGCGAAAGTTGTCCGTAAAGATGTTAAGAAAGCCAAAAAAGATGGGCTTGATATGTCGGCTGGATCAATGATTGCTACTGAGGAAAAGGACGAAGGTAAAGCAAAAGTAACCCAGAAATTAGATGATTTCGATGTTGAAAGTGTCCTTAGTTCAATTGGGGAAGGTAGAGCACAAGGTGCTGAATTAGGTGGAGGAGGCGTCGTACTTACTGATGATGCATATGATATGGGCGACCAATTACAAGATTCAATAGATTCTGGAGGAGTAAACCTTGGCGATTCTACTGAAAGAATTGGACATACGCTAGCATTTGATATAGATGACATTCTAAATCCAGAAGCTGAAGAGGAGAGTGAGTTTGAATTTACAGCGCCTCAAAGGACTTCTAGAGAACCATTGGATAGGAAGAGGGTTACTGGAAGACAAAGTGTTTCTTCTAATGAAGAAGTAAACACACCTAATGAAAGAGGCCCTCCAAAAAGAAGAGCAGTTAGAAAAGCAAAGAAAACTGGAGAGGATTCTACTAGAAAGGGGCCACCATCAAGAAAATCTCCTCCAAAAAGAAAACCTGATCTTGATGATAGTGATGATTTCTCAGATTTCTCATTCTAATCCCAAGGGACTTGTATAGAGCCTCTAATCCATAATTGTTTACTATAATACTCTAAAAGTGCTGGTGTTTGCATACAAGGTTCTCCATCTGCTTGAACATACAATGGAGGATTGTGAGATTCATCAGAAGGGTTGTCGTTTTCATCCACAGATTTTATTTCTAATCTTTTACATGGTTTTTGTTCAATCCCCCATTTACCTACATGCTTACCTTTTTTTAATGGCCCCATTAATCTTAACATCTTGATTTTACTTAACCCCCATGCATGACATAATTGACCATGTTCCAAAATGGGTGAAGCACCTGGGCAAACTTTGTAACCCCCGCCAAACATTTCTGTAGTAGTTACAGCAAGCATCGAAAAGTCTACAATTTGGCCCTCTTCATCATTAATTTTTACCCACGCCATTTTCTTTTTCCAAGGAAGTATTTCTGTAATTCCCAAATAGGTATATTTCAAAGCACCTTTAATCCATTTTCCTCTCTTTAATTTAGCTCTTGATGTCGCAGAAGTTACTCCACAATCAGATTCTAAAAACACCCATCTGACCACTCTTCCATCAATGTCTGGTTCGCCATCCCATTTGGAATTATTACTAGGTTTTGGATAATTATCAACAGAAGGTGCAGGAGTTCCTTGAAGACGAAATGCACCTACATGACGGTCTACTCCATTAATTAAAATGTCTACAATTTTTTGTGAATCCTTTAATGGTATATTATGTGCTCTAGCAACATCATTACCTGTTCCTGCAGGAATAATTCCTAATTTTTTATTGGAACCACGAAGCCCTGAAGCAACTTCATGTACTGTCCCGTCTCCTCCACAAGCAATCACACACTCAATATCTTCTCTTTCTCTAAGTGAATATGCTATTTCTGAAGCATGACCCACATATTCAGTAAAAATAGTTTCAACTTCAACATTTTTTTCTTTAAGAATATCTTCGTTTTTTTTCCAAAACTTCAATGCTCTTCCATCTCTACCAGCCGGATTAACAATACATGCAAATTTTGGCATAATACATGGGGAGAAGGTCATAACTTGAAAGTCTTCTTATTGTTTTAAATTATCATCAAAACAAAAAGGTAAGAGCCACTGGACTAAATCAATGGATTGGTCAGAACCAGATGTTGTATTCATGCAAAGATCTCTTGAAGTTGCTGAAAGAGGACGAGGAAAGGTTCGTCCAAATCCATTAGTTGGATGTATTTTAGTAAAGGATGGTGAAATAATTTCAGAAGGATGGCATGATCATCTAGGAGGCTTGCATGCTGAACAAATGGCAATTGCAAACGCTGAAAAAAATGGAAAAACAACAAACGGGTCTATTGCTTATATTACTTTAGAGCCGTGCAATCATTTTGGAAGAACTCCACCTTGCACTGAAGCATTACTTTGGGCAGGAATACAAGAAGTTGTAATAGCACATATTGATCCTAATCCAACTGTAAAAGGGGGAGGCATACAAGCTCTGAAAGATGCTGAAATAAATGTTCGTTTAGGATGTTGTGAAAATGATGCTGCGATTCAAATGCAATCTTTTCTTAATTGGTGTCATAAAAAAATACCACTTGTAACATTAAAAATGGCTACAGATTGTGATGGTTATATTGATGATAGATCAAAAGATAGTCAAAGATTTTCATCTGAAACTACTTTGAATGCAGTCCATAAATTAAGGTCATACTCTGATGCAATTTTAGTTGGAGTAAATACAGTAATTAGAGACAACCCCTTATTAAATGTTAGAAGAATAAACAAAGATCATGTTAAAGATCCTCTAAGAATTGTTATGGATGGAAATTTAAGAATACCATTAGAAAGCAAGTTGTTAAACGATGGCATGCCAACATTAATTGTTTATGTTAATGAAAATAAAGATAAAATAAAAAGATTAGAACAAAAAAAGGCTGTTGAATTATTAAAAATAAACAAATGCGATGAAGGTAATATTGAACCAAATGAATTACTAAAAATACTCGGTGAAAGAGGATTACAAGAATTACTTATTGAAGGTGGTACAGAAACGGCAAGAAGATTTGTAAAATCTAATTTAATAGATCGAATTTTGATGTTTCGGAGTCCAATTAGTTTCAAAGAACCTGTAAAGGGTTTAACAGGGCAAGAAATTGTAGGTTTAGGGCTTGAAAGGTTACCTGACATATATTATGAAGATGATTGCTTAGAAAGATGGTGTAGGGGCTCTTGGCCTGCAAAAAATTGGCCATAATCTCTATGTATAGAAAATATTGATTTACCTAAAAGGTTCAAGTTATTTTATGAGTGAAGAGTTTACGGTTGCTGGCCAATCAGTGCCAAAAATTACAGAGATTGTTGGAATTATAATGATTTTATGGGGTATATTGACCTACATCTTGACTGAAATGTCAAGCCTGACTTCATTAATTCCTTCAATGGTAGGAACACCAATATTTTTAATGGGATTTTTAACCAAAAAAATGCCTGAAAAGAAGAAATTGTTTATGCACATATCATCAGCATTGGGTTTGATTGCTACTTTAGGAGGATTAATGGCATTTAATGGGATTATGGATGGAGATTGGAGTATGTCAACGATTTCACAATTATTTTTATTAATTGTTGGTGGAACATATACAACAATTTGTGTTAAATCATTTATTCATGCAAGAAAAAATAGAGAGGCTGCTGAAAATTAATTTTTACATGGGCAAGTTGAAAATGCATTGAGAATACGCAATCTCATGCAGATGCCAAAGCGTAGCAATCTTTCCATTCATTGGAGTCTAGATTCATCTTGTGTTTTTCTCAATCACGGCTCTTTTGGTGCTACACCGATTTTTGCACAGGAAGAACAACTTCGTTGGCGAAATATTATAGAAAATGAGCCTGTGAAATTTTTTGAAAAAACTGCTCCAGAAGTAATGCTTAAAGCAAGAAAAGCAATCGCAAAAATGGTAAATTGTAATTCTGATGATCTTGCATTAATTGAAAACGCAACAACAGGTGTAAACACAATAATGCGTTCACTAGAATTTAATCCCGGAGATGAGATATTAGTTCCTGATCATGCTTATCAAGCTTGTAGAAATGCTATTGATTATGTAGCAAAAAGGTGGGGAGCAATAGTTAAAACATGCAAAATTCCATTTCCAATAGAAAACAAACAAATTGCTATTGATGCCATAATGTCCAAAGTTACTGAAAAAACAACACTAGTAATGATTGATACAGTTACCAGTCCTACAGGATTAAAAATGCCATTTGGTGAATTAATTAAAAAATTAGAGGGAAGGGGGATAAATGTTCTTCTTGATGCTGCCCATGGAATTGGCATGATTGAACTTGATTTGAATAAACTTGGTGCTTCATTTACAACAAGCAATTGTCATAAATGGTTGTGTGCACCAAAGGGTTCTGCATTTCTTCATGTTAGAAAAGATTTACAAGAAAAAATACACCCATTAACTATCAGTCATGGAATGACTTTTCCACTTGAAAATACTACCCGTTTTCGAAATGAGTTTGATTGGACAGGAACTAGAGATATTACATCCCATTGCTCTCTTCCAACCACTATTGATGGAATGGCAAATCTAGTTGAAGGAGGTTGGCCTAAAATAATGAAAATGAATCATGAATTAGCAATAAAGGCCAGAGAAATTATTTGTAAACGTTTAGGAATTGAAAAACCATGTCCAGATGATATGATTTCCTGTATAGCAACAATACCTCTTCCAGGAATTACAACTGGGGGCATACCACTACATGAGCCAGATCCATTACATGAATTATTACAAGAAAAATATAAAATTCAAATTCCAGTATGGTCTTGGGAATCTCCAAAAGGAAGATTTATTAGAATCTCTGCTCAATTATACAACAGTATAGAAGAATATCAATATCTAGCTGAAGCACTTGCAATCGAATTAGGAATTTAAGTGGGCACAGCAGGATTCGAACCCGCGTCGTCGGATCCGAAGCCCGACAGGATATCCAAGCTACCCCATGCGCCCTACTCTTGGTAAATAAGGGGGTTATTCAAAGGTCTCCATCTAATTTAACTAAACAAATCCTATATCGCATTAGCATAAATTAACATTCGTGCCAAAGAACCATGAATCGGAATTGCATGCATACTGATAATTTCCCACCCAGATTGATTAAATTGAGATTTTAGTTGGATTGTACTATAATCTCCAAGATCAATATCACCAATAATAGGTTCATTTATTCCTTGAATGCCTGGTTTAATTGGAAGAAAGCAAACTAATTTTGAATTTGAATTAATCCCCTTTGCTTTACGGGAATTTTTTAAAACATCTAAAAACAACCCTTGTCTTTTTTCGCTTTTCCAAGCATTTTTCCCATAAGGGGGGTCAAAAACTAATCCATTAATCTGAACTCCTTTATTTTCTAATAGTTCTACAATATCTAATGCATTCCCATGGAATACTTGTTGTGATTCAACCTCACCTGTATATGTTTTTAACCAATCTAAATTTTGTTTAGTTCCATTAACCATTTCAATATCCAAATCAATTCCAACCATTGGTTGATTCAATAATGCCCCTTCCAAAAGTACTCCCCCTGTACCACACATAGGATCACAAATAATATCTTCAGAATCTCTAATAACAAAATTTAGAGCTACTCTTGCTAACCTTGGATCAAGACTAATTGGTTTGAAAAATGGTCTTTCGGTAGCTACTCTTTGAACCCAACCATCTCTTGGATGATTAGAAATATTCCTTTTACCCCAAAAAATATGTTCTGAAATACCATCTATTACTATCATCAATTCAACATTAGGTGATTCTAAATTAATGTTCCATCCCTTTTTTTTCAAAACATCTCCACAAAAAATTGCTAGCTTTTGACCATTAATACCACTAATTCCTCCTTCAATTCTTAACCATCTAACGGCTATACTTTCTCCTTCAATATATTCTAAATTATTATCATTAATCCATCCTTCAAGTACATTTTCTAAACTAGAAATATCTGTGGTCAATCCAAATGGGGATAAGCATTCATCTAAAGTTGCTGAACGATTAAGATCTCCAAAAAAATCGTAAGGTGAATCTACTAGCATAACCCTTTTACCAAACCTAAAGGGTCTTTTTTTACATAAGATTTCCATCTCTGTACGAAATAAACTTGGGTGCCATCCGCTACCAACTAATATCGCTTGCACATGTTCGGCAATACATCTCATTACTCAGGCTATCGGATAACATATAAACGAATGGTATATTTCTAAATTAGTATTCCAATGTGTATGGGGCGTAAAATGAAGGCAAACAAAAGCATGTTATTTGCGTCTATAATTATTATGATTTTATGCCAGATTTCCACAGTAAATTCAGAAAATACAGGACTTCAAGAACAACCTGGATTTAATGAAAAACGTGTTCTTAGTTTTGATAGGCCAACATTATTCATGTTTGGAGAACAAACCGCTGGACCTGTAAATGAGTGGCCTACATGGAATCATGCAAATAATGCAGATGAAGGTAATTCGGATAATTTATTTTCAGAAGATGGGCTTATTGTGCCTGGAAATCCAAATAATGGCGGTGGAGCGAGAGAATTTACATTTAAAGGATGTATTGACTCTAGTTGCAGCCCAAACAATGAATCAATACCATTAATAGAAGGAGAATATGTAACTGGAAGTCTAATATTGAATATTGGATGTAATTCTGGAGGATGTAGAACTGATGTCACTGTAACATTAAGTATGAATGGTAATGATTTACAATCAGTTTACATGGAAAGTGGAAATGCTGAAGGAAATGAAGATAAATATGAATTTGTTTTTGATCAAGCAAAATTTACAGATAATATGATTCCTGCTGGTGCAGAATTTGACATAAGAGTTTCTTTCCAGAAACCTGCGGGAACTTTTGATTTTTATGAATTATATTTGAAAGATGAATTTACGATTACATTTCCAATGATGCCTGAGGTTGTTTATCCGATACCTGAAACGGATTTTGACCCAATAGATGGAAATTGGAAATCACCTTATGCAGTTAGTGGTTCAGGTTTTACATCCAAAAATGTGCAATCAAATACAATTATAATGCCAATAATTGCATTTACATTATTAACTACTGGAATAATAGTTTTTTCAATATTAAGTCCGCCACTAAACTGGGCAAAAATCCCTGCCGTGCTTTTGATAATTTTTTCACTGGTTGTGCCTGTCTTAGTTGCACCAATCTTAACATATGCCGAAGTAAATAAATATCAAAATACAGATACAGATCCAAATCTTTATTCGGTTCCAGATTTAATTGGAATGCAAACTCAAAAAAGTTCATTCATAGGTGATTTAGTTGCAGAGGATAATTTCTTGTTATGGGTAGACAATTCATACATCTTTACAAACAGTCTAAAAAACAATACAAATGAGCAACAAAATGTTTTTGGTTTAGGATTTGAAAATTATGAAGATATTATTGAAAATGAACTTGAATCATCTAAACATGGACGAATGATTTTACAACTTTATTTTTCAATTCTTGAAATTGATCCTAGCGAAGGTTCTGGAATTCTAATAAATATTACATTAGTAAATGATACTACAACAAATCAAATTGTACCATCTTTTGCTACTCAAAAAGATGGAAATAAAGTATTCATTAATGAAGATAATCCAAGATGGGTTGTTCCACAAGAAGCCATAACAGTTATTGGTGAAAAAGTGAGTTGGAGATTGTACCCATTACTAGGGTTATTACCAGCAATAGGGCTTTTGTCTTACGGAATTTATGCTGAAATAAAGAGGTTAGAACCTGATGATGAAGAATATGAAGAATATTTAGATGTTGAATAGGTGGAAATATGGTTTCAAAAAATGTGGGCTCTTATGATCGATTATTAAGGGCATTTGCTGGTGGTGGTCTTGCAATTGCAGAACTTGGAGGTTATCTAGGAAATATTGAACAATATTTCCATTATTTTGCAATTGGAATGGCTATATGGTTAATTGGAACTGGAGCATCTGGAAATTGCCCCACATATACATTAATTGGAATTTCAACATGCCCCCATAATGATGAAGAAAATAAGAATTTGGAGTCTCAATAGGTGAGAAAATGGGTTGTAATCTAAAGGATTTATCAAATCCAATAAAAATTGAGTTGAATTCATTAGTTGGGAAAAAAGTAGGGATTGATGCTTTTTTAGTTGCTTTTCAATTTCTCACTTCTATAAGAGATAGGAGTGAAACTGGTGATGGTGGCCCATTAAAGGATTCAAAAGGTAGGCCTGTATCTCATTTAATGGGTTTTTTAGATCGTACTACAGGATTATTAGAAAAGGGTATAATTCCAGTTTTCATTTTTGATGGGAAACATCCAGAACTAAAAGCAGATACTATTGCAATGAGAAAACAATCAAGTATTGATGCTGAAGAAAAATGGAAAAATGCTTTGGAAATTGGTGATTATAAAGAAGCACAAAAATGGGCACAACGCTGTATTAGATACACTCCTGAAATGGTAGAAGAAACTATTGAAATGTTACATTTGCTAGGCGTCCCTGCATTCAGAGCAGCTGCAGAAGGTGAAGCTCAGGCGGCAGTTATGGCAGCAAAAGGAGACATAGATATTGTAGCCACTCAAGATTGGGATGCATTACTTTACGGGGCTCCAATCTTAATAAGAAACATAATGAGTGATGGTAGCAAAAGAATGGGAAGAACGATTAAGGCTGAAAAAATAATTTTAAATGAATTATTAACTGAAAATAATTTGACTAGGGAAGAATTAATTGATTTGGGAATCATGATTGGGACGGACTTTCATCCAGGAATAAAAGGAATTGGTCCAAAAACAGGTTTAAAACTGATAAAGAAATTTGGAAATATTGAAAGAATTTGTGCTGAAAAAGAAATTGATATCCCAGAAAACCTTGACTTAATTCGAGAAATATTTCTTAACCACCCAATAAATGAAAATTATGATCTTAATTTAAAACCTGTAAATTTAGAATCATTAAAAGAGTGGTTATTATCTAGAGATTTTAGTGAT
>MDSZ01248675.1_pt1 | contig 10218 bp, 8 predicted proteins | sample 811201 | NCBI WGS metagenome assembly MDSZ01 (sample SAMN05326647, study PRJNA326480) | marine metagenome | isolation source: seawater | place: Indian Ocean: North | collected 2010 | reverse complement strand
TAGCCTCTTTTTGAGATATGTGGCCATCCTCCAATGCAACGGCAATAGCTTCAGTAAGGGCCGCTTTCTTGTATTCCATCCGCTTAGTAAAGCCCGCTCCTAGTATCCCTGTTACCAGTGCAATTGACGCGACACCCATGACCGCAGTGATCGCAGAAATAATTTTTCCAATAGGCGATATGGGAACAATATCCCCGTACCCGACTGTCGTAAGCGTAACAATAGACCACCACATTGCTTGAGGTATTGATCCAAACGCATCAGGTTGGATATTCGATTCTACGAGGTAGACCGCAGTGCTTGACAAAAATAGAGAGACCATCAAAAGGTAAACAGCTGCAAGCAGTGCTTTTCTTTCATACACAACGGCTGCGATTAGATCGTCAATAGCTGAGGTGTATTGGTTTAATTTTAATAGCCTTAAAAGACGGAGGGCTCTTAAAACCCTCAAGTCTATCCCGGGAATTAAAAACTGAAGTAAAAAAGGGAGTATTGCTATTAGATCTATGAGACCAGAAAAACTCGATACATATCCTAGCCTTCTGGATTTACCAAGAGGCCGGACAGTCGTAACAAGGGCCGGAGCGCTGTAGATCCTTGCAATATACTCCACTGTAAAAAAAAAGATTGAGAAACACTCGAATAAGAAAAACTCCGTTGCAAATCTACTGTTCACGCTGTCGATTGATTCCAACACAACGGCTAAAAGGTTCAGAAAAATTAGGAGCGCGAGCACAGACGCGGTCCAGCTAGCTCGGCTGGGGTTATCTGGCTGAGGTTCAAAATAGCTTGCAACTAGCTCTGTTGCGGATCTCATTGACATTACCCCAATTGCAAATGCGACGTTTGGCATTAACTTTATGGATTTAATATGTCACAGTAAGATGAAAAGATGTAATCAAAATACGTTTGAGTCTGGGGATCATGTGCGCATGAATGACATGCATCGAGAGCGCTGGATATGTTCATAGGGTCCAGCCCCCAAACTGCGTCATTGATAACGGCTGTCTCTAAGGTGGCACCCACAGACGCGCCGGTATTAATCCGCGGGCCAACGGGTGTTGGAAAAGAGTTGGTTGCGAAGCGCTTGCACGAGCAGTCTGGTCGCACCGGCCGATTCGTAGCAATCAACTGTAGTGCCATCCCTGCTGAGTTGATGGAGAGCGAGTTATTTGGTCATTCCAAGGGTGCTTTCTCAGGTGCGGTGAGCAGTTTCGCAGGCAGAATTAGGCATTCGGAAAATGGCACATTATTTTTAGACGAGATCGGAGACATGGATTCTTCGTTGCAGTCAAAAATGCTAAGGTTTTTGCAGGAAGGCGTTGTAACCCCCGTGGGTTCGAATGAAGAATTCGCCGCTAACACCAGAATTATTTCCGCCACACATCAGCCATTGGAGGATTTAATAAAGCAGGGCGACTTCAGAGAAGATCTTTTCTTTCGCTTAAATGTCATTCCATTAAGTGTAGCAGCCTTATCCGCGCGAGGAGAGGAGATAGCCGAATTCTTCGAATTTTTTGCGGATAAATTTGACGCGTCAATTAAGCCATTTTCTATCGAAGAACGATCGTGGGAGTTAATGCGCAATTACTCCTGGCCGGGAAATGTTAGAGAGCTTGAGGGATTTTGCCAAAGGCTTGCCGCTTTATATCCCGGCGAAATAATTAATTTATACAAGGTGCCGCCCGATTATCTCCCGTCTGGTATGAGTAATACGATATTGCGTTCGGCCAATGATGAATCAAAGACGGACGAACCTGCAAAGGTTAAATGTACTGCTACGTCTAATAGGAGCTCTTCACCTGAAACCTCTGTGGATGAATTGATTGATTTAATCGCGGTAGAAAAATCGCCTATCGCTGGAGACGCCAAAAGCTTGAAAGACAGAGTTGACAACTATGAGCGAAAGCTCATTGAGTTTGCTTTAGACAAACAATCTGGAAATGTGTCACGCGCCGCAAAAAGTTTGGGAGTTAAACGAACCACCTTGATTGAGAAGATATCTCGATGGGCTAAGTAGGGGGTGTCAAAATTACGACATACCCGTAATTGTTACTGTGAATTTTTTGTAAGTCCCTGATTTAATATCAATTTTTCTGAGTGGTCTCATCTTTGCTATTGAGTCTCTGACGCTCGCAGGCAACGAAAAATGAGATCACCAACCAAGAACTTGTCATTAATGCTTTTGGAACTTCGAGGTTCGGAATTTCCGCTCAACAGCCTCGAGGCGACGTTGTCCTGTCGGGTCCAAACCACACAAGATTCCTCAGGCCTCGACAAACTTAATGACGATCAGGTTGCAGTTTTCTGTGTAGGCCAAAAATGGGGCGATGCGATTCCTTTATTTGAGCAGTCCGCGCAGCGAATTGGACTTCACCCGCTTGGGGTTGCTCTAATACCTAGTGGCGATATCACAGCAGCTCGCCGGTTAGGCGAGCTCGGCGTTCGGAAGGTAGTGGGATATACACAAACTACTGATGGCCTCCAATCTAGTCTGATTGACGATATTTTATCTTTCGCTTCAAGCTCTGGCGGTCGCTCTTTGCCACGAAGTGACGATAAGCCTCATAGTGACAGGCGAGCTGTCATTTTCGCCGATGAAACAAGCAAATCTTTGCTGGAGCTTGTGAGACGATTAGCGGGTTTTGATGTAAGCACTTTGCTGAGCGGCGAATCTGGCGTTGGTAAAGAGGTCATTGCAAAAATTCTTCATGATCAATCGCCCAGAGTGTCGCGACCTTTTGTTGCACTAAACTGCGCCGCAATTCCCGAAAACTTAGTCGAAAGTATTTTATTTGGTCATGTGAAAGGGGCGTTTACAGGCGCTCATCAGGACCAGGAGGGTGTGTTCGAGCAGGCGCACGGGGGAGTGCTTTTTTTGGATGAAGTTGGCGAACTACCTCTGCACACGCAGCCCAAGCTGTTGAGGGCGATTCAAGACCAGAAAGTTTGTCGGGTAGGCGGCAACAAGAGCATTGATGTTGACGTACGCCTTGTCTCAGCAACTAACCGCGACCTCAATATCATGGTCTCAAGTGGTGAGTTTCGAGAGGACTTGTTGTACCGACTAAATTCCTTCCACTTAAGCATCCCCCCGCTAAGAGAGCGACCTTTGGATTTAGAGGCTCTCGCCATCCATTTTGCGGGATCGCATGCCTGCGCGGGAAGAGTTATGCAGTTATCTCAGGACGCTCTGAAGCGCTTGCTTGCACACGATTGGCCCGGAAATGTGCGCGAGCTCGAAAATGTTATTTCGCGGGCGAAAGTTGTCGCAGATATGGATGTTATTTGTGAGGAACATATCTTGTTGGACGCCTGTGTTTCCTCACTGCTGACTAATTACCCTGTCCCGGAAGCATCGTCCAACGCCACCAACCAACTCTCAGATTCACTCGCGACTACGAAAGAGTCCGCTGAGTGGTTGGCTATACAGGATGCGCTCGCTAATACAGCCTCAAAAGCTGATGCGGCTAAGGTTTTGGGGATAAGTCCTAGAACACTCAGACACAAAATTCAGAAACTAAATGAGCGTGGAGACCAGCTACAAAGGAAAATGATATGACTATGTCGATAGAAGCGCAGAACGTATTGAGCATGATCCGGCAAGCAGAAATTGGAGGCGCCCAATCAGCCGCTTCTTCATCGGATAGAAGTGGTGATGTCAAATCGAACTTCTCATCGGATTTGGTGGAGGCACTACGGTCGGTAAACGAACTGCAGCTTATATCAGCTCAGAATAAAATCGATTTTGAGGCCAGCTCTGAGGCTTCGCTTACTGACGTGTTGGTGGACTCTCAAAGAGCATCAGTCGCATTCGAAGCGACTTTGCAAATCAGGAATAAGGTTCTCAAGGCATATCAAGATGTCATGAGCATGCCGGTCTAGGGGGTCTTTAAATGGAGACTTTAAGTTCTACTGCGCAAGCAAGTTTAGCCAGCCCAGCACGAGCAGGTGACGCAATGACTGCTGTTTCAGAGGGTGAAAAAGGAACCGCAGTAACGACGGTTTCTGGTTCTTTACCCGCAGTACAGCAATTTTTTGCACAACCGGCAGTAAAGCGTTCCATGCCTGCCGCAATCGCGATTTTTGCATTTCTTGCATTGCTATTATTTTGGGCAACTCTATCTTCGAAAGAGATGCGAAGCGTGTCCACTGGCATGGACTCTGCTGATATCCAGCTTGCTTATGAGGCTCTGGTAGCGGGAAATTACGATGCGGAGATAGATGTTGTGACTGGCCAAATACTTGTTGAGTCCAATAAGTATCAGGAAGCAAAAATATTTTTGGCATCTCAAGGGCTTCCAAGGTCCGCAACGGATGGCGGCGTTGCGTCTTTATCCGACGATAGCTCCATGACGACTAGCCAGTTTATGGAGCAAGTGCGCTATCAGGGGGCCATGGAAAAAGAGCTCGCGGCTTCAATTGCCCGCATAGGCACAATAGAAACTGCCCGAGTCCACCTTGCTGCTCCGAAACAGAGTGTCTTCGTAAGAGATAGACAACCGGCGAAGGCTTCCGTAATTGTGACTCCCTTTCCCGGTCGCGTGGTTGATCAATCACAGGTTCAATCAATAGTCCATCTCGTAAGTTCGAGTGTGCCTTACTTGGCGCTCGAGGACGTAACGGTAGTTGATCATTTTGGCAATCTGCTTACCAAAAGTGGGACAGACATGTCGTCTTCCCCAGTTGCGAACAATGCGCAGTTCGTTGCTCAAAGGGAGGCTGAGCTCGCTTCGAGGCTAAGGCAGTTGCTCTCACCAGTCCTCGGTCAAGAAAGCATGAGGGTTGCAGTGAACTTAGAGTTAGACTTTACCGAGGTAGAGTCAACGCTTGAGCAATATTTCGATGCTGAGACTGATAGTCCCGAGATCAGGTCAGAGGTATTAACCGAAGATACTCAAACGGGTCTAAAAGCCGCAGAGGGCATTCCCGGCGCTCTAAGTAATGTTCCTCCGGATGAACCAGAAATAATAGAAGAATCCGAAGAGTTAGCTCAGCAACAGGCGGAGACACAAACAACGTCCTCGCGATCGCAAACGACTAGGAATTACGAGCTTGACAAGGAAGTTCGGTATACGAAGCAAATGTCTGGAGTAATTTTGTCGCTGAGCGCGGCAGTTATCGTGGATGAACAGGCACTCAAAAATCTGGCGACTCGTCGATTGCTCGGTGTACCTGCCTCCGCCGTGGGTATCGAAGATGGCGTCTTAACTGAAGATTTTACCGCGACCAGTGCTGTGGCAGCCGATATTTCGTCTGCTGAGTTAGCCGAGGCGATGGACTTTGAGATCGAGCGATTCCGGCAATTAGTAATAGGCGCAATTCCCTACAGCGAAGACAGGGGCGACACCCTGAGTATAACGGCCGCTCCATTTTTTAGAGAAGAAGTAAGTCAGAGCCCCATCCAGTGGTATCAGGATCAGCAATTCTTAACTTGGGGAAAGCACGGCATGACCGTAACGGCCCTTCTTGCCTTCTTGCTTATCGTTGTTCGACCATTACTTCGGGCTTATTTGCCAGATACAGACACTGTTTCTGAGGAGCTAATGGAAGCCTTAGCGGATGGCGAGCTCAGCGAAGCTGATCGAAAAGCACTTGAGGACGGAGAGTCGCTTGACGAAATAAAAGCAAAGTTGAAGCCGAAAAAGTCTTCAATCTCGGCAGATATGCTGGATACAGCTAATAGTTATGATGACAAGGTTGCCGTGGTGCGCCTGTTGGTTGCTGAAGATGCGGGGCGTGTAGCAAACGTTTTGAAGAAGATGATCGACGCTAAATAGGGCGGGATAACAGATGGCTGAGCAAGGCGTAGTAGACAAAGTGGAGTCCGATGGTGACGAACTGCCGGAAGCGGTGCTTCGGGAGCTCCAGGGATTAACAGACACTGAGCGTGCTGCAGTGATAATGCTTTTGTTGGGGGAGAGTCAAGCTGCTGACATCATTCGCTTCATGAGTCCGAAAGAGGTGCAGTCCTTGGGCTCTGCGATGGTTGGCGTTGTCGATCTGTCTCAAGAAACCGTCGATGCGGTTCTAGACGATTTTGTTTCCACGATTAAAAAACAGACAAATTTAGGTCTGGGCACAACAGATTACGTTGAGGCTGTTTTCAAAAAGGCGTTAGGCAATGATAAGGCAAGCACGGTGCTTAACAGAATCCTTCCAGGGTCCAGCAGTAAAGGCTTAGAGATTCTTAGATGGATGGATCCCAGGGCAATTGCAGACATGATAGTAAACGAGCACCCACAGGTCGTCGCCATCATCCTATCAGTCTTGGAATATGAAGCCGCAGCTGACGTAATTAATTTTCTCCCGGAGGAGAACAGAGGCGAGATCCTGCAGAGAATAGCAAGTTTGGAATCTGTGCAACCCTCTGCAATGGAAGAGCTAGAGCGTATCATGGCAGAGCAATTTGCTAACAACTCCTCGGCACAGTCATCCAGTTTTGGTGGTGTTAAAACTGCTGCAAAAATCATGAATTTTGTCAAAGTTGACCTTGAGACTGACATCATGGGCAGACTCGCCGCCATAGATGAAGAGCTGATGCTTCAAATTCAAGACAACATGTTTACCTTTGATAATTTGTCTATGGTCGACAATCGCGCGATTCAGGTTCTCATGAGAAATGTAGAGTCCGATCTACTCATGGTTGCACTAAAGGGTGCTGCAGAGGAGACCCAAGATAAGTTCTTCGAAAATATGTCACAACGAGCAAAAGCCATGTTCGTTGATGATATGGAAGCAAAAGGACCAATGCGGATCTCTGATGTAGAACAGGCACAAAAAGATATTATGCGGATTGCCCGGAAGCTGTCTGATTCTGGTGAGTTAGTGTTAGCAGGTCGAGGTGATGACTTTGTCTGATCGAAACGGGGTAGTGTCGTGGGAGCTAAATACGCTGCTGGACGCTGGGCACAGAGCAAAGAAGTTTGCAGACGGATTATCAGGCAATGGCGGTGTAGCGTCACGTTCTGATTTCATACCAATGAACATTACCGAGGAGGTAGGCCCGCCGACAGTTGAGGAGCAGTGCGAGGCTGAAAAAGTTGAGGCTGAATTTATAAGTACCCAAGAGCCGGATGAAGTGAAAGAGGCTGAAGAGACCCCATTGACAGAGGCCGATTTGCAACGGGCATTTGAGGACGGTAGAAAGCTTGGCGTTGGAGAGGCGGCAGAGTTAAACAGTCAACTCGTTGAGGGTTTACGGTCAGTGACTCAAAAGTTAGAAGAGGTCTCCTTTAGAGAGGTAAAGCTCGATAATTTTCTTGTGGATTTGGCCTTAATTGTGAGTAAAAGCCTTTTTCATAGTTCACTTATTGACGGACGCGAGCTTGTAGTTCGTCATGTGGAGGGCATAGTTAAAGCTGCAGAGCTTCCACTTGACGCGCCGTTAGAAGTGAAGCTCCACAGCGAGTTGGCGGCGACACTTAGCGATGAACAAGGTGCCCAAGATCTTAATTGGATAATCACACCCGACGATTCCTTTGATATCGGGGATGTACAGGTTTCGCTAGGACCAGCCTTACTGAGTTATTCGGTGGATGAAGCGCTAGCAGTCGCGCGAAGTCAGCTGCTCGATCAAGCGCTACAGCCCGATGACTGAATTTTCGAAAAAGTATTACTTAGGGAGGCCAATAAAAGACGCTGCGTCCCTTAATTCGTACATGGGGCATTTGTGGGGTGAGGTCACTGCCGTAAGTGGATCCACCGCAATTTGTAATGGTTTTAAAGCGCCTGTGGGAGCGCTTTGCGAAATCACCATAGAAGATGCTAAGGCCTCCTCCATTCTCGCTGAAGTAGTTGCGTTTTCTGAGGATGGGCTGGTCTTAATGCCTTTCGATGATCTGGCTGGTGTCTGCCACGGGAGTCGAGTCAGAATGATTCAGAAGACCTCCTCTGTGAAAGTAGGGCCTCAGCTCAAGGGTAGGGTAATTGACCCGATAGGAAATTTTTTAGACAAACTCCCTCCTCCAGATATCAACAAATTTTCAGTCTTTCACGGGAGGCAAGTTCAAGCCATTGATCGACGACCCAATGATGAACCGTTAGACGTGGGCGTCAGAGTTGTCAACAGCATTTTAACGTTGGCCCGAGGCCAAAGGGTTGGCCTTGTTGCCGGCTCCGGTGTTGGTAAAAGCTCATTGCTGGCTATGATGACAAAACATACCACCGCTGACATTGTCATTGTGGTGCTTGTTGGTGAGCGAGGGAGAGAAGCGACGGAGTTTATAGATGAAACGCTCGGGCAGGCCGGTCTCGAAAATTCGGTTGTGGTACTCGCCACCTCGGAGGCGTCTCCAGTCCTTAGGCGAAAAGCAAATGACACTGGTCACACGATTGCGGAGTATTTCAGAGATCAGGGCCTAAATGTCCTACTTCTGGTTGATAGCCTCACAAGAGTAGCCCATGCAGAGCGGGAGATTGGGCTTTCTGCAGGAGAGCCACCTACGAGCAAAGGATACCCACCTTCAGTTTTTAGCAAGTTGCCCAGGATTATGGAGCGAGGGGGGATGAGTGACGGGGAGGGTAGTATAACCAGCATCTATACGGTGCTTCTCGAATTTGAGGCCGGTGATGATCCCATTGTTGAGGTCGCTCGCTCCTCGCTGGATGGCCAAATCATGCTTTCGAGAGAAATGGCAGACGCGGGTATTTATCCTGCAGTCAACCTGAAAGGCTCGATATCGCGCCTGTCGCAGAGGGTCGTGGATAAAAATTTGACTGATCTCGCTCGGGACTTTCGCCGTTTGTGGACTAAGTTTGAGCAGAACAGAGATCTTATTATGGTAGGGGCGTACGAGTCGGGGTCTGATGAAGAACTCGATCGAGCGATAAGAATGCGCAAGGAAATGGAAAGCTTCATCGAGCAAGATTTAAGTGTCGGTTGCAGTTTGAGCAGCTCGACGGAACAGCTTGATCAACTTATGGGACGACAATTCAGTGGACACGAAGTGGGACACGTTGTTAAAGATAGCTGAGGTTGAGTGTTCAGAGTGGCTGTCCCAACGAGAGAAACTCGTGAATCGACTTTCCGTCTCGAAAGCTAACAAGGAGCAACTGCAGTTTCGTAGTGCTGAGGTGCTTGAAGACCTCAAGGGGGCATTAGAGCTAAACAGCAGCGACGTGTTTTTGATCATCAATTTTTCTAAAGATTTGGGTGAATTGAAAGCCGCGGTTGAAAGAGATATCGAGTTGATACAGCTCGATATGAAAAAGATTGAAGCCGGGTTGAATGACGCGGTGAAAAATAAAATGAAATATACGGCTCTCAAAGAGAGGGAGATCGAAGCTTTGCTGCTGAAGCAATCACTCGAAGAAGAACAGCGGATCGAGGAGTGGGTCTCATCCACCCCACATAAAGAAAAGTTGGCCCGCTTATTGCTTCACACTATGCGTGCGGAAGAAACGTAGAGTTAAGTAGATGGAAACGAAATTCAGTAAACTTCAAGTCGATGTGCTAAAAGCGGCTTTGCAAGGAGATGGCAAGGGAGTCAAAAGCCCCGTAAGCGCTGAGTTTAAGGCGGCCCTGTCAGCTGAGCTCGAATCTATAGCTCGGGCGCAAACCCCTGTCAAAGATAACGCCGAGTCTGCGGCCTTGCAAAGGCTGTCTAACGGCAAGAATATGCCGCTCATCGCCAGTGGGCTAATCAGCCCAAAGCCGTCTTACAGTCTTGATACGTTGTTGCCAGATATCTCCACCAAAGAGTTTGATGTATATGTTCTAGGACCGAAGGTCCCAGAAAGTCGATTCGTTTTTCGTAGCAAGGAGTTGGCTGAATCTTCTTTGTATCTATCAAAAATAGTCGCTAATAAGATGGTCAAAGGCGCTGTGTCGCCAGATGCGAATATGAGAACTCCAAGCCCAGATGATAAGGATGTGAGTCTGATAAGTCGGGTGGGTGTGTTGCCAGGCCAGAAGCAGCTCGACTCCGTTCGCGGAGAAGTAGTTGCGGTGCGCTCAAAAATAACGGAAATCTTTACGCCCGCTGAGTCAAACTCAAAAAGCACAAGGAAGCACTACCTAGCTCAGGGTTTAGATGATGCAGTGCGCGGTTCAGGATCGACAGCGAATCGTGTGGCACCCGAAGCACAGATGACACCTGCGGTTGCGCAGCAAGCGTCAGTATCCTCGGATGACGCAGTGCGCGGTTCAGGATCGACAGCGAATCGTGTGGCACCCGAAGCACAGATGACACCTGCGGTTGCGCAGCAAGCGTCAGT